>Ga0210017_1003480_pt1 | contig 13185 bp, 9 predicted proteins | sample CryGeyCG2014_020_FD_183966 | JGI IMG/M metagenome (GOLD analysis project Ga0210017, IMG submission 183966) | Groundwater microbial communities from aquifer - Crystal Geyser CG08_land_8/20/14_0.20 (SPAdes) (version 2) | ecosystem: Environmental > Aquatic > Deep subsurface > Groundwater | place... | reverse complement strand
ATTAGTTGATGTGCAGCAAATATCACAAGCTACTTTGGTTTCAGCCGCGGTATTGATATAGCAAACCGTTGCCGCATCGGGATGCCTTTTTTGAAGTTCTCTCAGTTTTTCAATTGAAACCTGTCCGGCCATTGGACATTTTGCCTCCAAAATTGGCAACAAAACCATTTTATCCGGATTTAAAATTTTAGCCGATTCGGCCATAAAATCTACGCCGCAAAAAACAATTATTTTTGCCGTTGTCTCGGCGGCTTTCCTGCTTAATTCCAAAGAATCGCCAATAAAATCAGCCACTTCATAAATTTCCGGCAATTGATAGTTGTGAACTAAAATTACCGCTTTTTTCTTTTTCTTTAATTTCTTAATTTCTCCAATTAATTTTTGTTTTTTAGCGATCATAATTCGTGCTATTGTTAATATACTTGACCTTATTTGGACCCAAAATTTCATCTATCTTTTGATATAAGGGGTTCTCCTTTAGAAACTCTTTTATTTGATGTTTTAAATTTTCTTTAATTTTTTCTTCTCGTCTTTTCTCATCTTCAACGCATCTACTTAGATATAAACTATACCTCCAATCCGCCTCTCTGTTACACTATTTCCAACGGCCGTTGGAAATGATGTAACAAGTGTTTTTTAGATTTCTTCTATTAGAAATAATCTAATATATTGATCCAAAGAATATTCTCTTAAAAATTTTTCCGTTTCTTTAAAAACATCATAGGGACACACCTAAACACTTTGCTGAAGCATTTTATATCCTAATGAGTAAATTTTCTCTCTAAGTAAATCTCTTAAATATCTTTCCCTTTCTGGTATGTCAAAAATTATCATTTGCCATTTTCCATCTGACCTTTTTTCTCTTTTTTCTGTCTTAATCTTAAATTTAAAATTGACAACTTTCTCAATCCCCTTTTTGGTAAGAAGAACACCTTGTTTTTCTTTTAAATTTTTAATTTCAACATACCCTTTTTTCTTCAAATAATTAATAAACTGAGAAAATCGTCTCTTAGCTTTTCTTCTTTCATATTCTCTCTTTAAGCGGTAGAAATCGGGATACAAAACTTCCCGCATTGTCCGAGGCGGTATAAATTTTTCAGAAGCGCGGTCAACTCCTTCAATTAAATTATATAAATCCAAAAGAAATTGATCCGTAAATGGTAATCTCATACTTTTTTCTACTTTTTCTTCCTTTCTTTATTATAACATACTTTGCCACGGCCGTGGGAAATGATGTTCACCAATAAATTTCAATAAGTCAGATACAAAAATAATTTTTAAGAAAGTCGCTAATTTTTTTTGCCTCTTTTTGGGAAATGTTAATATGGGTAGGAAGATTAATGATGTTTTTGGCAATTTTTTCTGCCCGAGGGCAACTGCCTAAATTATACTCCATTTTCGCAATCTCGGTGTCCGGCGGAACGAGCGGGGTTTTTCTCCAGCCATCGTCTAAATAAATTTTTCTTTTTCTGGCGTTTTGTAAAATCTCATCGGTATTTTTATCGGTTAAAATCGGATACCGCATAAAGACAGGCATTCTGCCTTCCTGAGGTTTTGCTAAAGGTAAAAAGAGGCCGGCGTCCTTTAATTCTCTTTCATATAAATTTGCCAGGTCTCGGCGATGCTTGTTAAATTGAGCCAATTTTTTAAATTGATTTAGGGCTAAAATTGCCAAAACGTTTGGAAAACGTTTTGGAAAATGTTCCGGAATCCCGCCAATTTTTTCTTTTTTAGAGACAGCTTTTGATAAAATTGAAAGTTTGTGGCAAAAGCCCAAAATAACTCTTCCTAAATATTGATTTAAACCATAAGCGGGCAAAATCAAGTAATTCATCAAAATTGGATGCAATAATTGCTGTAAAATCCAAAAATACGAAGGAAAATCCAACTTTTCCTGAAATTCTTTGAGACACTCCCCTATTTTTTCATCATTTGTAACCGCTATTCCGCCAAAGACCGAAGAAATTATTTTATCTCTGCCAAAAGAAAAAAAAGCGGCATCGCCAAAAATCCCCACTTTTCTATTTTTATATTCGGCTCCCAAAGAATGAGCGCAATCCTCAATTAAAAATAAGTTATTTTCTCTTGCAATTTTCAAAATTTCATCAATTTTTGCCGGAAAACCAAAGGTATGTTGAATCATCACTACTTTTGATTTTAAGGTTATTTTCTTTTTTAAGTCATCAGGGTCCATATTTATCGTCTCATCAACATCTACAAAAACTGGCTTTGCTCCTTTTGCCAAAATTGGCGTTACGGCTGTGTTGCAGGTAAAACCCTGAAGCAAAACTTCATCGTCTTTTTTGATATCCATTGCCTCCAAAATTGCCAGCAAAGCAGAGCGTCCGCTATTAAAAGAGACGGCATATTTTACTCCCAGATATTTTCTGAATTCACCTTCTAATCGTTGAACACTATTTCCCACGGCCGTGGAAAATGATGTCCTCTTCCAGCGCCAGGGTTGAAATAGTAATCTCAAAGCCAAAAGGATGTCATCTTTTTCGGTGTTTGGCGATAAAGAAATTGAAATTGGTTTAAATAGTTTCATTTAATAATTGTTTTATCAGAAGTTCAGGAACCCTGCTTTCCAAAAGCACTACATCACCTTCTTTGGTAAAATTTTTAATTTTTTCAAAAATTTCTTTTGGGTTTTCTAAAAATAAAATTTTTATTTCTCGCCCGCCGAAGCATTGGCGAAAGCGGGCCCCCTCAACTATTTCTTGAAATCTGTCTTTTGTCGTAATGATAGTTAAGTCGCAAACTTCGCCGATTTTTCTGCCAATTCTTTTATGGACTTCTTTTGATGCCTTGCCCAATTCAATTAGGCAAGGCATTACAATTACTTTTTTACCCGGAAAAGTTTTTAAATATTCCAAATGAGAAATCACTCCGTCGGGATTGGCCGAATAAGTGGCGTCAATAACGTTTAAACCACCTATCCCCTTTTTAAGTTGAAACCCGCTTTGTTCTGGCTCAATTTTCTCACAAGCGGCCGATATTTCCTTTAAATTCATTCCTAATTCTTTCGCCACAGCCGCCACCCCCAAAATGTTCAAGATATTTTGCTTTCCTAAAAGATTTACTTTAAAATCCGCATAATCTCCGTCTTTCGCAACCGCTTTAAAAGAAATAAATTCTTTTTCAATATTTATATCCTCTGCCCAAACATCTTTTTTATCATCAACGGAATAAAATTTGATATTTTTTAATTTTAGGTTGTAATTTTTAATTTTTAATTTTTCATTTTTAATTTTAGGATCGCTGTCATTTAATATAGCCAAGCCATCTTCGGGTAATGCTTTGATTAATTCAAATTTAGTCCGAATTATATTTTCAAGCGATCCGTATGTCGCCATATGTTGTTCATTTATTCCGGTTAAAATTCCAATTTTTGGCTTGACAATGTCGCAAAGCAATTTAATCCCTCCCCGATTATAAGCCCCCATTTCGCAAACAAAAATTTGATGTTCCGGTTTCAAATCATTTATTATGCATTGGGAAATTCCTACTTCTGAATTCTGATGTTCTTTAGTTTTTAAGACATTATATTTTTCAGACAATATTGTAGCTAAAAATTCTTTGGTTGATGTTTTTCCATAAGAACCTGTAATGCCAATAACTAATAAATCTCTAAATTTTTCTCTTTTTCTTTTAGCTTTCCCAATAATTTGATTTCTTGCTAAAACTGCCAGTGGCTGAAAAAGGAGAATAACTGCTGAAACAATTAATGGAATAAGTAAATCAAAGATTAAAATAGATAATAGATCCAGTCTTTGAAGAGCAGAATAGAAGAAAATGGCTGCAGCGATTACTATTATTGAAAAAAGGAGAATTATTTTTTTAGTGAAAATTGGCTTTTTTAATGTTTTCTGGAAAAAATCTTTAAGAGCTTTTAATCCCTCAGCAGTATAAATAAAAAATAAACTTAACAGAGACAAAATAAATGACCCTAACCAAGAATCAGCGGGAGGGTCGTCGGGAAGCAAATAAGAATAAATAATAATAAAAAGAAAGAAAATTTTTAGGAGATTAACTTTGTTTAATAATAGTTCTCTTCCTTTTGCCGTTGAAAAATGGTTTAGGAGACGACCAGGGTGATATTCCTTTAACTGCCAGAGATAAAGCCAAAAAAGAATTTTCTTAATAATTACGATAACGAAAAATAAAGGAAATAAAAAAATAAGGAGAGTAAAAGTATTCATTTTATAATTTTCTTAAAAATTCTATTATAACTTCAGCCAATTTTTCCGGAATTTCCAAATACGGGCTATGTTTAACATTGGGGAAGATTACTAATTTTGAATTTACAATTTTCTCTTTTATTAAACCTGCCATCTTTACCGGCGCATAATCATCTTTCTCGCCCCACAAAACCAATGTTTTTGTTTTAATTTGCGGCAAATAAGACGATAAATCCTCGCTGATTATTTTTTTGAAAGTCCCTATCATTGCTTCGTCTTTTAGCCGAATATAATCGGTTTTTCTCAAAAAATAAAGGTAAAAAATTTTTCTCAAAAACTGATAAAAAGGCAGGAAAGAAAATCTCGCGAAAATTTTAAAAACGAAATTTTTGACATCTGATTGCTTTTTTGATTTTATGGCCGGCGCGCCCGCCAAAATCAAACCCAAAACCATTTCTGGATATTTCAGAACAAATTTTATTGCAATTCTGCCTCCGAAAGAATGCCCCAAAAGAAAAAATGGGGCAAAACCTTGACTGAAATTTTTGACCCATTCAACATAGTCATCAATTAACCATGGTTCATTTGGCGGCGGATTCTCGCCAAAACCGGGAAGGTCTGGCGCAATAACTCTGAGCCCCTGTCTATTTAGAATTTCTTTAACCCTGCTCCATTTTTGGGCAGAAGAACCCCAACCGTGAAGAATTAAAATTGTTTCCATTTTAACTAATTTTCGTAAAATTTAAATATTTCTGCAGAACATCGGGAACGTTTATTGTTCCGTCTTTTTGCTGATAATTTTCAATGAGCATAATTAAAATCCGGCCGATGGCAAAAGCCGTTCCATTAACGGTGTGGACCAAGCTTAATTTGTTTGTTTTGTTGTCTTTGTACCGGATATCCAATCTTCTAGACTGGTAATCGGTGCAATTTGAAGTGGAATGGGTCTCCCGATATCGGTTTTCGCTCGGCAGCCATGCTTCAATGTCGTATTTTGCGGCGGCCGGAAAACCTAAGTCCCCGGCGCAAATTTGCAGAACACGGTAAGGAATTTTCAGGGCTTGCATTAAGGTCTCTTCTATTTCCAAGAAAAACTGGAGTTCTTTTTTTGATTCCTCTGGTTTAGTTAAACTGAACATTTCTATCTTGTCAAATTGATGAACTCTGAGAATTCCCTTGGTGTCTTTACCGTAAGCTCCGGCTTCCCGCCTAAAACAGGTGGAAAAACCCATATATCTTCTGGGCAGGTCGCTTTCCTTTAAGACCTCGTTAGCATGCATTGCCACCAAGGACTGTTCAGACGTTCCGATTAAGAATAAACTATCTTTTGACAAATAATAAGCTTCATCAATGGCCGTCGTCTCAAAATAACCCGTTCCTTTGGCCATTTCCGGCTTCAGCATAACCGGAGGAATTACCGGAATAAACCCCTTTTTATTTAAATTTTCAAAAACAAAATTAATCAGGGCAAATTCTAAAAAGGCGGCTTCTCTCTTTAAAAATCCAAACCTTGAGCCGGAGGTCTTGGCGGCTCTCTCAACGTCAATGAGGCCGTGATTTTTGGCAATTTCCATATAGTCCCTCGGTTTAAAATCAAATTTGGTCTTTTCTCCCATCTCTCTCAAAACCACATTATCCCTGTCATCTTTGCCAATGGGCGTCTCTTCTGATGGTAAATTAGGAATTTGAAGCATTAATTTTTTAAATTCGGTTTCAAAATTCTTTAAATTATTAGTCAGACGGTCGCTGTTTTTGTCCAACTCCTGCATTTTTAAAATTATTCTTTTCTTTTCTTTTTCCTCCTTTGTCTTGGCAATTTCTAAAGATGCCTTGTTCTTTTGGGCCCGCATATCTTCTAATGCCTGAAGCGTCTCGCGCTTTTTTTTATCAATCTCCAATAGTTGGTCAATGTCAACCTCCACCTGCTTTTTCCCGCAGCCCTTTTTGACTAATTGTGGATTATTTCTTATGAATTTTATGTCTAACATATTAAAAATGAAAAATGAAAAATGAAAAACTAAAAATAAAATTAGCCGAACATCCCAAAATCATCATGTTTCTTTTTTTCTATATTTCCTTCCATAAATTTTATTTATTTTGGCTTCATTGTTGGGAATAAAATGACTTCCCTTAAACTATGGGAATCGGTTAATAAGGCAACCAGTCGGTCAATTCCCATACCAAAGCCGGCAGCTGGCGGCATACCGTATTCTAAGGCCTCTATGAAGTCCTTGTCTATTCTCTGGGCTTCTTTGAAACCGGCTTTAAAAAGTTTTTCTTGCTCTTCAAACCTCCTCTTTTGCTCCAGAGGGTCGTTTAATTCAGAAAAAGCATTTGTGAATTCCCAGCCGGCGATAACTAATTGAAAATTGGCTAAGTATTTAGAATTTTTCTCAAGCGCCTTTGCCAATGGTTGGAAACCTATGGGATGATGAATAACGAAAGTTGGCTGCCAAATTTTAGGTCGGCAAAATTTCTTATAGATTTCATCTAAAATTTCAGCTTTGCCCAATCCCTTTTCTAATTTTAAATTAAATTCTTTCGCCTTTTTTTCCAAACCCCCTTGATTAATTTCTTCAACATTAATATCGGTATATTTTCTGATTAATTCGGAAAATTCAACTCTCGGCCAGGGAATTTTAAAGTCAATTTCCTTTCCTTCGTATTTAATTTTTAAAGTTCCAAAGACGTTTTTGAGCAAATTTTCAAAAAGCTTTTCGGTAAATTTCATCAAGTCCTTATAGTCAATATAGGCAAAATAGAATTCAAGTTCCGTGAAATCGGGATTATGCTGCCTATCAATTCCTTCGTTTCGAAAACATTTTCCAATTTCATAGACCCTTTCAAAACCGCCGACTAAAAGCCGTTTCAAATAAAGTTCGGGCGCAATCCTTAAATACAAGTCAACGTCTAAGGCGTTCAAATGAGTTTTAAAAGGCCTGGCCTTGGCTCCGCCGTACAGGGGCTGCAAAATCGGCGTCTCAACTTCAATAAAGCCCTCTTTTTCCAAGAACCCTCTAATTGTTTTTATAATCCTTGAGCGAATTTCAAATTTTTTTCTGACTTCGGGATTGAAAAGCAAGTCCAAATATCTCTTTCTATGTCTTTCTTCAATATCTTGCAAACCGTGCCATTTTTCAGGCAGGGGTCTAAGCGACTTTGTCAAAAGATTAAAATCAGCCGCCTCAATTGTTTTCTCGCCGGTCTTTGTTTTTAAAAGTATTCCCCTTACTTCAATAAAGTCGCCAATATCAAAATTGTCCAAAAAAAATTTATATCTTTTTTCTCCCAGCCGGTCTTCCCGAAAAAAGGCCTGAATTTTACCGGTGCCGTCCTCCGCGTCAAAAAAGCTCGCTTTGCCGTGAATCCGCAAATTTCTGATTCTGCCGGCCAAAATTATTTCTTTTTTGGTTCGCTCAAGTTCTGAAAAATACTTTAGCGCCTCCCCCACTTCGTCGGTTCTTTTTGCGCTTTGGGGATAAGGATTGAACCCTGCCCTCCTGATCGCTTCCAACTTTTTTGCTCTAATTTTTCTCAATTCATCAATTGTCGCCATATTCGCTTTCGCTCAAATTAAAAATTAAAAGCGAAAAATTAAAAATTTAACTAATTATATTCTAACTCTTTATGGACTTTTAGTCAAAATCGGCTTAATTTTGAGTTTTAAATTGCCTGCCCCGTAGTGAGATTGCTCTACTTCGGGGTAATTTTTCATTTTACATTTTTATTTTTTTATTTGAAAAGTACCATTCTAAGACCGACCTGGCTACGGGCATAATGGTAGGATGGGCTTTTTTGACATTTCTGACCATTATTACCAAAACGATTTCTGGGTTATCGTAAGGAGCAAAAACAACAACCCATGCGTCAAAATAATCCTTTTTATCAATGGGGTCAATTTTTCCTGTCTGAGCAGTTCCGGTTTTGCAGGCGGTTTCAAAAGGCAAGCTATTCAACCAATTGGTGCAAGAACCATTTGTTGTTACCCCCTGCCTCATCCCCTGGCGCACAACCTCCAAATTTTCTTTTTGGATGAATCCTTCTCTGATGATTTCCGGTTTTGTTTCTGCGATTAAATTTTTGTTTGAGTCCAAAATTCCTTTAACCAGTTTAGGTTTAAAAAGTTTGCCGCTATTGGCAATAGGCGCAAAAGAGACCGCTACCTGAAGAGGGGTCACTTTGAGATAACCTTGACCAATGGAATAATTGTAGGTATCGCCATCATACCAACTCTCTCCTAATTTTCTTTTTTTCCAATCAGGGTCGGGTAAAAAGCCATCGGATTCGCCGGGGAGGTCAATTCCGGTTTTATTTCCCCAGCCAAAAAATTCTAAATATTTTTTAATTCTGCTCGGCCCCAAGCCCTCTTGGTCCCCATAGCCGCCGCCGATAGTGTAAAAATAAATATTAACGGATTCGGCAATTGCCCTTCTCATATCGGTTAAACCATGAATTGTCCAATCAGTAAATTCCTGAAACTTATTTGGGTCCCAACGATTCCGAATAATGATTTTCCCTGTCCCTTTTGAGGCGTCAATTTTTTTATCCGGAGAAATGAGCTTTTCTTCCAGAGCGGCGGCGGCCTCTAAAGGTTTTATAACGGAACCGGTTTGGTAGCCGCCGGAAATCGCATTATCAAAAAGAAGATTTTCTTTTTCAATTAATTTCCAATCTTCTGCCGACATCCCTTTGGAAAAAAGATTGTTGTCAAAGCTTGGAAAAGAAACCAGGGACAATACCTCGCCGGTTTTCGGGTCCAGGGCCGCTGCCGCCCCAACCCTTACGCCGACGTTTTCTAAGGCATTCCCCAATTCCTCATAAATTTTTTTCTGCAATTGAGAATCCAAAGCCAAAATTAAACTTTTTCCCGATTCGGGCAAAGAAACAATTTTTTGAGTAATTAAATTTCCCGCAACGTCTCTCTCCTCCCGCGTCTCGCCTAACTTTTCTTTTAAGACATTATTATAATAATTTTCCAGCCCGGCAGTTTGGTCATTTTTTCTTTTATAGCCTAAAACATGAGAAAGAATTTTGCCTTCCGGATAATCTCTGACAGTGTTATTTTGAATTTTAAAACCCGGGAGTTCAGAAATTCTTGTTTCTAAGATAAGCAGAGTTTGATAATCAAGGTTTTTTGAAACGACTAACGAGGGCTCTTTGCTTGCTTCAATTTCATTTTTTAAGTAATCGTAATTTTTTTTGACGCTCTCGGAGACGCCTTTTATAACTTTCAATTTTTCCATGGTCTCTTTCGGTAAATTATTTTTTTCAACCACCAAGTCAAATCTCGGCTGATTAAAAACGAGCTGCTCCAAATTCCGGTCATAAATTACCCCTCTTTCGGCTTTAACCTTGTCGATTATAAATTTATTTTTTTCAGCCAGGACTAAAAATTTATTATGGTCTAACACCTGAAATTTGAAAGTCCAAATAAATAGGACAAGCAATAGAAATATAATGAAGATAAAAAATCCACCCGAAACGTTTCGCGACAGCGGAACCTCAAATTTCTTCTCAAAAAAATCATCTTCTGTTTTTAGAGTTAAAGAATCCAAGAAAATTTCTTCCGGCTCTATCTCCTCTCTAAAGGCAAATTTTATTCTGTTCTTTTTAAAATTTATCATTTTGAAATGTTGAATATCGGAATTCTAATGTATCTCCTTAAAATCAATTTAATGAAGAGAGACAGCAAAAACAAGATTAAAATATAAAAACCAATGGCTCTCTCAGAAAAAATATCCAAAAAAAATCCTCCGATAAGAGCTGAAATTAAACCAAAATTTTCTTCCGATTTTTCAAATAAATTAAAAAAAAATATTGAAATTAAAATTAAATTTAAGGCAGAGAAATGAACTAAAAAACTGGTCTGAAATAAAGCCAGGATATAGAAAAATAAAAGCGAAGTTATAATTTTTTTCACCATCTCGTAATAATAAATAATGTTTCTAATTCCTTAATGTCAAAATATGGGGAGACCTCGGCCTGCTGAAATGGTTTCAAGTCAGATTTTTTAACCTTCCTGATTTCTCCAACTAAAATACCTTCGGGGAAAATTCCTCCGAGCGAGCTGGTAATGATAAGGTCTTTTTCTTTGAGTTCGGCGTTAAGAAGAACCTTATCCAAATAGAGTCCAAGGTTTCCCTTCCCTTCGGCTAAGCCATAAATTGAATTTTCTCCCTCGGAAATTTTAACATCAAAAGAAAAATCTTTTTGGGAAATCAAGGACACTTCGGAAAAATTTTTATAAACCGAATTCACCCTGCCAACTAAAATTCTTTCAGGGGTAATTACCGGCATACCTTTTAGAATACCGTTTTCTAAACCGCCCGTGACCAAAATGGAATCCGGATTAATTATATCCCGGCTTGCCGTATGAGAAATAAAAAGCTCAAAGTCATTTTTCGGCAGGGCATTGAGAGCTTTTCTCAGGGTCCTATTTTCCTGCTCAATTTCTCTCAATCTAACGTTTTCTCCGAGCGCTTCTTGAATTTTACGGTTTAGTTCTTCATTTTCTATTTTTAGGTCTTTAATTTTTATAACCGACTTGAAGAAATCGGATACATTATCCCCTGTTTTAAAAAGAACTTTCTGAAAGGGCAAAGAAATTGAATAAAAAAAGTTTTTTACTTCATCTTGAAAAAAATTTAAGAAAACAACAAACAAAATTCCAAAAATCGCAATTACTATTTTACCTCTCTTTGGTCTCATATCGGGTTTATTGTATTTTACCCCGTTAGAAGTTCAAAAACAAGATTAATCAGTCCAAAATTCACTACCGGGCAAAAATAAAAACAGGCAACCCCGACTGCGTCGGGGTTGCCTGTGGTGTGTTCAACGAGCAGATTATACGCATTGTAAGAGAGCTACCTACTTTCGCCCCGAAGGACTATCATCGGCCTTGGGAGATTTCACTTCTGTGTTCGGAATGGGAACAGGTGGAGCACTCCCGGTATAGCTCCCTTGCAATGTTTATAATCTACTTTGCGGTTATTAATTGCTAGCTAAGGATTTTTTCGCTCTATTAGTAGCACTCGGCTTAATCCGTTGCCGGACTTACACCTATGCCCTATCAAGGTCGTAATCTTCGACCGAGCTTAATGAGTCCTAATCTTGGGGATAGTTTCGAGCTTAGATGCTTTCAGCTCTTATCTGAACCCGACATAGCTACCCAGCAATGCTCCGGGCGGAACAGCTGGTACACCAGAGGTCAGTTCATCCAGGTCCTCTCGTACTATGGACGAATCCCCTCAAGACTCGACGCCTGCGGTAGATAGAGACCAACCTGTCTCACGCATACTTATTACTTATTACTAAGTAGATGGACTATATCACTATCCCGCTGTAGGCGGGACAATCAACGTATTATGAAGGGTTAAAACCTCCATCTCTCCGAAAAACGGAGAAGTCTCTACGGGGCCATACAAAATCATTTTGAATTTTACATTTTTGTAGGCTTCCCTCGGTATTATCCTATCAAACACAGGTTGCTAAAGTTTCCGCGTTAATCCGCGTTTTTATCCGCGTTTTTCCGCGTGTTTCACAAATTGAAACAATAGGACTTCACCGATATGAGTCGATTTTTCAATCCACATTACTGTGGAAAGCCGCCGTGTGTACTCAATGCCATTGTCCGGAAATTTTCCAAATTTCCGAAAATTTAAGGGTTCTGTATTGACGGTTTGAACCCAACTCACGTATTGCTTTAATTGGCGAACAGCCAAACCCTTGGAAGCTTCTACACCTCCAGGATGCAACGAGCCGACATCGCTATCGGCATTTTTCTCCTTTCACAAGGAGGATCGGACTATATCTTCACCCGCCCTACATTGCCTTTGTAATAGGGTTAGGGGCTGACGTATTATGGAAATTTTATTTCCATCTGCTCATTTTAAGCAAGTCTCTACGGGGTCATACAAAATTCAAAATGTAAATATCAAAATGTAAAATGATAATGTAAAATGTTAAAATTATAACGCAAAAAACATTTTTTAGTTTTTATTTGTCATTTTTATTTTTGATTTTTTAATTTTACATTCTTGTAGACTTCCCACGGTATTATCCATATATAATATATTATAACATATGGATTTCACCGTTATAAGTCAGTTTTTTCGTCCCGCCTAAGCGAGATATAGCATTACTACTATAGCACCCCGATATGTTAAGGTGCCGAACAGAGCCGTTGATATGAACTCGCGGGCCCTACTAGCCTGTTATCCCCGGGGTAACTTTTGTCTGATGATCTCTGCCGGTTCTACTAACCAGCATCGGTTCACTAAGTTCGAGTTTCCTCTCTGCGCGAGATATCCCTCTTGCAGTCAAGCCGGCTTATGGCTTTACCCGACACTTCCGATTTCCATCCGGAAGTAGCCGACCTTTAAACGCCTCCATTACCTTTTGGGAGGCAAGTGCCCCACTTAAACTGACCGCTAGACACTGTTTTCCGCTTTTGGAGCAGAATTAGAATAAAGATTTCAAAAGAGTGGTGTTTCATTGACGACTCCATGCCACCCGAAAGCGGCACTTCAATGTCTCCCACCTACGCTACGCATCTGAAACCAAAATTCAATATCTGGCTACAGTAAAGCTCCCGGGGTCTTTTCGTCTAGCCGCAGGTAAAGCGCGTCTTCACGCTTATTGTATTTTCACCGGGCGCCTCGTTGAGACAGTCCCCCAGTCGTTAATCCTTTCATGCGGGTCAGAACTTCATGTTTCTCCATTATCACTAATGGCATAGACTATATCTTCATCTTACCGAGAGAATTCAGAATCATTGTTTTGGTGTAGTTTCGTTTTCCAGAAGGATTCATTTTAGATACTAATCCAACAATTTCAACTAATCCTTTCTTTGTTAAATGTTCTCTTTTGTTCATCTTTTGACAAACCTTTTTGAAAATTAGGATTCTAAATTCATCTTGATAAGAGTCGGCATATTACGCTGGTTTAATCCCAGCGTCCTACCCAGCTCTTTTTTAAAAGGGCTGGGTAAAGTCGTTACGGGGTC
>Ga0210017_1003474_pt1 | contig 13197 bp, 16 predicted proteins | sample CryGeyCG2014_020_FD_183966 | JGI IMG/M metagenome (GOLD analysis project Ga0210017, IMG submission 183966) | Groundwater microbial communities from aquifer - Crystal Geyser CG08_land_8/20/14_0.20 (SPAdes) (version 2) | ecosystem: Environmental > Aquatic > Deep subsurface > Groundwater | place... | reverse complement strand
AAGATTTTACAAAAAATCACGACGTTCAAGGAGCTGGATAGTATTGTGGGAGAACGCTAATACCAACCGTACTTGGTGTCATCCTGAACGAAGCGAAGGATCTATTCTTCTTAATTTTCAATTTTCAATGATCAATTTTCAATCAATATCCAATTTTCAAATTTCAATTGAATTGATAATTTAAGCATTGATAATTCATTGATAATTCATTGATAATTGGTAATTTGCATTTTAATATTCAGTCTTTTTGAAATTTTTGAAAAAGAAAAAAGCCGCTGAAAATTAAGCGGCTCCGCCGACTTAGTGCATCAGATTAGTTTCCGTGCGCGTCCAGGATGGCCTTGATAATCAAATCGATATTGATATCCGGGTTTACACCGACGGCAATCATTTCGGCGCGCTGAACAAAAAGAGGACGACGATTAAGATTTTCCGGAAGGGGTTTTCCTGTCAGCTTATCATACGCGACCACGCCAAGCCTTTTTGTTTTCCAGCCAACCCGCTCAAATGAAGAAGGGAAAATATGGTCTGCGTATGCTTCGCCTTCTTGCAGCTCTGGATGTTGAAATCCTATTTTTTCCATAAATATACCTCCCCATCAAAAAAACGACTGAAGCATCTAATCAATTAACAAGTAAAAGCCCCCTTTAATCTGTAGGTAATATCTTTCCCACCAGGGAGAAAGTTAAAAGTTCTGCCAAGGAGTGCTCCAGCCGAAGCCAAAACATCCGCATATTTAAACAAAACCCCGCCAAGACCCAAGTATAAAAAAGGTCCCATCACCTACAGATTAAAAAGGGCTTATGGAACACGATTTTATATGTTAGCACGGGCTGAAAAACGTGTCAAGAGCCACCGCGGGTTTACTCCTCCTCTTAATTTAAGAGGAGGCTGGGAGGAGTTATAATCCCTTAAATTCATAACTCCCCCTAACCCCCTCTTATCTTAAGAGGGGGAACCTCTTTCGTAATTCGTAGAAAAATTATGCTCACCTCTCCCCTCCAAAATGAAGAAGACCCGATAATTGACCTAACCCTGCGGCCGCAGGGTTTTGCCGACTACCAGGGCCAAGAAAAGATCAAAGAAAATTTGCGCATTTTGATCGCGGCGGCCAAAGGGCGCGGCGAGCCGATTGAACACGTTTTGCTTTGCGGCGCGGCCGGGCTGGGTAAAACGACGCTCGCCCACATTATCGCCAAAGAAATGGGTGTTGGCATTAAAGTGACTTCGGGTCCGGCGATTGAACGCGTCGGAGACTTGGGCTCGATTTTAACGAACCTCAACGAAGGCGATATTTTATTCATTGACGAAGCGCACCGGTTAAATAAATTGATCGAGGAGGTGATGTATCCAGCTATGGAAGATTTCAAGCTGGATATTGTCATTGGCAAAGGCCCGTCCGCGCGAACACTGCAGCTGGACCTGCCAAAATTTACCCTGATTTCCGCGACGACCCGGCCGGGTCTTATTTCGTCCCCGATGCGCTCGCGCTTTGGGGTTTCTTTCCGCTTGGATTTTTACAGCCACGCGGATATCGCCAAAATCATCCAGCGCTCGGCCAGAGTTTTAAATATTACTGCCGAACCAAACGCCATTGACGTTATCGCCCAGTCTTCCCGTTCCACCCCGCGCGTGGCTAATCGCCTGCTCAAGCGCGTGCGAGATTTCGCGCAAGTGCGCGGCAACGGCCAAATCACCGTTGACCTGGCCAAGCAAGCGCTGGCAATGCTGGAAATTGACCAGCTGGGCCTGGAGCCGGTTGACCGGCAAATCCTGCGCCACATCATTGAAAAATTTGACGGCGGTCCCGTGGGCCTTCAAGCCCTGGCGGCCGCGACGCACGAAGAGCAAGATACTATTGAAGATATGTACGAGCCCTATTTGCTCCAGCTGGGTTTTATCGGCCGCACCCCCCGCGGCCGCGTCGCCACCAGGAGCGCCTACGAGCACCTGGGGTTAAAATATCCCGACGAGCCACAGGAGAAATTGTTTTAAGTTTTTACTCCTCCCTTTCCGTAAAGGGAGGTTAGGAGGGATTTAGTTTCCCTTATGCCCACCAAAACTAAAATTTCGGGAATAGAATTTTTGTCTTATGTTTGTAACGCTTCTGGAGCGCAAGATACGACGTATGAAGAATTGGAAGCTATCGCCAAAAGCGGTTCAGCGGCGATCGTAATGAAAACTTGTACCATTGAGCCGCGGCTGGGGAATCCCCAGCCGCGCTGTACCCATACTCCCCTGGGACTGATCCAAAGCATGGGCTGGCCGAATTTAGGCTATAAAAAATATCTGGCGTTCGCGGCCAAATTGAAAAAGAAATATGACAAGCCCATCATCGCCAGCATTGGCGGTTTTTCCGACAAAGATTATCGCCAGATGACCTCGGCTTTTCAAAAAAGCGCCGTGGACTTGATAGAGATAAGCTTGTCTTGCCCTAATTTGGATGATCACCCGCAAGTGGGTTATGACTTCAAAGCGACAGACGCTCTTTTGGCACAGCTGGTCGCTCTGGGACCAAAGCCCCTGGGCCTAAAATTACCGGCTTATTTGGATTCTGTTCTCCAGGAAAAAATGGCCAAGATAATAAAAAATATCAGATTTCTTTTATCACCTGCATAAATTCAGTAGGCAATAGTCTAATCATTGACTCGAAAAAAGAAATGCCGATCATCAAGCCGCGAAAGGGCTTTGGCGGGATTTGCGGAGACTATATCAAACCAGTAGCGATAGGCAACGTTAGAGGGTTTTTTGAACTTTTAAAAGATTCCGTTTCCATTTTTGGCGTCGGCGGCATAAAGTCCGGCGCCGATGCTTTTGAATTTCTGCTGGCCGGAGCTGACGCGGTGCAAGTGGCAACCGCCTTTGAAAAAGAAGGCACCGCTTGTTTTAAACGGATTGACCGGGAGCTAAACGAAATTCTTCAGAAAAAAGGGTATAATTCAATTGAAGAGGCAAGGGGCAAGTTAAAATATCTGTAGAGCCTCTCCGTTCACACCCAAATGCTTTTTTTCGTCTCTCGGTCTTTACTATAATATATCTATGCTAGATATCAAAAATCTAAATACTCACCTGGCCATTTTCCGAGGCAAGACCATCCGAAAAACCATGTTTCAAAAAGAATGGTGGTTTTCGGTTATTGATGTTATTAAAATTTTAACTGATAGCCCCCAACCTAAGACTTATTGGGCAAAAATGAAAGAGAGAGAAAAAGAAATGTCGCAACCGTTCCCATTTTGGGAACAGTTGAAAATGCCCGCTGAAGACGGTAAAATGCGCGAAACTGATTGCGCCAATACCGAAGGAATGTTTCGCATTATCCAATCCGTCCCCTCGCCCAAGGCCGAGCCGCTTTATTTAATGACTAATAACGCTTGACAATATTATCGTGTCGCGTTAATATAGACTCACCTCATGATTAAAAGCTTCGAATGCAAAGAAACGCAAAAAATATTCTATAGAGAAAGATCCATTAAGCTCCCCTCTTCAATTCAAAGAACGGCGATGCGAAAACTCTGGATGGTGGCCGCTGCTAATTCCCTAAGCGACCTGCGGATACCACCAGCTAACCACTTAGAAAAATTAAGAGGTAAAAGAAAAGGGCAACACAGCATTCGCATCAACGATCAGTGGCGAATTTGCTTTAAATGGCAGAAACAAGATGCTTATGAAGTAGAAATAATAGATTACCATAAATAATTATATGGCTAAAAAAATCAAACCAATTCACCCGGGAGAAGTCTTAATGGAAGAGTTTTTATTTCCCCTCAAAATCAGCCAGTATCGCCTGGCTAAGGATATTGGTGTTGCTCCGCGCCGGATTAATGAAATTGTCCACGGCCTGCGCGCCATTTCCGCGGACACGGCCTTGCGCCTCGGAAAATATTTTAACACTTCCCCGCAATTTTGGCTTAACCTGCAATCCCACTTTGACTTGGAAATAGAAGCGGAAGGACTGGCCGATATATTAAAAAACCAAGTAAAAACTTCTGAGTTCGCAGTTTAACGTCTTCCCGTGCTCGGCCTACGAGCACCTGGGGTTAAAATATCCCGACGAGCCACAGGAGAAATTGTTTTAAGTTTTTACTCCTCCCTTTCCGTAAGGGGAGGTTGGGAGGGATTTAGTTCTTACGAATACACTTCGTATATAAACTAGTTAAGCAAAATCTAGCCTTAACCTAAAATGCTTTTCATTGCCTCTCTAATCATCGGCCTAATTGTTCTACTTGCCGCGACCATATTTCTCGGCGCGGTGTTTTATCATTTGTTCCAATACCAACTGCCGAACGAAAAACATAAAAAACCCATCGCCGTTATCGCGATCCTGTCCATAATTTTTATTTTCATCGGCTTCTGGATATTTTCGGGAATACCGTTGGAAGTATTGTAAACACATACAGTATTTGTCATTCCCGCCCCGTATCGCAGTACGGGGTAAACTCCAGCGGGAATCCAGGCCCGAATTCCTGAACCTGGATCCCGGGTCACCCGCCTCGCCCGACGAGCGTGCGAGTCGAGGCGGGAGCCCGGGATGACAATGTAAAAAATATGCCCGCTTTTACTCTCGCCCCCAACGAACAAATAATTTTAATGGCCCGGCGGCACTGGTTTTTTGTGGCGATTGCGATGTTAAAGCCCGTCCTGCTGGCACTCCTGCCCTGGCTGATCGCTTTCAGCCTGGCATTTTTTGACTTGTCTATGGCTAACCGGCAAGCCTTCACTGTCTTGTTCTGGTATTATTCCTGGCTTTTTTGGTCCGTTTGCTTTTGTTGGGGAGTTTTGATATGGGTGGACTGGTATTTAGACTTATGGGTTTTAACCAGCCAAAAAATCATTGATATCCAGCAAATGGGATTATTCCGTCGGCTCGTGATGACCTATAGCATAGATAATATCCAGGGCGTGACGGTTAAAACCGGCGGACCCTTGGCCACTTTCTTTAAATATGGCAACGCGGAAATTAAAATTTTGGGGCAGCAAAATCCGGTGATTTTCCGCGAGATCCCCAACGCCGCGCTGGTCCAAGATAAAATCCTGCAAACTCACCAAAATTATCTGAAAAACCTAAAATAATATTTTGCTTGAATAAGAAAAAGACGTTAACCCGGTTAACGTCTTTAAAAATCGTCTCTTTTTATTCATCCAACCTCCTCGTACGCGGTAATTTTTTTACATCCAGTACACAGCCTAAGTTTTGTATGACCAAGCGGCCTATTTTTACCGTACCGCCTGACTACCTCTCTCTTTCCTCCGCACTCTGTGCAACGCAGCGTCTTGATGACCGCTTTTTGCATCCTCATTAAGTGCCTGGCCAATATTATCACCTCCCCCTTCCCATAAAAGAACCCTTCATTGATATATTATTGTAATAATTTTTTATATATGTCAAGGCAAAGATTTTTTCTTGGTTTAACGCTTCTGGCGGCCTCTTTATCCGCGGCTTTTTTTATTGCGCCGAAAATCGCGCTGGGACAGATTGTTATTAATGAAATAATGTATGACCTGGCTGGTGCGGATGATAAGCACGAGTGGGTGGAATTATATAACAACGGAGGGGCACCCGTTGATCTGACCGACTGGAAATTCAACGACGGCGACACGGCAACCAATCACGCTTTAAACGCCCCACCGAAAAATAACAGCCGCGGGTCAATCGTCCTAGGCGCCAACGCGTATTTATTGCTGGCGGACGACGCAATCATCTTGGCCAGTGACTTGCCCAGCTACAGCGGTACAATTATTGATACGGTATTAAATTTATCCAATACCGGCGCTACCCTAAAGCTTTTAAACAAAGACGGTGTTGAGATAGCCTCATCTGGCTACAACAAAGATCTGGGCGCCGCGGGCAACGGCCGAACGCTGGAATGGGACGGCGCGGCGCTGAAAGAAAGTATAATTGACGGCGGCACGCCGGGGCGGCAAAATAGTGTTTCAAATTCCGCTGGCGCCCCCAGCGCCGCGCCGAGCGACTCCCCTGCTCCCACGAACGTGGCCACGGCCTCGGCGACCCCCGCGCCGGGGTATCAGTACTCCCAGAAAATTTTTATCAACGAATTTATGCCTTGGCCGGAGACAGGAGCTAAAGAATGGGTGGAAATTATTAATTTAGACGACACCGCGATTAATCTCTCCGGCTGGCAAATTGATGATGCCAATGCTTCAACCTCGGCCCAAGCGCTGCCGGCCGACACGGTTATCGCGCCAGGTGAATTTTTAGTTATCTCTTTCAATAAAAATGTTTTAAATAATAACGACGGCGATAAAGTCCGGCTACTGTGGCCGGACGACCAAGCGGTACACGCGGTCTTATACAAGAAAGCCACCCAGAGCCAAGCCGCGGCCAAATTTGATAACGGCTGGCTCTGGACCAACCGGCCAACGCCAGGCCTTGCCAACAAAAAATCTTCCGTTGGGAACAACGAGGAACTCTCTTTGGCGAACGCGTCAGTTAACAATGCCCAAGTCGTGACAACCGAAGAGACAGTAACATCCCCGGCCAGCGCGCCAGCGCGAACCGCAACGCAACCAACCAGAACACCAACACCCGTGGCCGTGGCCGCCGCGACTCCGACAAACACCGCGTCAAGCAATGCCGAGGCGCTGTCTAATAATATAAACCTGACCGCCGCGGCTGGCGAACCACTCGCGAAAAATTTTAATTCAAACCCGTTTTTAGCGCTTGGCGGTGTAGTTTTGCTAGCCGCGCTGGCCGCCGGCGGACTGATTTATTTCCGCCGATTATCTAAGCCTGTTGACGATTCCAGTTTTGACGATTAACATAAAGGCGAAAAGTCGCCCCTCTTTTGTAAAGAGGGGCTGGGGGAGATTTAAAATCCTTTTTATGGGCCTAAGCGAGTCCGCTTAAATCCTCCTCTTCTGAGTCTGAAGACTCATCAGAGTCTGAACGACCTAACCCTCCTTTACGAAAGGAGGGAATTGATTCGTATATTCGTACTTTTTCGTAATTAGTAGTCAATTATTATGTCCGGACATAATAAATGGTCCCAGATCAAACACCGTAAAGCGCTCACGGACGCCAAAAAGGGCAAGGTTTTCAGTAAAATGGCGCGACTAATTACTATTGCCAGCCACGCCAAAGGCAAAGACCCGCAAGTTAATCCCACCCTGCGCACGCTCATGGATAAAGCGCGCTCTTTAAATATGCCCATAGATAACATTGAGCGGGCTATCGCCAAAGGCGCGGGAGAACTGGCCGGCGCGCAAATTGAAGAATTTTTGCTGGAAGCCTACGGTCCCGGCGGCTCGGCCCTGCTCATTGAAGGTGCCACCGACAACCGCAACCGCTCAATTTCCGAGCTCAAGTTTTTGCTGGGAGAGCATGGCGGTAAAATCGCCAACCCCGGAGCTGTCGCTTATCTTTTTGAAAGACAGGGCCTAATCACCGTAAAAATTTCTCCTGCCCAAAAAGACGAGCTGGAACTGCTGGCGATCGACGCAGGCGCGCAGGACATCAAACAGGCGGACGAGGAAACCGTGGAAATCTATACCAAACCCGATGAACTGGATAAAATAAAAAAGTCGCTGGAAGAAAAAAATATTAAGACCGAAGATATCTCGCTCGTCTGGCTTGCCAAGAACGAAACACAAATTGCCGAAGCTAAAGACAAAGAACGCCTGGAAAAACTTTTTGAGGCGCTGGATGAACACGACGACGTTAATGAGGTCTTCACCAATATCAGCGACTAAAGTTTATGTTAATTCTCGGCATTGACCCGGGCACCGCGCGGATCGGCGCGGGACTCATTGAATACAAAGATAAGAAAGCCAGCGTTGTTTGCTATGACTGCTTAGAAACCAGCGCTAAAAACAGCACCGCCGAGCGCTTGCGCGACCTGCACAAGCAATTAACTAAATTCATTAAAAAACACCAACCCGCCGTTGTCGCGGTGGAAGACTTATTTTTCTTTAAAAACGTCAAGACCGTCATAAAGGTGAGCCAGGCCCGAGGCGTCATCCTGCTGGCTGCCGCCCAGGCAAAACTTCCGGTCTATGAATATACGCCTTTGCAAATCAAACAAGCCCTCACCGGCTACGGCCGCGCCGAAAAAAAACAAATACAACAAATGGTTAAAGTTATCCTGAACCTAAAAGAGATACCCAAGCCCGATGACGCGGCCGACGCCCTGGCGATAGCCATCTGTTGCGCCCATTCGTTAAGATAATACCAATAAATATTCCCTGTCATTCCCGCGAAAGCGGAAATGACAGGTTCTGTGCCACATTGAACCTGTTTAGGGCCTGGATCCCGGCTCAAGGCCGGGATGACAATCAGAAAACGTTATCCCCAACCCCGACCTATTGACACAGATTTCAGATTAAAATAAAATAACGGCACGGAAAAATTCCTCCCCTGAAACCCCCACACCTAATCAGGAATTATTTTACAAAAAATATTTTCCGACTAAAAAATAACCTCCATTTTATTTCAAGTCCCCAGCCTAGTCGCTTATTAATTCCGCCGACGGAATTCATTTTCCTGATTAGGTGTGGGGGAAAGGTCGAATTTATTGTTTTAAATAATTTTTAACTATTTTCAAAAATGACGACTTTCTCTTTTTACCCGGGAGACGAGGACCAGGACCCGAAAAAGACCGACCCGACGGACGACCCATTGGTCGATGATCCAGCGGAAGAGGAAACCGAAGAAAAGGAATCGACCCCGGACGCGGACGAAGACGACCTGCTTGACGGGGATGACGGCATTGTGGAAGGCGAGGAAATTGAATAGCTTTTAAAAAAGAAAAACCGCCCCAAGTTAAACTTAGGGCGGTTTTTCTTTCTACCCTTAACGGCTTGAAAAATAAAGATTTTTTTGGCATAATTATATTATTGATTTATAAGCAATGAACGTTTTTTACCGTCTGCGTAAAAGAAAAGCCCGGAATTGGTGGCCACGGCTTTTTAAGCTGGCCGCGTGGCTTTTTGTTGGCGCCGTGCTTTTTGTTTTGGCCGCCTTTCTTTACTACACCAAAGACCTGCCTAGCCCCAACGAAATAAATGAACGGCAAGTCACCCAGTCCACTAAGATCTACGACCGCGCGGGCCAGGTCCTGCTTTATGACATTCACGGCGAAGAAAAACGGACGATCGTGACCATTGACCAGATCTCTACGTACCTCAAAGAAGCCACCGTCGCAACCGAAGACGCTAATTTCTACCACCACTTCGGCTTGGACTTCAAAGGCATCGCGCGGGCGGCGTTGGGCATCCTGACCGGCAACCAGAGCGCCGGCGGCGGCTCAACCATTACCCAGCAATTCGTAAAAAATTCCCTCTTAAGCAACGAGCGTACCTGGGCGCGCAAGATCAAAGAAGCGGTCTTGTCGCTAGAGATGGAGCGGCGCTACAGCAAGGATGAGATCCTGGCCCTCTATCTTAATCAAGTGCCCTATGGTTCCAACGCCTACGGCGTTGAAGCGGCGACCCAGACATTTTTTAACAAGTCGGCCAAGGATCTAACTCTGGCCGAAAGCGCGGCTTTGGCTGCCCTACCCCAATCGCCCTCTCGGCTTTCGCCCTACGGCTCTCACCCAGAAGAACTCAAAGCCCGCCAAGAATACATTTTGGACCGCATGGTCAAAACCGGCTACCTCACCCAAGAAGAAGCTGATGCCGCCAAAAAAGAACCGCTGAATTTTTCTTCCGCGCCCCATAGCATTAAAGCGCCGCATTTTGTCATGTATGTTAAAGAATACCTGGAAGCTAAATACGGCCAGGACGCGCTGGAAACGCAAGGACTGAAAGTCTACACCACCCTGGACTGGGAGATGCAGCAAGCAGCCGAGGAAATAATCAGCGCGGGCGCCAAAAACAACGCCAAAAAATACGGCGCTAAAAATGCCGCCTTGGCCGCCCTTGACCCTAAGACCGGACAGATATTAGCCATGGTCGGCTCGGCTGATTATTTTGACACGGCCAACGACGGCAACGTCAACGTGACGATCCGCGACCGCCAGCCCGGCTCTTCTTTTAAGCCCTTCGCCTACGCCACGGCCTTTGCCAAGGGTTACACGCCCGCTACCGTGCTCTTCGATGTTAAAACCGAATTCAACCCCAATTGCTCGGCCGACGCCACCCAGGAGAAAGACCAGTACGGCCTGGACTGCTATCACCCGGGAGACTACGACGACAAGCTCCGCGGCCCCGTAACCGCGCGCGAGGCGCTGGCGCAATCTTTAAATATTCCGTCCGTACAAATGCTGTATCTGGCCGGCATCACCGAGACGATCAAGACCGCCAAGAGCCTGGGCATCACCTCGCTTAACGCCGACTATTACGGCTTATCGCTGGTGCTGGGCGGTGGCGAAGTGAAACTGCTGGACGAAGTGGCGGCTTATGGTGTCTTTGCCAATGAAGGGGTAAAAAACGCCAAAACGCCGATCTTAAAAATAGAAGACCAAAGCGGCAATATCCTGGAAGAATATAAATCCGATCCTAAAAAAGTTATGGAACCGCAGACCACGCGCCTGGTTTCTGATATTTTATCCGACAACAACGCCCGCGCTCCGGTTTTTGGCGCCAACTCCGCCCTATATTTTCCCGAGCGGCCCGTCGCCGCTAAAACCGGCACGACCCAGATGTACCGCGACGCCTGGACACTGGGCTACACGCCCTCGCTGGTCGCCGGAGTCTGGGTCGGCAACAATAATAACGACCCGATGTCCAAGGCCGGCGCGGGGCTGGCTGCAGCCGGGCCTTTGTGGCACGATTTTATTAAAAAAGCCTACGTACTGAAAAATAAATGCGAAGGCCCCAACGCTTTCTGCTTGCCCGGTAAGGTGGAATTTTTCACCCAACCAGAACCATCTCAAACCAATAAAGCCACGCTGAATGGTTCATACCTGTCCGAACAAACCGTTAAAGTAGATAAAATATCCGGCGCCCTAGCCACTGACCAGACGCCGCCGGACCTGATCGTGGAAAAAACCACCCAATCAACCCATAATATCTTATACTACGTGAAAAAAGACGACCCGCAGGGAGATTGGCCGCAAAACCCCCAAGACGATGAACAGTATAAAAACTGGGAAGCCGCCGCGCAAGAGTGGCTCGCAGCGCGCGGCTTGACGATCGCTGACCAAAACACACCCAACCAAACCGACCAGCTCCACACGCCAGCCAACATTCCTAAAATCCAAATCCTCTCCCCTGGCGTTAACCAAACCGTTATCGGTTCTTCTCTTCTCATCCAAACCAACATCATTGCGCCGCTGGGCGTCAAACAAGTCGACTTTTTCTTGAACGATATTTTCCTGGGTTCGACCATGTCATCACCCTACCAATTGACCGCCACGCTACCCGCGAGCGTTCAGAACGGACAAGCCACGCTCACGGTCCGCGCCTATGACGTCGCGCTTAACCGGCAAGAAGAAAAAGTTATAATTTATATCAACCGCTAAAATAAAATTTACCGGATAACAACCCGAAAAACTCATAGTCCCATACACTGGACTATAGGACTATAAATTATTTTCTTTTATCTGGTCTCCGCCTTTCACCAAAAAAACCGCCCGGAGCGTAGTCGAGGGGGCGGTTTTTTAACTGACGAAACTTATTTTTTCTACTCTTACCCAGCTATTCCTTCGCCTAACCTCTTCCAGAATCCTTAACTCCCTTAATTTAAGTTCACTCGCCCAAACAGAATTCAGGCAATCAACCATCAAAACTTCATTTTTCAAATTGATCACTTTCGATTTATTCTTGAATTTATCGCCGGCTATCTTTTGTAAAATATCATCCCAGTCATTCTTAAGCTCGGCGAAGCGCCAAATCCGTTCTAGCCCCAGACTTTTTATTTTATTTGGGATAACCCAGGCAATTGAAGTCCAGCTCATTTTAATTAGCCTTGATCGGCATTACGAGATATATGTAAGACTCATCTCCGATCGGCCTGAAAACAGCGGGGTTGGAGTCCGAATTCATCCCTAAAAACACCTGCTTAGTTCCAATATTAGCCAATCCTTCCAGCAAATAACGGTAGTTAAAGCTAATCTCGACTTTTTTACCTTTGGTCTCCGCCTTGATCTGTGATTTATTCTCTCCCAGATCCGGGTCTTGTGACAAAACTTCAACCAGCCCTTCACCCAAAGAAACTTTTATATTATTAGTTTTACTGCTAAAAACCGAGGCGGCGCGAATAATGTTTAATAGTTCTGCTTTGTTAATTGTCGCCTGCGTAGAAAAATTTTTAGGAACGATTTGCTGATAGTCCGGATACTGCCCTTCAATTAACCGGGAAATAACCTGCGCGTCCCCGCCGTCAAATAAAATCTGCCCTGCCCCCAGATAAATTTTCATTTCCCCTTCTCTTTCGCCCAATATCCTAATTATCTCTTGGGCTGTTTTTTGCGGCACGATCAAAGACCTAATCTCGTCTGATTTTTTATTAGTCTCAAATATTATTTTTTCGGCCAAGCGAAAGCTGTCGGTCGCGGCTAGTTTCAGTTCTTTTTTCTCAAATTTAAACAGCACGCCGGTTATTTCCGGTCGGGACTCGGAAAGAGAAGCCAACCCCACCACCTTCAATAAGGCGTCTTTTAAAACGCTGTTTTTAATTTCAATTAGCGCTTCGCCGTCTATTTTGGGAATAATCGGAAAATCGTCCGCCGATAAACCGTTTAGCGTCGCCCGGTAATTATCGCATTTTATGACCAAATTATTACCCCTAACCTCCAGTTCTATTTTTTTATTCGGCAAATTATTAATAAAACCGGTTAGCACCTTGGCGGGACAGGTTATTGCTCCATTTTTTTCAATTTTCCCAGAAGTCCAAGTGTTGATGCCAATTTCCAGGTTGGTCGAAGAAATCTTTAAGCGACCCTCTTCGGTGGCCAGTAAAACATTATTCAAGATTGGCAACGTCAAGTTCCGGCCAATAATATTTTGGGTTAGATTTAAACTATTTTTTAAGTTTTCCTGAAGGCAGGTGATTTTCATAATTAAATATTTAATTAAAATAAATAATTATTATAAGGGTTAATTATTATGTGGAAAAGCTTGTTTTTCGGGGATAGTTATGGAAAAAAATGAATATTTTACTGTTGATAAAGGCGGGACGGGACGGGGTTAGTTTTAGGGTTAGTTTTTTTTAAAAAGATATTAAGTTTTTACCGGAATCTTTTCCACTAAGATATGAACATTATTATAAACAGCCTTATTAACAATTTGTTGGTTATT
>Ga0210017_1003471_pt1 | contig 13208 bp, 14 predicted proteins | sample CryGeyCG2014_020_FD_183966 | JGI IMG/M metagenome (GOLD analysis project Ga0210017, IMG submission 183966) | Groundwater microbial communities from aquifer - Crystal Geyser CG08_land_8/20/14_0.20 (SPAdes) (version 2) | ecosystem: Environmental > Aquatic > Deep subsurface > Groundwater | place... | reverse complement strand
CGATCGATAGGTAGTTGTGAACACGAGTTACTGGAAAACCCTGTACTCATCAACAATTATTGTACTGATTAAAAATTTGGAACCTAACACTAGCACTCACCAAATAGGAATTGTCGACGCAGGCAACCGAGCGAGGGATTGGTCTTTACCCGAGCATTAGGCGAGCGTAGCTCGCCGAGTCTGGGGCATTTATGTTGATAAACATAAATGCCCCGGACTATTTTGGCCCGGGGCTGAAAAGGAGAGAGAGACTGATTAACATGTTACCACCAGAAACCCATTTTGTCAAGCCCAACGATAAGGATAATATCTCCTCTGTCAATAAAGTCCTCTTTGTCAAAGTAATCGTCCTTATGGAAGGCTTCAGAAACCCCGAACACTTTTTGTACTCGGAGAGAGGTGTAATCTTCAAAAGAATCGGTTAATAGAGTCGTTTTCGCGTATTCTTCCTTGGTATTTGAAACAAAAACCACTCTACCCCCAATATTTTTAATAATTTGGGCGCAGAAATTGGCTAGGCCTGGCTTTCCCGTGCCATTCAAAACAACGATCTTTTTATCGGCGGAAAGAATGGTGGAATCCATAAACTCAGGCAAACACTCCGCCCCACTCTCACAAAATTTGCTCATCGCCGATCGGGATTTAGAGAGCCCGCTTAATACATAGTATATTTCGGGCAAAGAAAGGTCAGTCCGGACGCTCTCGGGAAGAATGGAAATCAAAGATTTAACCTTAAAAATTAGGCTCAAGCTAAAGCTTCTTCCCAAATCCGTCGGGTCTATTTCCCCAGAAAGTTCAGAAAGCCTCCCCCAGCCAACAGAATCAGTCAAAAAATATCCATCAATGGGAATTTTTGCGGAAGATTCCAAGAGGCGACAAGTCAAGGCGGTATTTAGCTTTGGCTCGGCTGTGTTACCAACCGCGTAAGCTTGATTTAAAGAATTTTCCCCAAACCCAAAAGGCATACTAACTTGCTGATTGGGATTAATGCTGGTTAAAGCGTAGCGCTCCCCTTCCGGATCAATATGTAAAACTAATAAATCAGAAATTGTAGAAGAGTCGTCACTCAAATCAGAAATTTTTATTAAGGCAAGATTTATGGGAGTTTTTCCATCCCAACGAGTCTCTTTTGGCAAACTACCTGCCGCTTGCGCGAATGGATTTCGAAAAGAGTGATAAAGGTAGAAGGAAAGCGCGCCAATGCCAGCTAAAAGGAAAAGGAAAAGAACCGCAAAAAGTTTTTTAAGCAGATCATTCGTCTTTTTGACAAGAGAAAACTTGCGGTAAGAGAAGCCTTTTTTCCTCTTCATAGCAAGCCTCTTTGATTTTTTGGCAGTTCTTAGGGGCATTGGTCAAAATTGTAGCAACAACACCTGGAGTTTGACAAGAGGGAGTTTTAGGCGGTATTAACGGGAGTAAGTTTACCTAGCGCCCAAGCTAGTTCTTCCGCCATATCACATTCAAGTCTGATTTTGGCGCCGGTGCGCGGGTGATTGATAGTAATTCGAGCAGCGTGGAGAAAAAGTCTGGGCGACCATTTTCGGTCACGGCTTGATTGTTTATGGCCAGAATAAGTTTCATCCGAAAGAACCGGGTGTCCTATTGCAAAAAGGTGCACCCTAATTTGGTGAGTTCTTCCAGACCTAGGGAAACAACGTAAAAGAGTAAGCGCTTCCCCGCTGACCGGGTTCTTAAAATACTTTTCCACTCTAAAGATTGTCCGAGATTCTTTGCCAGAGGCAAGCATGCTAAATCGCATTCTATTTTCCCTATTTCTTCCCATAAATCCAGAAACCTCAAAGGTTTGAAAATTGATAGTTTTTAAATGAACATTTTCAGAAATCGTAGAAACCTTTCGTTCCGGTAAACCGCGACGAGGTGTTTTTCGATAGCGAAATCTTTCGTCCCCCCGGGCAATCTTTTTCGGCTCGGGGGCTGGTTTTGGGAGGTTCAATTTAAGAGGATCAATTCGCCCGTGAACCAAAACTAAGTATTCTTTCTCTACTGTTCTCTCCTTAAATTGGTTTTTGAGTTCACCAAATGCCAGAAGAGTTTTGGAAATGAGCATTACCCCAGAAGTTTCTTTATCAAGGCGGTGTGAAAGCCCGTTTTTATCAATAAATTCTTCAGTTAATATTGGGTCTCCCCTTTCCGATCTGATGTTTGCCACATTCCGGGAGATGTATTTTTCAATCCAATCCTGAACGGTAAACTTCCCAAACTGGGTATCGGAACGATTAACCACCAGCCCTGCCGGTTTATCAATCGCTAATATATCCTCATCTTCATAAATTATTTTTATATCCATTGTTTTGATTATATAATCGCCTAATTTGGGCTTGTCACGCTGAGCGTGGTTGCAACCCTCGTTAGTCGATTATGTATTCTCTACCGCTCGTCGCATTGCGAACTCGCGTTAGAGAAGTATAGCACACTAGAGGTTTTGGGGATAAAGAGGGCTCGGGGCGTTCTGAAGGCGCTTACCGAGCCATGTTTATCTTCAGTCAACGAATTGCACAGTCAGAAGGTACGATTTCTCAGCCATTTTCCTAACCTCAAGAATCAAAAACCGGGCGTCTATCTCTGAGTCCAAAAAACGATCACCCACGATAGGCGTCTTTCTCCTAATAACAGATCCTTGAGCGACAACTTCTCCTTTTGAATCCTTCACCATCCACGTCCAGCGAACCTCATCAGCCATTGGCCTCTCCTTTTGGACATCCACTAATCGACACCTGCCCCTCCTAGCCTGTTTTTGAAGATCATAACACCTTGTTCCTAAATAGTTTAACTTTTAGGGGACTTATTTTCCTCCTTCTCAGCACAGCTTTTACAAAGAGTGGTCGCCGGAAAGGCTTTGAGGCGATTAATATCAATATCTTTACCACACTTCTCACAAATACCATAAGTGCCAAGATGAATTTTGGCAAGGGCCCGCCTAACCTGGATTTGCATCCTTGCCAAAGAGTAAGAGCTTCGGTCAACCGACGCTTTGCCAATATCCTCCTGAACATCGTCAAGGTATTCGTTGGAACGCAACCGCCCCCTATTCATATAAGGATCTGACTTTTTTACTTTCTGCCCCTGTTGCTCAATGCTTTTATCCTTCTTATCAAGACTCTCACGAACAGAATCAACAAAGGCGCCAGGCAGCTTTGTCTTTTTCTTAAAAGGATTTTTTATATTCTTGAAACTAGCTTTCATAGTTTTAATCAAACTAAAGACTTTGGAAAAACCTAATTTTTTAACTCGCTTGTACAATCCTATCAAGGTTAGGAGTAAAAAAGCAAGAGTGATTAAAACATCAACATTAATTCCAAAAACAAGGTGTTTCTCGCTTCTTAAGAAGGAAAAAACGAAATCGTGCATGAAAAACAAATTAAATCCAAGAATCCCCCAAAACCCAATAAATACCTTAAAAGAAGAGAGTAAAACCAAAATCAAAAGAATAACTAAAGAAGAAACAAGCTCGTAAAACGAAAGCGATTTGTTAAATCCGCCGACAAAGTAACCCAAAGAAACTACCGTCCGCGCCGCCGCCAATGGAATAACCAAAATATCCAATATTTTATAAATTGACCATTTATTCTTAAAAATTAGATACAGACAAAAAATACCCGCCCCAAAAAGAGCTCCTGCGTAAGCAATATCCCCAGACCAAAACCTAAAAAAATTTAAGTAATTTCCCTCTAAAAGCGCACCATTCCAAAGAAGTCTATATACTCTTCCAGAAATCAACCCAAAAAAGAGCGCTCCCAAACAAAAATCCCAAACGTCCCCCTCGGCAAAGCCTTCCTCTACCGCTTTTTTCCAAAACAAAAAAAGGGAAACGATAACCGCGATCAGTAAAAAAAGAGGAATTAAATTTATGTTTATGTTAATCATATTTCTACCATTCTTTGGCGACTTTTGCGATATAACTAGAACTTACGAGCATCGAAATCCCAATTACAAGCGCCATTTTCTCTACTCCGAGCAAATCCGCCAAAAAAGCGCTTAAAATTACCGGGAGGGCTGAGGTTAGAGTGACAAACCAACTTAAAACTCCATAGACTCTTCCCCGCATATTGTCATCCGTTTTTTCCTGGATGGTGGCGTTTGCGGGCACTTCCACAAAAGAGCTAAAAAATCCAAGAATAAAAATTAAAAGGACGGCGATCGCAAGAAAATCAACTCCAAAAAAGCTATTGGCGAAGCCCGGAATACGCGATTCAATCCTCGAAAGCGGAATCCTCTTGGTAAAACCCAAAAGCATGATACTTGCGGCAATGATTTGATAAGAACGGAGCGCTCCTCGGCGACGGTTAAAGTGAAGCCCAATCTGACCAACAAGAATTGCCCCAAGAGCCACCCCCAAAACCATCGGTCCCATTATAACAAAGCTGGTATCGGTCAAGTTAATATGAAGAACAGAGGCAGAAAAACCGGGGGCTAAAACAAGGAGGGTAGCATCAGAAACTTGGGTCGCTCCAAGAATTAAAGAAGCCTGAGCCACCGTTTTATTCTTTTTCATATAGGAAATACCCGCCTTTATATCAACAATCATTTTCATAAATTCGCTTTTAAGAAAGGTAAAATCTAGCTTTCCAAAAGCGTTTTTCGGGTTAAAAAAGGTTCTATGGGCAAAGGCAAGGCTTTCTTTAAACCAAAGCCCTTTATCGGTGGTGGTCGGAAGCAGAGCAACTAAAATAAAGGAAAGGAAAAAAAGGGCGCCTAAAAAGATGAACACATAATCTTTGCCAAAAAGTTTAAGGGCGGGGCCTGCGAACAACCCCCCAAGAACCAAAGAGGTATAGACGGTAAAAGAAAAAAGGGAGTTGGCGGGCATAATTTCCTTTTCCGTTAAGTAGCTTGGCAAAACGGCTGACTCCGCAGGAGAGAAAAAAGCGTTGGCAATTGAGAAAATGGAAATTAGAAAAACTGACCAAGCGACGTTCCCTGGGAAAAGAAGAAAGGCGAGACAGGCAATCGCCCGAAGAATATTGGACATTGCCATTATAAGTTTCCTCCGCCCGCGATCAATGATCACTCCGATAAAAGGATTTAGTAAAAAAGCGGGGAGCCCGGAGGCAATCATGAGGATGGCCACTGCCCGATTAGACTTTGTCGTTTGGAAAATAAGAAGGGCTAAAACAAAAACCACCGCCTGAAAGGCGATCCGGGAGGTAGTTTGGGAAAGCCAAAGAAACATGAAGTTTTTGTTCTTAAAAACGGGAGTGTAAAGAGAAAAATTCATACGGGATTAAGTTTAGCAAGAAAGATCTTTTATACGCAACATTCGCATGTTCATTCGAAAACTTGTCCTGAGCTTGTCGAAGGATTCGCACCGCTAAAGGAGATTTTGATCTTTCACAGGACCTATCACTGCCAAATTAAGATTATTTTCTTTAACCACTCTTTTTGCGACTCGGGAAAGATCGCCCGAGGAAACAGCGTCAATCTTTGCAATCACTTCTTCTGGCGTCTCAATTTTGCCTTCTAAAATTTCCTGCTCACCGTAAAAACCAGCCGTATTCATTGTATCTTCCAAAGTCAAGATGAAGTGTCCCTTAACATATTCTTTGGCTTTTTTGATTTCCTCCTCCGGAATTTCTACATCTGCAAGTCTATGAAACTCCGAAAGGATCACCTTTACCGCTTCCGGAAGCCTATTAGTCGCCACTCCGGCAAAAGCAGAGAAAGTGCCAACATCATGGAAAAAGTTGGTGTCGGAATAAACATAGTAACAAAGTGAGCGTTTCTCGCGCGCTTCTTCAAAAAGCCGGGAGGACATTCCCCCGCCAAAAATGGCGTCAAGAACTTCTAAAGCGTAGCGGTCAGGATCAAATCGAGAAAAAGATCTGAACCCAAGAGCAAGGTGAGTTTGATCGGTCTCACGGAAGGAAATTTTGGTCGCGGGTTTAGTTTGTGATTCAATTTGCGGGAGGAAAGATTGAGTACTTTTATTACTCATTTTTAGGAAGCCCTTTTCTGCCATTTCCTTCGCTTCTTTTTCCTCAAAACTCCCCGCAATTACCAACACCGCATTTTGGGCTTGATACAAATTGTTTAAATAATCAATAAAGGTTTCTCTTTTAAAAGAGTTGATAGATTCTTTCGTGCCGGCGATATCCCACCCCATTGGCGTATCTCCGTAAAGCAAATTGCAATAAACAAAAGCCAGATATTTCCTGGGCTCATCGTGAATCATATTGATTTCTTCGGTAATAACGCCCTTTTCTTTCTCAATCTCTCCTTCCTCAAACTTGGAATTTATTAAAATATCTGAAAGCACGTCCAAAGATTTTTCTAAATGGGCTTTAGCGGATTTGATGTAGTAATTAGTCATTTCCAGGCTCGTTCCCGCGTTAAAAACTGCCCCAATCGAATCCAATTCTTTTGCCAAAGTAATCAAATCTGGGCGTTTCTTGGTTCCTTTAAAAAACATATGCTCGGCAAAATGGGAAATTCCGGAATTATTTTTATTTTCATAGCGCGACCCCGCGCCAATTAGGACCATTGAGGAAACGGAAGGAAGGGTGTGGTTTGGGACTAAAATAAGCCGTAAACCGTTTTTGAGTGTTTGTTTTTGGAAATGAGATGTTACCATAAACAATTTAACAACTCAGCAATTTAACAATTTTTAGCTTATTCTCCCAATATACTCCCCCGTTCTTGTATCAATCTCCACCATATCCCCTTCTTTAATAAATAGTGGAACTTGAAGGGTAATGCCTGATTCAAGAGTAGCTGGTTTAAACACATTGGAAACAGAATCCCCCTTAAGGCCGGGCTCGGTTTCGGTCACTTTCAAAACGACGTGCGGGGCAATATCAACCGTGATCGGCTCGTTTTCAAACAAAACAATGTAAACCCCCGCCCCCTCCTTTAAATAAGGAATATACTCCCCCACCACCTCGTCAGAAAGGGAAAATTGCTCATAATTTTCCGGATCCATAAAAAGATGCTCGTTCGTTTTTTTGTCAGAATAAAGAAATTGGGCCTTTTTTCTTTCCACATCTGCCTCTTCTAACCGGGCGCCCGAATACAGGCCCAGGTCCTTTAAAACCCCCGTTTTCAGGTTTTTAATTTTTAGTTTGATGCTGGCATTCCCCCGCCCCATCTTTTTGTGATCATAATTAACAACCACATAGGGCTCGCCTTCATATTTAAATACCGCGCCATTTCTAAGTTTATTAACTTCAATCATGGGGGGATTTTACCACAAAGTAATCCCAAGTTCTCTTAAGTCCTTCTTCAAAAACAACCTCTGGTTCCCAACCCAAAAGATTTTTGGCCTTTGTGTGATCCGCCAAAGTATTTCTTGGTTCGAATCGCGCAGGGATATAAACCGGTTTAATGTCTTTACCAGAAAGCTTGATAATTTCGGAAGCGACGTGGTTTATCGTAACGTTATTGCCAGCGCCGATGTTAAAAGATTGGCCAAAACATTCCTTATTGGTAGTTTCCATTGCCAAAATGTTGGCCCTGACCACATCCCCAACATATGTAAAATCGCGCGTTTGCTCTCCATCCCCCGTGATCGTTGGTGACTCTCCTTTTTTCACCAAATTTATAAATTTAGCAATCGCCAAAGGATAGCCTCCCGAAGGATCAATCCTCGGACCGTAAACATTAAAGTACCTTAAAGAGATTGTCTCTAGACCGTAAACATGGAAATAAAGCCGCATATACTCCTCGCCAAGAAGCTTATGGAGAGCATAGGGAGAAAGCGGGTCGGGCGTCATTGTTTCCACCAGGGGAAGAATCTTTTGATCGCCGTAAACGGAAGAACTGCTAGAAAAGACGATGCGCTTAATCCCCGCTACCCGGCAAAACTCCAAAAGGTTTAAGGTGCCGTTAACATTTATATCGTGAGTTTCCACGGGGTGCTCGATCGAATACTGTACTCTTGGCCTCGCGGCAAAATGAAAAACTCCGTCAAAATGCTCCCCTGAAAGGATTTCCTGCAAATTATCTCCAATGCTTTTTTTAACTATCTTTAAGTTAGGGTTATTTTTTTGAGAAGCTAGATTTTGTTCTTTTCCACCGGAAAAATCATCAAGAACGATAACTCTGTGCCCGAGCTCTAGAAGCTTATCCACCAAATTACTGCCAATAAATCCGGCTCCGCCGGTAACAAGATAGTTCATATGGACTTAGGATAACGCCAATTGACCACCAAAGTCAATCCAGTGTTTTCTGGCATCTTGATCTTTACCCGTAGAGACGAGGCATGCCTCGTCTCTACATAATAAAGACAAAACTCCCCGCAGTTGTTAGGTAGTATTTCACAACAGATGCTTATATTTTAAGTTGTACGATTTTTTCGTACACCTCGCTACCTTCATTTTGGAGCTTGATCTTTAAATCACTCCAATATCTGCGAGGAATTGTGCTGCCAGTCAACGCTGCTACCACATCTACAATTGAAAAATACCAAAGCTCCTGCTGGTCATCCCAGTGTCTGCGAATTTCTTTTCCTTGAAATATAGCAATTTTATGTTCTGACATATACATTTAAGTGGACAAAGACCACCCGAAGCTCAAAGAGCGTAGGGTGGTGCCGGCGGTCGGAATCGAACCGACACGAAAGGTTAGCCTTCCACGGGTTTTTGAGACCCGCGCGTCTACCAGTTCCGCCACGCCGGCAATCGCTTATGATTTTACTACAAAAAAGGAGCTATTGACAATTGAAAATAGTTGATTTAGTATACTGTCATCATAATTTAAGCTTCCCCATCTTTTTTTGATTGGTTGGTTAGTGAACTGCTGTGTCCGCTATCCGCCAACCGGCGGAGGCGGATTACCAACCATCAATCCCGATTTAATCGGGACGAAGGGGGATTCTACCTAGACCATATGTACATTTTTATCCGCGATCGCGGACTTTTTTGTACATAAAATATATAACAATTTTATATGCGATCGCATACTAATTTGTTATAAAAAGAAAAGCCCTCAGATCGAATCGTTGCGTTTTTAGGCGCTAGATTTTTATGATCTGAAGGCTTTGTGGTCCTACCTACCTATTCCCGGAAAGTTTTCAGGACCCTTCTCAATCGGGCTGATGAAAGGATCCGAAATTGGGGCGGGCGCGGGAGCAGGCGTCGGGACGGGCTCTTCCCAAACGGGGGCGTCAGGATAGCGCATGTGCCAGCCCGCGTTGTAAAACTCGCCTTCTCCATAAGGTTGCCAACGATCGGCGCCCCAAGGAAGGTGCATCAAATCGCTGGAGAGCCCAATCGCACCAAACTCTCCAAACATCTGCCGGGTGGCCCCGCGCTCCCCATAGGACCAGACAGTGAACCTTTCGGGGTTCACTTCATCCTCGACAGTGCTCCCGACCAGCATCAGCCCATTACCCCAGGTCTGCATGCTGAACGGCCAGATACTCTGTGGGCCCCTAGCGAAAGAGTAGTTCCCGTGCCAGAGAACCGCGTACTGATCCGTCAACACGCCAAGCTGGCCTTCCGAAGGAAGAATGATGTCCTCCGGCAGTTGAAAATGGGCGATGCCGTCGTTCATCCAGTAGGTCCAATACAACTCGGACCAGCGGCTCCCCTTCCCGCGGATCTGAATGATCGCGGCCCCTGCGACATTGGTCTCGATCGTCCACCAACGGCCACCGAGAAACTTCATGGTGACCAGATTGGACGAAGACCAAGCCGACGGCGGGAAAGACGACCCACCCGAAAGGCCTTCTTCTTGGGCGGCGGAGACGTTGAACTCGCCAGCAAAAACCGGCGGCTCGGGGGCAGGGCCTTGGGCCGAAGCGATCGCGGGCAGAGAGCCGGCGATCAAAGCAAACAAAAAAACAACGACGATCAATTTCTTGAACATGTTCCTCCCCTCTCTATTGGGAAAAACTTAAACCAACGCCTAATTACGTTGATCTTCGATACGCCTTGATTATACCACACTAGAGGTTAAAAGTCAATCCTTCGACAAGCTCAGGACAAGTTCCTTCGGCAGGCTTACAGTGAGCTTTGTCGAACTGCTCAGGACGAGCCTTTCTCTTAATTACAACTCTTCTCTCGCTGTAAAGCGATCAATTAAGCGCCCGACGAAGGATCTGGGCTTATCAAAAACGGTCAGGGAGGAAAGGGTGCAAATGGGAAGAAGGGCCGCAAAAACAAAAGTCGTTTGAAGGGGAAAACCCGCCCGAGAAACCGTGTAAGCAATCAAAAGTCCCCACAATGATCCTAATCTTAAGGCGATTTCTCTTAAAACTACATACAAATAAGAGTTTGTTATCCCGCTTATCCTTCGATATACCGTCGCCGCCCAAGATACCCTATATAAGGATTCCGACATGTTTCCCCCACTCTGAACCAGAAAAACCTGCCCGGGATTGGTAATTGGAATCCTTAGAATCCAAAAAAAGCTGATAAAAAGCGCCCCCAAAGTAAACCCTCCGGTTTCATTACCATGATCAACCAGTTTCCCCGAGAAAAAGCAGAAAATCACGGAAACAATTAAAGTGGCGGAAACAATAAATCCTAAGTAATCGTAACTCCCTTTAACAACGGCCAAAAGAAACAAAGGCCAAGCGATCCAAGCAACATACCCCCTTGCCCCCTCAAAAAAGAACCCCCACATAAAACCCCTAAATTTTCTCGAGAAGTATCCCTTAACTATTTCGCAATAATCGCCAAGGTGATAGCCTTTTCCATCAACTACCAAAGCAAGCGGAAAAGAGGAAATGATGATAAGAGAAAGTGACAAGATAAGTAAGGCGGTAAATCCAAACAAAGTGGCAATCATTCCCCCAAAAGCGGGGGCAATCGCAGAAACAAGCGTCCCAAAAATGCCATCAAGGGATATTTGGCGGCCTAAATGATGTTTGTCCGCCTGTTTGGCAAAGGTCAAATGATAACAATTCCAAAAGAAATGGAGGGAAACTCCTTCACAAATGGCGGCGGCCACCAACCAGCCATGATTATTTTGGGCTAAGATCAATGAACCGTTAGCTAAAGCAAGCAAAACATTTCCAATAAAAATTGAGTAACGAAAGCCTAAACGGAGGATGATTTTGCCGGCTGGCACCGCCATCAAAAGACTAGCAACCTCCATCAAAATAAAATAAAGTACCACCCGAACAACCGCCTCATTTAATGGTAGGTGGGAGTAGAGCTTTGAAACATAAATAGGAACGAAAATTCCGGTAAGAGAAATGGCGAAGGTTCTGACAATCGAGGCCAGGTAAACTCCGAGCATTTCCCCATTTCCGATAAAATTTGGAACGTATGGAAAGGTGCGCTCGTTTTTGGGCATAGATTTATGTTAAACGCTAAAGATCTTTCTTGACTTCAAGAAGATTCTCTCGAGCTAGTGCTTCTTTTGGGTAAACTACTCCCTCGGCATATTTGGTCGGTATGGCAATCACCTGGCAACCTGCCGCAAGAGCGCCGTTAACTCCCGCCAAAGAATCTTCCAAAACCAAACATTCCTCTGGTAAAAGTCCTAAGGCGGAAGCTATTTTTTCAAAAATCTCTGGGGAAGGTTTTCCGTTAACGACATCATCGGCGGTCAGAACAACCGGGAAATACTTTTTGACGGCGCGTTTTTTTAAGACCGTTTCCGCGTATTCTCGAAAACCAGAAGTGGCCAGTCCCAGTTTGTAATTTTTAGAAAGACAATAATCAAGAAGTTCTAATGCTCCCGGCATTAGTTTTATCTTCGGGATGAGCGCCAGCTGATGCCTCTTTCTCTTTTCAATCATTTCTGGAGCGGAAATATTTAGTTTAAACTCGTCAATAAAATAATTAAGCCCATCAATAATTGATCGACCAAGAACATTTTTGTGGTTTTCTTTAGTGTAAGTTACCCCAAACTCGGACAACAAAACCGCGTCCGCCTCAAAATTAATTGGCTCGCTATCAACTAAAAGTCCATCAAGGTCAAAAATTACTCCTTTAATCATAGGTTTAATGGTAACTGAATTTGCGAATCCTTGCAATAAATTAATTCGCCTCGAAGAAATTGGTATCTCTTCGAGGCGATAGGTCTACTTTTTATTAAGTTCGGTCAGAATCTCACGAGCTATGTCCAATGGTCTCTGCATGTTCTGAATAAATACCGCCCCCACGCCATTGGCAATAAAGCTCATGGTATCGAAGTAAACGGTATCCGGATCCCACCCAACGATAATTAGCTTTGGTTTTTTATGCAAGCGGTAGATGTTGATGAAAATCTCAAACAAAATACCAAAGCTAAAAACCAACTTGGTAGGAAGCTCATCCACATTTCCAAGAAAGAAGGGAACGACGATGACGGAATACTTGCAACCAAGAAATTGATCCCCCAGCAAGCTCTCCCTCGATCTAGATACCGTTACTTCCCACCCCAAAGCCTCAAAAGCCTCCCCCAAACTCAAGGTATCTGCTGGTAAGGGAGGGGTTGGCCTTATCACTCTGTCATCAATGATGAATAAATCCGACGAAACCAGCAAAACTTTAATGCGTTTGGACATCTTGCTCTCCTCCTACTCTTGCTTTTCGTGCTCTTCTCTCCGCTAAAATGCTCCCCACCAACGCCACAGGATTAGGCTCACCAACAAAATGGGCACTATGGATTTTTGCAAAGCCAAACATCGTGCTATCGTCAAGAAACTCTCTCCTCCAGCCATATACAACCAAAAGCGGAGGCTGTTCCGAGGGGCATTTACTCCCTTTCGAGGATAACACTTTTCCCAAAAACCGAAAGGCAACCAGCCCATCCAGAATCCGAACGTAGGGATCTCCATCCTCGCCCCACTCAAAAGGAATGATGACAACATTGTATTGTCCGCTCTCAATCGCATGTCGAGCAACAAAGCACTCATGACAAGTAACCGCGCGACCAGAGGGGGTTTCCCTGATGAGACCGGCTATTAAATCGGCCTCCCGTGGGTGGAGCCCCCTACCAAGAAATAAAGAGCTTGAAACCACCAAAGCGTTAATTCCGTCACCCATTTTCTCTGCCTCCTCTAACTATTTTATGAACCGATTTCTAAGCCTCTCTAAAAAATCCTCATCACTATAGCACTTTAGCTACCTGAAAACAACTAATAGTACTTGTTTTTTTATAAAAATTGGAAAATTATTTTTTTATGGGTTTTTGGCCCTCTGGGGTATCGTCAATGTTGAAACCTAAAGATGATATCTCGCTGCGAAGCCTATCAGAGAGTTTTTTTTCTTTATCCTCCGCGCGCCATAATAATAATAATCCCAGTCTAAACTATAATC
>Ga0210017_1003469_pt1 | contig 13210 bp, 14 predicted proteins | sample CryGeyCG2014_020_FD_183966 | JGI IMG/M metagenome (GOLD analysis project Ga0210017, IMG submission 183966) | Groundwater microbial communities from aquifer - Crystal Geyser CG08_land_8/20/14_0.20 (SPAdes) (version 2) | ecosystem: Environmental > Aquatic > Deep subsurface > Groundwater | place... | reverse complement strand
TTAAACCATTTACCCATTTTCATAAAATTTTTTTCACACCCACCTCCAAAATTTAAAGTAGCAAAATCAAATAATATTATTTTCATTTTTTCACCTTCCCTACTATCAATCCAACTCCACCACTACCAAACTCACATACCTTCATAAAAAACATCCCAAAAGAACTAACAGGATTTCCAATCAACTTTCTCCAATTTCTTAAAAAGGCAGGTCTAAATAATGTAAATTGTTTCCTTGCAACATCAGGGGGCTTCTTCATATACTTCCTTATAGTCTTTGCATAATAGAACTTCTTCCTCATAGATTCCCAGAGACTCAACTTCCCTTCATTATGTTTAATTAACGACTCTATCCTTGCAATCTTGTACCCACTTTTTCTAACTCTAAGAGGTAAATCCCAATCTTCCCCACCGCCAGCAATTTCCTCATCATACCCATCAAAATTATCAAAGATTTTCTTATCAAAAAACCTCGCCGCCAATAGTTTCATCCCCAATATAACACTCTCTTTCAAGAGCCTTACATTTAGCCCAAAACCCTTCCCCAACAGAAATCTCAGGAATAATAACTCCACCCATTTTTTTATCAGAAGATATGACCTCAACACACTCCTTAACAACTTTCTTACTCAACTCCATGTCAGAATCAAAAAACACAACATACTTCCCTTTTGACATTTTAGCACCATAATTTCTTTGACTGCTCCTCTCCGGTCCCTTCTGATAAAACTTTCGAGTATACTTTTTAGCAATCTCAGGAGTCCCATCACTAGAAAAATTATCAACAACTATCACTTCCACATCAGGATAGCTCTGCTCCCTAACGCTAACCAAGCACTTCTCCAAGAAAGCCTCAGAATTCTTGGTCGGAACTATAACACTAACTAACGGTTGCATTCAAAACCCTCCTAAACTCCCTATAACTCTTCTCCCAATCAAACTCTTTTGCCTTTTCAATAATTCTAGAGTCAAAACTTTTATAATCAAGCCTCAAAACAGTCTCAGCAAGTTTCCTATAATCCTGCTCAACCAAAAACCCACCAACTTTACAACAAGAATCCCTGGCACCAGCAACATCATAACAAACAGTAACAGTGCCATTAGCAGCAGCCTCAACAACAACAATCCCCCAACCCTCTCGGACAGAGCAGAACAAATGAAAATGAGCCCTACGAATCAATTCATACTTCTTCTTCTCGGAAACATACCCGAAGAATTTAACCTTATCCTTCAGCCCCAATCTCCTAACCAGCTTCTCCAATCTCTTCCTTTCAGGGCCGTCACTCAATATCCATAACTTAGAATCAGGTATCTCATCATTAACCAGTCTAAAAGCCCTGATAACATGATCAACTCTTTTAGGCTTGACTAATCTAGAAAAAGATATCATAGTCAAATCTTTCTCTTTTGCTGGAGCTTTAGCAACAGGCTTGCATTTAATCCCAGGATAAACTATCGGAACATCAAACCCTAAACCCTTCAAATCAGAAGCAGAACTCTCAGATATTGTAACCACTTTCTCCTTTCTATACACTCCTAAATACAACGGCTCCAACAGATAACCCAAAAGACTGAAAGGAAACATCACTGACTTGAACCAGAATTCCTTAGCTAACTGGTAAAAGAACGTAACTCTCTTCTCCTTGACATAAAAAGGGGTAAAAAACGGTATCGTGTTAATGCTGTCTATGACAAGGTCGAAACTCCCTTCAGACCCCTTGTAAAATCTGTAAGCCTCCCAGTAAACACTATACCTTCCACCTCGGCGAATGATTTCAACCCCATCAACCACTTCCCTATCCTTACAATCATCAAACCCAGCAGTAAATAATGTTACTTTATGACCATCTCTAACCATTCTCCTCATAATTTCGTGAATATACACTTCAGCCCCGCCACCAGCAGGATTCTTAACATCTCTCCAGTTAAACACTAACACATTCACTCAATTCACCTTGTTATAATAATTCCTAATCTTAATCCTGTAAAAAATAGCAGCAGTATCAACAAAGAATTTCCAAGTACTAAGAACATTAATCCTGCTAGAAATTCTCTTAAAGTTCAAATCTATCGGAGCCTCGGCAATTCTAAAACCTCTGTCAGTCGCGACAGCAAGCAGCTCCACATCAAACGCATATCTTTTGACCAATAGTCTGGGAACAATATCCTGAAGAACCTCACGCTTAAACAGTTTCAGCCCGACCTGAGTGTCCATTATCTTTAACCCAAACAAAAACCTGACCATCTGGCCATACAATGAACTCAGAATCTTTCTCTTAAACGGGTAATCTACTTTAGACAATGAATGTCTTTTGCTCCCAACAATTCCGTCAGCATCAAGCAATTTCATTAATTCATAAAACAGAAAGAACTGTTTAGGGTGTAATTCCAAGTCAGCGTCCATGAACAGAATTAAATCCCCGCTGCAGTTAAGAAAACCAGTCTTTAAAGCCCCACCTTTTCCGCAATTCCCATTCTTGCCAAATAATTTTACTTTATCATTGTTTTTAGTATAGGAAAAAGCCTCATTCCAAGTGTTGTCACTAGAACCATCATCAACCACAATAATCTCATAGTCCATTTCAGCAAAGGTTTTTTCAACTTCTTCCAATGTTTTAACTATTCTTTTTTCCTCGTTATAAGCAGGGATAATAATACTAAGTTTCTTATCTGAATCAAGTAAAGACATACCTATAATGTTATAATCAAAAGTTAAATGTATTATTACTTAGTAGTTAATATAAAATAAACTTCTTCAAAACGAAAATTAATTTTTTACAATAACTAAGAAACCAAACCCTTAAGATATTACTTCGGCTCCCTGACAACAAACATCCCAAGCCCTTCTCCAATCGCCGAATACAGTATCTCCATATTGTCAAACGGCTGCCTGGGGTATACCAGAATGGATGAGCTTGAATTTAAGTTAACACCAGAAGGGTTGCAGACACAAACAACCAAAGTTTCGCATTCACCATCATGCCTTCTCACCCAAGACCGCACATCATGGAAAGCATAAACCCCATTATACATCTCCCTGTAATAATAATCCTTCCTTCCAACAGAATCACCATGGGCAGAAAGCATCCTCAAATATCTAGGCCTCTTGTCAATCCTTTCATCAACATATTCCCTGAAGGCTGACATGGAAGCTATTAAAATTTTATGTAGCTGGATGGAAACCAGAGTATCGTCCCTCATAACTCCTTTAAGCCCTTTTCTATATTCCACCAATAACTCGGATGATATGTCAACCATTCCAAATGGTGTATTAAAAACCTGCATAAGGCAAGATTTCAGGATTTAATCTTTAATAACCTTTTCCCATCACGGGAAAATAAAGTCAAAAGAGTGTCTCAAAATTAACCATAAAGTTGTCCTAGTAATCTTTTTGCTAAAATCCCGGTATTTTCTAGCTGGTCAATTATTCTGTCACCGCCATCTTCAGTGAAAAATTCTTCTGAACTTAAAATTGTGTATCCATCTCTCCTCATTTTACGGTAAACCCTTTTTCTAGGTGCTTCTGTTTCCCAGCGCCCTAAATAAGTCAAGAACTCTCTTAAATCTTGATCTACAGGAAGTCTTCCTTTTTGTAGTGATCCCAATAGTCCTGAAAAATCAATTCTTTCAAGTCTGCCTTTTCCTCTCATTAAATAGAAATCTGAATAAGAATTATTGTCAATAAGATTTTTTTCAAACTACCCCTTTAAAATAATGGGAAAAGAAGTATAAAATAATCACAAATCACTCTTCTGTATCAATCCCAACCACTTATTTTGTCCTAAACTTAGATTTTTAAACAACTTTTCATTAATTCCTTTTTTTCTATTTTAAAATATTGAAAATTCATTTTTATTTCATCAGAATATCCCTTACAGTCTAAAAAAGCACTAAATATTTTTCCTCCCTTAATTTCGGCGAATTTCATTGCTGATACTAAATCAGCATCACCAGAAACAACAATGCAATAATCACATTCTTTGTCTACTGTTTTTTGAATTACATCAACCGCAATCATTACATCTATTCCTTTCTCTTTTTCTACAGTCTCATTCACCGATTCAATCAAAGACTTTATAGCAATTGGTTTACATATGTCACATAGACCCATATCCCCAATTAACTCTAAAAATTTGACTTTGAATATATTAGATACGATTTGTAATTTTCTTCTCTTTACTTCAATGCCATTATTTTCGAGGTCATCTAAAAATTCCTTATGTTCATAATGATTGGGGTTGTTTCTTCTTGGTATAGAATTGTAGTAAATTATATGATTTCTTTTAACATTAAAATGTTTACAGATTAAGTCGCAAAATTTAAAAAAATTCAAATTGGATGGTTTAATATCAATATCCTTTAAGTTATGATATAAATTATTACCATCAATAAAAACGAATGCTTCTTTTGTCATAATTACTATTTTGAATAAATAGAATAAATATAAAACCCAGCGTGACCATAGCAAAGCCATGGTTCATACTGGGGATTTTATAATATTTTTTTAATTTACTACATATTAAAATCTTTGCATTGACTAGAAAAACTTATAAGCTTTTCTCTATCAACCCCATCCACCTATTCTGCCCTAATTCCAGCTTTATTCCAGCTTTTTGAGAAGGGGTCAATCCGTCAAGGCTTCTTGCAAGTTTTCTGTCAACAGACCTTTTTCTCACCATCTTCTGGCCCAAGTAATAACTAAACTCTAGCATTCCAGAACACCATAGAGTATTACACCATTCATTATATTCCCCCTCAACTCTTCATTGATATCCTTGATAGGCTTTGAGATGATGTGTATTTTCCTATTCAGCCTTTTTTCAAATTTGAGAACATCAATTTCCTTTTCAGGCGTGCAATCCATGAATATGTCTATATCACTCCCTTCGATATCTTCACCCTTTGAATAGGATCCAAAAACCACGATTGAATCTGGATTCAATTTTTCAACCAAATAGTCTGTGAAATCCATCAAAAAAAATATGTTATAAATTCTCTTTAATTTTCTGAAATAGTCACCCTCAACATTCCCAAAAACTTTATGCTGGACTTTTTCTCTTTTGACCTCTATCAATTCTTTTTTCTCCAATTTTTTGACTATTTCCGCAGAAGTCGGAGGGGAAACTTTTATCTCTTTAGCTATATCCCTTATAGTAAACCCCTTTGTCGGGCATTTGAATATAAATTCCAAAAATTTTTGAGTGTTAGATTCTATTAACATATGTTAAAATTATTTAACACTTGTTAATTTAAATTTATCGTTTTTGTGTAAACTACCCTAGATAAACCCAAAGCCTTAGTTAAACCTTAATTGATATAACCTGTTCTCTCTTCACTTATCTTAACGGCTTAGAATATGTTAATTATCGAAATTCATCCTCTGAATATCTGGGGTGTCCTTGCTTAGTAATGTAAGTCCCAACAGACCCCTCAACTTCCGCCTACCAGTGTGCCACTAAGAAAAAAATACAACAAAAAAACCGATGGCTTTATATATAACTAATAGTGATAATATTATCATAAAAAGTGATATAATGAGGCTTGAAGCAAAAATAATCAGTCTATTAGCTAAAGACATAAAAAAGGAATTCACAATCAATGAAATAGCGAAAAATCTAGGGGAACATTACTCATTCGTGCACAGAATTGTGAACAGACTATCCAAAGACAAAATAATAACAAAAAATATTATCGGAAAGTCCTGGGCCTGCTCATTAAACCTAGAGTTAGAAAAAACAATAATATTAATAAAATTAAGTGAAATTGAAAGCAAAGAAAAATTTTATGAAAAAAACAAAACGTTGAAACTAATCCTGAACGATTTTACAGATTCTATAACACAAATTTCTAGAAATATCACTGTTATACTTTTCGGTTCTTATGCCAAAAATACTGCGACAGAAAAGAGTGATATCGACATTTTAGTAATAAGCCAAGGTGAAATTGAACTTGATAAAATAACAAAGGAAATTTATGCGAAATATGGGAAGGAAATTAATCCAATACTGATGGATTCTAATGAGTTTAAAAACCAAAAAGATAAACCTATAATCAAGGATGTGATCAAAGATCATTATATTTTGTATGGTGTTGAAAAATTTGTGAATATGGTGTTTAAAGAATGACCCCCAAAGAAATAATAATAAAATCCCTAAAAAAAACCAGTGGGGGGAGAGGCCTAAGAATAACAAAACCAAACAATTATCTGAGTCTTGGACATATCAAAAAAGCAGACCATAACCTTATTGTTATGTCAGATTTGAATAAACTTGAACATGATGACTGGGTTGTCATTGCAGCTTATTATGCCATGTATCATTCAGCTTCGAGCCTGCTTGCAAAAATAGGGCTGGAAAGTAAGGAACATGTCACTACCGCAGTTGTTTTGGAATATTTTTTTGGAAAACAATTGGGAAAAGAGCTAATCAAAAAATTTAATGAGCTAAAACAAAAGAAGGACAAAATTGAAGATATAATAATAGGAGAGAAATACATCAATTATTTTTGGAAAGTTAAGAGGGCTAGAGAAACAGTTCAGTATGGAATATCTATGACCTACAAAAATACAAATATTGTGATAAATAATACTAGGGAATTTGTGACCAAAATTAAGTTAGTAATTGATGAATTAGATGAAAAAATGCTTGAATTAATTGGTGAGAGAATAAAGGTATTAAAAACAGAATTCAATGACAAAAAATGATTGAAATTTTCAACTTCCGCCCACTGACATACAAAAGAGCGGGCTTACTCAAGCACTTCCCTTACATTATAAGGCTTCCTCTTATTTTGGGAATAATAATTCTTAACAGCAATATCAGCAAGCATGCCTGAAATCATGAACTGCACTCCAAGCATCACCATGAAAACAGCAAATAACGGCAAAGCAGTGTTAGATAAATCCACCTTGTGAAAATACTTCAGATAAAATGCACTTAAGCCGCCAACAATTCCAATAAGCCCGGAAATAATTCCCAGACCGCCAAATATATGCAAAGGCTTCAGAGAATACTTCTGCCAAAACCAGACATTTATCATGTCCATAAATCCCTTGAACATTCTCTTCCAGTTGTATTTGGTTTTGCCATTCTTTCTATTCCTATGGTTAACTTCAACTTCTATGCTCCTGTACCCCTTCCAATCAAGCAAAGGAGGAATATACCTGTGCATCTCCCCGTACAATTCCAGATCCTTGACGCACTCTTTCTTGTAAACCTTCAAGGTGCATCCAAAATCATGAAGCTTTGTCCCAATAAACGGCCTTCTGATCATGGAAGCAATCCTGGACATAATTTTTTTAGAAAAACTGTCCCTTCTTTTCTTCCTCCAGCCGCAAACATAGTCTACGCCATTCATCTCAAGCATCATCTTTGGAATATCATGAGGATCATTCTGCAAGTCAGAGTCCATTGATACGACTATCTCCCCAGAGCAATAATCAAACCCAGCCTGAAGGGCAGCGCTTTGGCCAAAATTCTTTCTGAGCTTTATTGCCTTGACATTTTTATCTGACTCATGGATTCTTTTCATTTCATCATAACTGCCGTCAGCAGAGCCGTCGTCCACGAATATAATCTCATACTTTTTTTTCAAGGAGTCCAAGACGCCTTTCAATTCATCGTAAAGAAGCCTTATGTTTTTCTCTTCATTTAAAATAGGGATTACAACGGATATCTCCATACCAGCACCAATTTACCATTATAAAGTAACAGTGTGTTATTAAAATTTAAATAATTGAAAATACCTGTTGCTTTCAATCCCCTTACCAAATATACGAGAAAAAATGTATAAAAGACCCACAATAAATTCTGATACTATTTTTCACTTATTCCGGAACACTTTCGAAAGTACTTACCTGAAAAATAATCTCAAATATCTATCAAAACCGTACCATTTTAACTCAACTGATTAAACTACCTTCAACTCTTAAAATAATAACAGAAAGGAAACCATACTAAGCGTTCAAAAGAAGAATTTATTAGGTTTTTGTAGAATGTAAAGATAAATCTATTTTCCAGTCATAATCAAAGAAACAGCCATTCCTGTAATTACGGCAACAACACAATTAGTTCCGAAATATTTTAATGAAAATAATGTGGATACAGGGATAGCACTCCAAAAATATCCAAGAATGAAAGACAATAATACACCGAATATTAGTGAAACTGTTAAATGGAGTAACCCAATTTTAAAATTTTTGTAGGTTTGTTTTACGAATAATAACGCCCCCAGAAAGAATAATCCAAAGAAGACTAATCCTAACTGGGAGTTGGGTGGCGAAATTGTTGGTGAAGAGAATATACCAAATTGTCCTATGATTAGATATACTAAAACCGATAATAAATTTTTATCCTGTTTAATTGCTTGGATTGAAAATATATTTTTTAATTCATTGATTTCTTTTACAACAGCATCTTTTTCAAAATTTTCTCCCAGCCCTGATTTTTCATTTAAATCAGTTCCATATCTTATTTCCTGTATACCCTTCTTGGCTCCGGTGAACCATGTTTTAAATGAGAGAATAACTCCAAAGACACCTACAGTTGCTCCAAATACTCCTAACAGAATTATTTGAACAGTTGGTCCTGTTGTAAGTAAACGAGTATAGAATTCAGTTGTTAAATAATAAACAGCCAAACCAGTTATAAAGAGAAAGATAGTCTTTTTAATTAAAGCCAGTAACAATGATGTTATTTTGTTAACTAAAAATAACACAACCAAAAATATTATTGAGCCTATTGTTATCGCTGCAAAGTCTCCTTGTAAGATTAGGTTCGGTAAGGAATATGCATATAATTGAGCATAATTTATAAAAGTTGTTGTGTTTGTTATGTTCATGAAAGCTATTGTTGACATCTAGATGTAATTGAGTTTCTGTAAATAAATTTTAATGCAAATAAACGGATTTTTTAAAAAACAACCTAAAATCTCATAATTTTAACTCAACCAATTAAACCAGTCTCAACTCTTAAAATAATAATCTTGCTATGGCCTGCCCCAAGAATAAAGCGTTACCCTTCCGAAATTGCCCAGAGTAGAAATATCCTTGACCACTTCCATATTGCCATCCAAGAAATCCACATATCCCTCAGGCAGTCTGCTTCTGGAAAGGCTGTCAATAACTACCCATCCCCTGGGATTATTGAAATATATGCCCTTTAACTCATCCAAGTCCTCCACAGCGGGGACATGGGCATAAACGTATTCCCTATCAACCACCCAGTCAGAAACAGGCAAGCCAGAAATCGAAAAAGCCAACCAGTAATCGGGATCAAACCCATACCATGAAGCAATTTCCGGATAACTGTCAACCAAAACATCTCCCTCCTCCAAATTCTCCTTCAAATACCCATATATAGATTTGAAATCAGGCTGGGGAGCCCTTGGCTCAAGATAATATTCTTTCTCAGGGAAAAAGTTGAAAGAAGGTGTCAGGGAAACCAAAGCAATCATTGCGATTATAGCCAGGCTTTGAAAAATTTTATTCTTAGCAATTATCCCGGCAACATATTCAGCCATTTTTGCAAAGAACACAAACATTATCGGAAGCATGACAAAAACATACCTAAACCCGACGAGCTTCTCATGAAAAAATACAAAATACAGAGGTATGAAGAAGCCTAATCCCAACAAAAGGCTGTTCTTCCAATCCTGCCTGAGAGAAATCAGCACCCCAAGAACGGACAAGTAGAATATTACAGGGAAAAATGTTATCAGATATGCGATATAAGTTTCTGAATAATCCACACGGACGGCCATGACATGGGTAAGCGCGTTAAAAAAGAATTGGCTGAATAATAACCCAGCAAGAAAAATAACGCCCGATACAATAATCTCCTTACTGAACTTATTGAAATTTTTCACCATTTCTATATTTACCAGAAAATAATAGAGCGGAATCACCAAAAGAAGGGAAACTCCCAGAACATGTGTGAACATTGCACAAAAAACAGAAGCAACAGCCAATGCAAGGAATTTTATTTCTTTGGAATGGACATACCTATAAAACAAATACAATGACAAAATATAAAAGAACTGCAACTGCTGATACATTCTTGCCTGCCTGGACCATGCAATTTCGACCACAGAAAATGTGACAAGAAACGCGGATGCCAAAGCTATTTTCTCCCCAAAAACCTTCCTGAAAAATACATAAACGAGCAATATGGTCATTGTCCCAAAAAGAACAGACGGCAGCCTGGCAGAAAACTCGGAAACGCCAAAGAGTCTCATGCTCAATGCAATCAATCCAGTGTTAAGGATGCCCCTGGAGTAAACAACACCAGACGGCATATAGGGTATCAGATGCTCAATCATCCCAAGGGCTGCAGTAATGGAATAAGATTCATCTATCCATAAAGACTGGTAGCCAAGGTCATATATCCTCAGGTAAAACCCGAAAGCAACCAGGAACAAAACTATTAATGCAGTCCAATTTCTATTATTAAATATGCTAAAACATCTTTTGAATATCTTAGAAATGTCATTCAAAGCTATGCTTGTTCTCTTCATAATAACACTCTTCATTGAGTTTTTCACTAAAGAAAATATAAATGTTAACATTAACCTGTTTTTCTACTTCCTAATTGGATTGTTTGTGGCTATAATAGCTTTAGAAAAAATAACATCAAAAAATACTCACCTTTTGAGTAATTGAGATTGGTTATGAAGATTCAATGTTCAATTTTAATTTTTTCACCAGAACTTTCAGACAAATGTTGTATCAAAATTTCAATATTGATAAGCTCCCCACATTTAGGGCATTTTATTTCCCAAAAATTATCGAATTGTTTTTCATCCATTATATTTACCTTTTTCCTTAAATAAGGTTAATTTAGTTAGATAGCAAATAAAAGATTTGTATTTTGTGCTATATAGAAAGATAACTATTCTATAGTGGTTTTTATAGCAAAAATAAAGCATTTTAATACTTCATAGTAAACAGATTGAAAGGAAATAGAAAAATAGATTTTCAATCAAGCAATTTTAATTCATAAATTATCTTTCTTTTAAAATTTCTTTTGCTCTTGAATGCCTATAAGATTCGAATCCAAATGAATATAATAATCTTCTAAATATGCTCATTCCATGTAAAGCTTCATCCGCAGATTCAACATATATCCGCAGATCCTCTGTTGGTCTTTCTTTTAATTCTCTTTCTATTTCTATCAGTTGTTCCCTTATTGACTGAGTTAAAATATCATGATAATCTGGGTCATGATGAGAATAAGGTCATAACATCATATCACCTCAATATTATTAGATTATTTACCTTTAGGTTTTTTTTTCTTTTGGCTTAGGCTTTTTTTCTGAACTCTTTTTCTTTTTTAATAATGGCAACAATTTCAATAACCCTAATCCCAATAAAATTGTTACTGCAAATGAAATTAAAACATATTTGAAGTCAACCATAGTGGCTTCCCCTGTCATGGGTGATTTTTCTTCATTTACTGTTACTTTTATTGTTCCTTTTGTATTTTCTTCTGGCTCTTGCACAAGCGTAGTTGTAGTCGTTTCAAGAGTTGTAGTTGTTATTGAACTCCCGCCTCCACCACCTGATCCGCCTGAAGAACCAACTGTTGATTGAGACTGTGTATTGCCTTGGCTCCCCCCCCCCTCCTGTTGGTCATTGCTTTTGATTGTAGTTGTGGTTGTTTCTATATTCTCAAGTTCCCAATCACAAATTTTATCTATGACAATGACTGTCCAATCCTGGGAGACTTCATTCTCACCATCTGAGACATAAACAACCAATTCATGCGTTCCGCTTGCAGTGTGATCCGGCTTGTAAACATAACTTGTTTCACTTGAAACTGATTGCCCGTCCAATTGCCAGTCATAAGTCAATTTATCATTATCAGGATCCTCAGCGTAAATGCTAAATCTAGCAACTCTTCCCTCTTTTACATATATTTCTGAAGGGCCGGGTGTGTAACCTTTGATATGAGGCTCATGCATCTCTTCTGGCTGAACACTCTGGTCTGGGGGATCAACAAAAATTAACATGCTATTCATTGTTATTTCTGCTGAATCACCTTCCCTGTCATTGTCTCCATCTTTAGCAGTTACCCAAAATCTCATGTAAACATCTGCACGGCCTAAATCCCTGCATTGTTCCTTTGTCAAACCAGGGCAAGGTTCTGGTATTTTATAAGAATATCTTCCATGGCTAACTTCATAAGGATCTACAGCCCCTTCAGCTACGCCATCGTTGTTGTAATCATAATAAAGTTTTGTTGATGATATACCGCTTGCATCTGTTATTGTAACACCAACATAGATTGGCTGATTGAAAATAACCCAAGTGGAATAATCCCATAAAGTAAATTCAGGTGGATTAACATCATCGTCCCATACATGTATCACATCAACATCATAGTCAATAACTTCTCTTCCTACAGTATCATTAACTCTATATCCCCATGAGACTCCATCCATGTCATCAACAAGTTTAGCCCATCCTTTTTCTCCTTCCCTTGTAATGTTGTAGCAGTAAATATTTCCTTGATTATAACCATAATCTAGCCAATAAGTCCATGGGTCACAATCCCATTTATGGCGAAATTGAACATCTAATCCACATTCATTTGTTGCATTAATACAAACTCTTATGTCCCCCATATATGAATCATAAATTCTGTGATCTTCCTGATTAAAAGATTGAATGTAATTATCATAATTTTGAACTTCTACTACTGGAGGTTCTTCTTCTATACACTCTGGAATCGTGGTTGTGGTTGAAGATGTTGTGGTTGTTGAAGTAGATGTTGTTGTAGTTGGAATAGTTGTCGTTGTTGTTGAAGTTGTAGTGGATGTTGTTGTTGATGAGGTTGTAGTGGATGTAGTTGTTGTAGTTGAAATAGTTGTCGTTGTTGTTGAAGTTGTAGTTGATGTTGTTGTTGATGAGGTTGTAGTGGATGTAGTTGTTGTAGTTGGAATAGTTGTCGTTGTTGATGAGGTTGTAGTTGATGTTGTTGTAGTTGGAATAGTTGTCGTTGTTGTTGAAGTTGTAGTTGATGTTGTTGTTGTAGTTGGAATAGTTGTCGTTGTTGTTGAAGTTGTAGTTGATGTTGTTGTTGTAGTTGGAATAGTTGTCGTTGTTGATGAGGTTGTAGTGGATGATGTAGTTGTAGTTGATGTTGTTGTAGTTGATGTTGTTGTTGATGAGGTTGAAGTTGATGTTGTTGTTGATGAGGTTGAAGTTGATGATG
>Ga0210017_1003466_pt1 | contig 13217 bp, 13 predicted proteins | sample CryGeyCG2014_020_FD_183966 | JGI IMG/M metagenome (GOLD analysis project Ga0210017, IMG submission 183966) | Groundwater microbial communities from aquifer - Crystal Geyser CG08_land_8/20/14_0.20 (SPAdes) (version 2) | ecosystem: Environmental > Aquatic > Deep subsurface > Groundwater | place... | reverse complement strand
TTATAATAAAGCAGGGAAAGAACGCTTTCCCCTTTAGCGATAATTTCGTGCTTAGAAGGCTCCTTGTGAGAGGCGAAGAGAGCATTTTTGATTTTTACCTCAATCTTTCTCGCGGGAGGAACAGATTGTGAGCGCCGCCTGGCCCGCGCCCGCCGTGTCTGTCATTGTGAATGTATACAGGCAGTCAAATTTTTTCAGGTTGTGCCTTCAGAGTCTGAAAAATCAGACCTTCAAGAATTTTGAAGTGATAATCGCGGATGACGGCAGCGGCAGTGGGATAGAGGAAGTTGTCAGTGAGTTTAAGGATTATTTGAATATAAAACACATTTGGCAGGAAGACAGCGGTTTCAGAAAGGCGATCATACTTAACAAGGCCGCGAAAGTGGCCGCGGGTGAAAAATTATTTTTCATTGACGGTGACATACTCGTCCATTCGCGGGGTGTAGCGGTCGTCAGCGAAGACCTCCGGCCGGGGCGCTACATAACATCGCGGGTTGTGAGAATATCCAAAAAACTGAGAGACAGGATGATGGCGGGACAATACGCAGCGCAAGAAATATTTTCATTTCCGGTTTTTATGTCGCTGACGATGGATTGGCTCTTCGGCAAGACCCGTTTTATGGAATACGGGATTCTTCTACCGGAGCCGTTTGCGTCTTTTTTCCAGTCGCTAAAAAAAAGCCGTCAGGTTTTCGGCGGCTGCTGGGCTATTTGCAAATCTGATTTTGAGGCTGTTAACGGCTATGATAATTCTTATGTCGGCTACGGCCACGAGGATTTTGATATCGGCTGGCGCCTGCGCTGGGCCGGCGTGAGCGCGAAGCTGGTCACCAACCGCCTTGTGATGCTCCATCTTTATCACGGCAAAAGGCAGGAAAACCTCGCAAACCGAGAGAAGAAAAAAAACGCTGAACTTGACGGCAAGATCCGCTGCGCGCACGGCCTTGCGGAAATAAAAGTGGAGGAAATAATAATTAAATGACACAGGATTTTAAAAACAAAACGGTTAATTTTCAAGATGAAAATGAACATTTTTGTTTCTGTTTATTTTCTGATGGATCTCGGGGCAATGGCCGAAGCGGTATTATGTCGCAACTCTCGGTTATAATAGTTAAAATAAATATGGAACTTTTAACTGGAAGCGCGTATGGGAAAAGAGATTAAGAATTATTGCATGAATTATTTCAAAGCTGCTAAAGCGAGGAAAGATTTGATAAGTTTGCTGCCCTCAGCCGCAAGAAAAGTTTTAGAGGTAGGCATTGGGATGGGCAAAACTGGCGAAGTATTAAAAAATATGAATTTAGAAAAACTGGTGGGTATAGAGATAAATCAGCAAGCTGCAGAAAAAGCGGAGCAGTTTTATGATCACCTGATTATAGGAAATGTGGAAAATCTGGATTTACCATACCCTGATGGTTTTTTTGATTGTATAATTTATGGGGATGTGTTGGAACACACAATAGATCCATGGAGCGTTTTAAAAAAACACCGAAAAAAATTTCGTCTAATGGGCTGGTGATTGCCAGTATTCCAAATGTGAGGTTTTATGAAGTTATTTACGGGCTTATGTTTAAAGATGAATGGAATTATTCAGATGCCGGAGGTATTCTTGATTCAACACATTTAAGATTTTTTACGCTGAAAACAATAAAAAAGATGTTTAAAAAATGCGGATTTGAGATTGTGCAGATTGAAAAAAAACTTGCCGGAAAGCGGAAACTCAGGAGAATAAACAGGGTTTTGTGCGGATTATTAACACCCTTTTTTGTCTGGCAGTATTTTATTGTGGCTCGACCAGTTGAGAAATAATTTATACGGAAAAAAATACAGTAAGATCCCTGTAATAATTCCTAAAAGAACCGTAGTTCTGACCACCTGCGCGCGAGTTATAGTACTGTCTACAATTATTAACTGTTAAGTTTTTTATCAACACTGCTTCCATTGCGCCAAAAAGCCATTTTGGTGTCGGGGAAAATTCCAATAGAAAAATAACAGTTAAGGCGTAGTTGAAAATCCCTGTCCGAAAAAGGCACAAGCCTTTCGTGTTTCTTTGAAAAATAACCGCCGATTGTATCCCATGCGTATTTTGTAAAAGTTGAACCGGAATGAGTCATATTAATATCGTTATATTTTGTGTATTCACAAATGTTGTTAGGAGTTCTAATAACAAAATTATTATAGTTCAATTTAGCGATTTTATTATATTTTGTTATTGAAATATTGCTGGTAAAAAGTTCACAGGAAAAACCCAACAGATGAATGTCGGAATATTTTTGCATCAAATTGATAGTAATCTCCACAGCATTGTGCATCAAATAATCATCGTCATTTAAAATCATTACTAAATCAGAGTTTGAAGAAAAAATGCCGGCGTTTAAACTCTGTGATTGTCCCATATTAGTAGGATTTGAAAGTATCACAATGTTGAAATCGGGATGCGAATTCTTGAAATCGGATAATATTTTGTAAGTAGAATCGGGAGAAGCATCATTCACAAAAATTATTTCATCGGGTTTTCTTGTCTGATGAATGAGAGATTGCAATGTTGTATTGAGAAATTTTGCATGGCCAAAACAGGGAATAACGAGAGTTAGAGTTTCCCGTGAGCAAGAATATTGTTTTACTTTTTGATTAAAGCTTTTTTTTGCATATTGGTGAAGTTTTGTCTTTTTAATTTCAGATTTCTTTTTAAATGTTTGTTTAAAAATGCGACAATACTTTTTGATTTTTTTGCGGAATTCACGTATTTTGCGAGTGAATTTAGATTTTTCCGGTTTGTATTTCTCAAGAATATCCCACAGGATTTTATCCAAAGCGCTATTCCATTGCGTGTCGGGAGGATGAAGCATATTGTTAATATTAATAGGCTGAGTGGGTCTTCCACATGCTTTTGATTTTGTGGAAGTGTTATCGCGAGTACCGGTATATCCGATATTGGAAATCAGATTATTTACAGGGCTTATAGATAAAGCATTGTTTATTAAACAGGTGTACGCCCATTGGTAGTCCCATGTATCAATGTTTTTTTCTTTTACATCCGAGAAAATATTTTCAAAAAATTGCGACATTCTATTATCGGGTAACATTTTTTTGAAAAAAGCTTTTTTCTGCAGGGTGTAAAATTCTTTCATTTCAGGATCATATAGTTGCCATGCTCGTTTCCATGTTGCCCATCCCCATATAGAATAATAGCGGGAAAAATAATAAGAGTAGCTATACTTATGCAAAACAGGAGAATTCGGAGGAAAATAATTAGTTCCTGATATCATCATAACACGGGTATTATTATTATATTTGCTCAGTAATTTTTCGCAAAACCCAAAAAAGCTTATATCGGGCAGACAATCGTCTTCTAAAATTATTCCCATTTCTTCTGATTCAAAAAACCATTCGAGTGCGTAGCTAACTGAAAGTTTGCAACCGAGATTTTCTTTTCTAAACAGTTGCTTAACTTCGCAATTCCATGTTATATTTTCAACTATTTTTCTTGTTTCATCGCAGATTTTTTCTTCTCCTTGTTTTGGGCCGTCTGCGGCGATATATAATTTTTGAGGCCGTATTTCTTTAATTTTTTCAAATACTTTTAAAGTGGTCAAAGGCCTCTTGTAAATTAAGAAAAGGACGGGCGTTTTAAAATGGTTTTCTGCGCTTTTAGTTGTCATACATGCTCCTAACGGGAACTTTAATAAATTTTTTATATTCCCGCAATCAGAAAAATGGCAAATATTAGGAACTTGTTTTAAATATTGTAGCGTTTTTCAATTTAATAAGAGCCATTTCTGTGTAAAAATATTTTATTTTTTTAGGTTGAAAGATTTTTTTATTGCTTGATGATGGATTTTTTTAATAGAATATTAACGGGAAGGAGTTGGTTTTTCCGTGATATTTTTTATTAGGCCTTTTATTGCGCTCTGCTTTTTTTGACGCAATTAAAAGAAAACAGATGTGAGGGAGTTTAAAGTGTTAAATAAGCGAAGAATCATTTCTATTTTGATTCCTGTGACAAGCAGGAAAATGAATTACAAAAAAGTGGATGATATAGAATTATTCCGCATATTTATCCCGTCTTTTTTACAGTCCCTGTCTTCTGCGGATATAGAGAAATTCGAATATAGATTTTACATAGGTTATGATAACGGCGATGGTTTTTATGACAATGAAGAAAATATCAACCAAATAAAATCAAAATTTAGGCAGATGGTGAATTTAGAGAATGTCAAGATTAAGGATATAAAAAAGTGTTTTGGCGCGGAACATAAACCTGTGCTAGTATGGAATATCTTAGCTGAAACAGCCTACCATGAACAGAGCGATTACTTTTATCAACTTGGCGATGATATTATGTTGATATCAAAAAGATGGAGTGAAAATTTTGTAGGCACATTAGAAAAAAACAACGGTTTAGGAGTAACCGGACCTTTAGAGGTGCATAATCAGAAAATTATAACACAGTCATTTGTTTCGCGTGTTCATATAGACATATTCGGTTATTATTTTCAATCGGAAATTAAAAATTGGTATTCTGACGACTGGATCAATCAGATTTATATGCCGCGATACCGTTTTTGGCAGAAAAAAATACTGGTGGAAAATATGAGCGTGGGAAGTAGTGACGAGAGATATAATGTTGTTAAAATCTCTAAAAGTCAGCTTAAAAAGTATGTGAAAAATGGACGGGAAAAAATAAAGTGCTGGGTGCGGAATAGTGGCGATAAGAATTATCCGACAAGCTTGAAAGAAAGCCTGAAAGATTTTTTTCACAGCTTTTTTCGTAATTTATTTATTCTTTAAAACAATGGAAAATAGAACCATGAATGTTTGCAAATGTGTATGGAAAAGGCAATTCCGGTGGCTAACGAGTTTGCGAAAACGATTAAAATGTAAGACAAAGAAAAAGATTATAAAAAATTATTTTAAAACATCATATCCGCGAAATGTTTTAATTTCCTACATAATTTATCCGTTTCAAAAAGGGATGACTTATGCGCACACCAACAGCAGGGAAGTTTTGGAGATAGCAAAGATATTCAGAGACTGTCATTACAATGTCTATATCGTCGATTATGACTATGAGGGAGATATAGATTATGCCAAATACGATGTTATTTTTGGATTTGGTGATCCAATGGTAAATAGCTTTTATAGGAGAGAAGGGAGTCTCACGACAATATACTATGGAACAGGGATGCATGTTTTTTCGCAAAATCATGCTACATTGAAAAGAGTTGAGGAGGTTTTTAAAAAAACAGGGGTATGGATGCCGGAATCGGGAAGAATTGTTGCTAAAGCATGGAGCATACAGACAACTTTGGTGGATAATATTATTACACTCGGTAATGATCAAGTGATCCAGTCTTATCGTCAGTTCTTTGACCGCAGAATATATAGCGTCCCGGTTACATGCTATAAAATTTTTGATTATCAAGAAATATTAGCAAAAAAATTGTTTACTGAAGCTAAAAAACATTTTCTGTGGTTCGGTAGCATGGGTTTTATACACAAGGGCCTTGATTTACTACTGGAAGTGTTCAAGGAATTGCCCGATATCCATTTGCATATATGTGGACAGATAAACAAAGAACAGCAATTTGTAAAATATTATCACAAAGAGTTATATGATACGCCGAATATACATACATACGGCTATGTTGATATACAGTCGTTGCTTTTTAAAGAGCTAATTATCAAATGCGGTTTTGTGATATTTCCATCCTGCGCGGAAGGGGAACCCTCATCGGTTATGAATGTAATGTGCTACGGTTTAGTGCCTGTTGTTACTTCAACTGCGGGTATAAGAATCAAAAATTTCGGTTTGGAAATTAAACAATTAAATCGACAGAGTATAATTGACAGTATTAAAAAAGCGCAAAACTTCAGTGCTGATGATTTAGGTGCCCGGAGTTTGGCTTGTGCGGAGGATGTCACGGCCAATCACTCTATCGAAAAATTTGGGAAGGAATTAGAAAAGGCATTGAAGGAGATATTAAAAAACAAACAGGAAAAATAATATTATTTCAGTAGGCGGTTAAAGATTGTTTAATATGTGGGCATATAGTTCTTTGGTTTGCCGCGCCGCGTTTTGCCAAGAAAAATTCCCTAATTGTTTCTGGCCAAGACTTATCATATTTTCTCTAAGGTCATTATCAGTCAAAACTATTTTAACAGCATCAGAAATGGATTGATTGTTAGCTGGATCAAAATAAAGCGCGGCATTGCCGGCTACTTCCGGCAGGGAGCTCGTGTTGCTGGCTACCACGGGGCAGTTGTTGGCGAAAGCTTCAAGTATGGGCAAACCGAATCCCTCGTATTTTGAAGGAAAGCACAGGGCTTTCGCTCTGGCGTAGTATTGAGATAATTCATTGTCATTTTTTGGAGAAAAATGCAGAACTCTTTTTTTGATTTTTAATTTTTTTAGAAGTTTAATTTCATATATAGAAAACTTGCCCCCGCCGATGCACACAAGAAAAAGATTTGTGCTAATTAGCAGATTGGCAATTGAAGAAATAAAAAAAGCAAAATTTTTATAAAGGCCGCGCCTGCCGACAAAAAGCAAATAATTGTCAGGGACAGCAATAGCATTAAAGGACGAGGTGTTATGCGGAACAAGTGAATTGCCAAGATAAATTACTTTTATTTTGTTATCAGGTATTTTAAGTATTTGCATGACATCGTTTTTGGTGTTTTGGGATATCGCGATTATCATATTTGCTTTTTTGGCAAGTAATTTTATTTGGTCAAGCGTTTTGTCGTTTTGTGGAAAGGAATTGGCATATTTTGCATAAGTCATATCATGTATAGTGAGAACGAAAGGTTTGCCGTCGAGATATTGAAGGAAATAAGGGTCGTAGTAAGTGGGATGAAATATGTCAAAATTCCCATTTTTTAATGCGACTATACTCGCCCGCAGATTGGCGTTTCTGAGGCGTTTTTTTGATTTGTTGGGGTGAAAAAATTGATACAAGGAAGTTGATAAAGAATATCCGGTGTTGCTGATGCTTGTATAGGAGGCGTTATTTTGGATATAAATATTATTTGAATGCGTTGGAGGCAGTTGTGCTTCTATATCTGGACATTGGTTAAAATTGGTAATAAGCTCGTTGAAATAGCGCGATATGCCTCCGGCGGATTGAGCGTCAAAAATCTGATGATCAAACAGGACTTTCATGATGCATATTTGTTTTTGAAATTAGCAGGTTCATATCGTCATGAGTTTTTCCATGTAAAGAGGAGCCGCATTTATGTGAGATAAATTTTAAGAGTATTTTGCGGAATTTGCCGCCGCGTTTACCGAAGGTGAGATAGGAGAAAAAACTATTTAATTTATTTTCTGATAGAATGTGCAAATTACCTTTTGAAATTAAATGAAGTTTGAATTTTGAAGCAATGTAATCCAGAGTTTTTTCAGAGTAGAAAGATATATGCTGGCCATGTTCAAGTCCGTAATACCACCATTCATCAGGTTTGGGAATGATTTTAGGCAGCAAAATAGTAGTGAAAATTATATTTTTGCTTATTGAAAACATTTCTTGAATGTCCGTCATAGGGGCGACGAAATGTTCGAAACTTTCAAAAGAGGTGATTGCCTTGATTGATAAATCCTTTGAATATTCAAACCCTTTAGCGAAAATGTTTTCTGCATACGGGTCTGCCCAGTAAAAATCAAAACCTATATCTCTCATCAGTCGCGTGAATACGCCGTAACCGCCCGCCCAATCAAGGTAGCTGCCGTCTTTGTCAAAAAGATAGTATAAAATCGGTGTTATCTGCCGGCTTAAACAGACATTCCGTTGAAGAAGGCCTGTGTCTGTGAGGTTTATAGGATTGGCATAAGCGGCGTTTAACCAATAAGGATCTTCGGTGTGAAGAAATTCGCAATTATCGCAAAAATAGTATTTTACGAGGTGTCTCGACAATATTTTGGCGGAAAAGATTTCTCTTGTTTGTTGTTCGCAAATTTTACAGAGCATAACAATCTGAGTGTTCGGCGGAATATGTGTTTTCTGTAATTCTCATATGTGAGAATAGTAGCATTTTTTGTACAATTACACCAAAAGGAAAGTTACTTGGCTACAATTTGGTTAGTTGAATTTTTGCGGGAAACGAGAGATATCTGGCTTCTCGGCATCTATTTTATGTGACAGAATATTTATCCAGCGCGCCTGTTTAATTATTTTAAATGCATGATTTATGTAAGGTTTAATTCGGATCACATCTCCCGATTTTACAGTATAGGTTTCCGTACTGCCGCACAATCGCATATTTTTAATCTGTTGAGCTGTTATTTCAATTAGGCCATCTAATATTATAAACAATTCGGTAGTATACGTATGATAATGATTACCGCGGACAGTTCCGGTATTGGAAACAATCATATTTAACTCCTTCCAGTTGCCGAAATTTATCAACCCTTCCAGTTTTCCACGGCTGTCCGCGTGGTTTAAATATCGCGGTATGATTTTTATAAGTTTTATTTCATCTTCGAAATAACTTTCTATTGTTTTATTTTGTAGTTTTTCGATAAATGTTGACGGTATCATAGATAAATCCTTTTGGAATATAGAATTGGTTAAATTTTCCTCCACTGGAATAATTTCAGTATGTGAATTGTGCATGTGATTTTGTATCAATAGAGCAAACTCATAGCGGCTGAATCTTTTGTTTCCGCATAGATGAATTATATTTCCCTTAATATTTTCATAGTTTTCAATTATGCGGCAAAAAGCGTTACAGAAAAGTTCCATAGGGGTGGGTGAAAAAAACACATTATCGAACATTTTGAGTTTTGTCTTTTTTTTAAGAGCCTCAATGAGCCAGTCAAAAAAAAGGCCGCCCCGGCTCATTAACGCCGATGAGCGGATAATCTTGTAATCAATATCCGATTCTATAAGTAAATTTTCAGCACCTAATTTTGTTTTACCGTAATTAGTAACCGGTTTTGGAATTGAGTTCTCTGAATATAATCCGGTTAAACCGTCAAAAACATAATCTGTTGATAAATATACTAATTTGGATGGCACGGAATGTTTTTTTAGAATATTGATAATATATTCAGTTGGCTTAATATTTATTGCGGCAGCTTCACTGAAATTTTGTTCGCAAGATTTTAAATCTTTGTTGCCTGCGATAAGAATAATAAACTTGGGCATAATAGTTCTAATGCTTTTTTCCAGGTCATTGCTGTTTTTTATATCAAGCTTGAATAATTCATTATTAAAGTTTTCAATAAAGCAGGTGCCTGCGACATCGTATTGCCCGCTCAGTTTTCTTTTAAAACTGGAATACAAATGTGAACCGACAAACCCGTCTGCCCCTATGAGAAGTATTTTTTTCCTCATATTAAATCTTTATATTTGGACATAATGGTCTCAGTGCCCCCGTCAAATTTATTCCCCCCGACAGAATTAATGTCTTCGAAGCATTTTTGTAACTCCGCATATAATTCGGTTCCCGGAAATGGAGCGCAGTTTGCAAGCTGATAGCTTCGAAACATATTGTCAGGTGAGTAGCCAAGCAGTTTTAGAATCCTCATATCATTATTATGTATCTCGGTTGTTTGCCCCGGAAGATTTTTCATCATCGTAAGATGAATCATAAGATTTGGAAATTCCTGCGTTATATATTTTAGCGTTTCGTAGACTTTATCAATCACTAATCCTTTTTTTATTCTCTTCAAGACACCCGTATCAAAAGTCTCAATACCGAACCGCATGCCGACGCAGCCGGAGTCAACCATCTTAGCATAAAGCCATTCAGGCGAGCAGTCCAGTCTACCCATCATTGTCCATGGCAGTTTGATTTGTTTTAGCATATCGCATAATTTCTCTATCCGTTTGGTGCCTATATTAAAAGTATCGTCGTCAAAAAGAATACTTTTTACCCCGTATTTATTCCGGCATTCTATTATTTCTTCTGAGATTGATTCCGGCGAGCGATATGAAACCACGCCTTTATACATTGTTTGAGGCCACATACAATAGACGCATTTGAATGGACATCCTTTGCTGCCGTAAATTTGTAATTGCGGCCGCTCCGTCGGCATTGAAGGGTCGTAATATTTTAAGGCGGCCGGATAATCGCGATAAGGGAATGGAATCAAATTCAAATCCTTGACTATTTCCGAATCATAAATTCCCCGGCGTTTTGTTTGGGCCATAGTTAAAGAACTTTTTATGTACTCGCCTTTTAACCAATATTTTACAAAAGCGTATTTTTTTAATAATTCTTTGGCGTTCTTATCCGTAATGTGCGGGCCTGCGAGACACACTTCGCTAAAATTTGATATCTTTTCCGCGAACCATAAATCAATATCAAAAGTTGGAGTGGATGTTTCGATTATTGAGATACCCGCGTTTTCTGCCTTTACAGCAGTTAAAAACCTGTTAAAAGAATATTCTTCTTCCGCTACCGCGTCTATTAATTTTATTTCAAGGCCATTTTTTTTTAAATAAGAAGCCGCGTATGCCATTATGAAGGGGTAGTGCAATGCGCCTATAGGATAATTTGCAGTCCATGGCCATCTTGATCCCGCCCGCACTCCGTAGCGCAGCTTATTTTTCTTGTTTAGCGATTTTATATACTTTTTGTAGAAGGGCACATAATTGTAACCCTTGAAGAATATTTTGCGGATTTTCTCATAATCATTATCCGGTGTAACAGAATCACAGCGCACAAACGGCGGATTCAATAACAATATTTTCATATAATTGCCTCTAAATAATCATAAAGTTTTTTTGCCTGAGAAAATATAGAGGCATTTTTTAACACATACTCATAACCGTTTTCCGCAATATCCAAGCGTATTTTTTCATTGTCAAGATAATATCTGATTTTTGAACGCATATCGTCGCCGCCGGTTGTAAAAACAAGGCAATCCAACATGGTTTTTTCCGCAACAGGAATAGTGTCGGATATTAAAAAGCCTTTGCACGCAAGAACCTCGTATGTCCGCAAGGTAATAATATCCCAGTTAATGCAGTCCTGATGCGAGCAATTGATATTAACAGCTGTGCTGCTATACAGCACAGGGACATTTTCTTGCGCGATTTTACCGTTTGAAATTTTAGAGAACAAGCGGTGATATTTTTTATTACGCTGCCAATATTTTGGAGACCACATTCTCCATTTTTTGTTATAGGGTAATTGCCAATTTCCGAAAAGCCCGAAATGAAAATCTGCAGCGGGCAAAATATAGTCGGTTGAGCGTTGTTCGCCTTTGATATCGTTTCCTATATAAGCAGTTTCAAAACTAAACTTATTATTTTTTGGGCGGGGATAAAAATAATCGGTGTTAACCCCAAAAGGCAGGAAAATACCTTTAAATCCTGCGCGCATATGTAAGTCTAAAAGTTTGTTCGAAATAAAAGCATAGCCGTCATATTTGATTTGTTGAATTTTCGGCAATATTAAATTAGAACCTTGTGGATATACATTTTGCAGATAAATAAGATGACGGCGGGCATATTTTTCCATAGGCTCGGTGTCATTCAAATATATCATCGCATCAAGTTTGTTTTCCGGCAGATAGTTGGGAGAATAGAGTTCGGCGTTGCTTACTCCGGCTATTTTTGACAGCGCATAGCACAATGATTCGCCATAAAGCTCGTCCCCCAGCACATTACCCGAAACCTGATTTAACGAGCCCTTATTCCACTGTATGTATAATCCTATTTTCATTATGAAAAACCCCGATACCTAATAGAGAAAGCCTTATATGCGCCTGGAAAATTTTTAAAAACTCTTGCAAGAATAAGATATCCTCCTGTTTGAGAGAAAGAATTGATATGGAAATCTTTTCGAAAGTAATTGCGAAATCCGCTAATATATAAAACGGATTTGTTAAATAGCTTCATGAGTTAGAATTAAATCACGCAGCGAATTTTTTATTGTTTGGCGCAATTTTTTAATGAATGAGGGCGAGGGAGAAGTATAGTTTTTATAGAATGTATATTTGTCAGCCTCCACATCAAGTTTTATAGAAGTTGGATGAGTTATTTCGCTTATTGATTGACATTGCCTCGCAGCGTATGGGTCAGAGCCATCTGTGGTATGTGTCGCCTGTTGACCGAAACCTATATTGGAAACAAGATTAAGGTTGGGGATTATGCTTAAGCCATTGTTGTTGAATATCGCATATACCCATTGATAATCCCATGTGTCAATTTTATTTTTATAGATATCGTAAAAAATATCTTTCCAGCGGTTGCGCATGTTGATGTCTGAAAAAATAGTGTTCATTGTTTTTCTTTTTATAAAATCAGGGAATCTTTGCATATTAAAAGCGTAATGTTTCCATGCCCTTTTCCATGTGGCCCAACCCCAAACATGACAGTATTTTGAAAAGTAATAACTGCTGTCACCTCGTTTAATATTGTCTTGAAAGTTGTCGCCGGAAATCATCATTATTTGTTCATTGCTTTTGTAATAATCAAGTAATTCGCTGCAGAAATTAAAAAAGGTTATATCGGGGAAACAGTCATCTTCCAATATGATACCCGCATCTATATGCTCAAAAAACCAGTTTATGGAGGAACTGATAGCTTTTCCATAACCTAAATTTTTTTCTCTAAAAAGGGTTTTGATATTGCATTCCCAATTTATTTGAGAGAGTATGTTCCGGGTATCCTCGCATTTTTTTTTATCAGAGGGATCGTTGGCTTTAGGTCCGTCAGCGGCGATAAATAGGTTCGCGGGTTTTATCTTACATATTTGTGCAAAGGTTGTTTTTGTGATTTCAGGGCGGTTATATATCAGAAATAGAATAGGCGCTTCTAATGAATTCTCGAGAGGGTAGATATTATTCTTTTTCATATGCAAATAATAGCATTTTTTGTACAATTGCACCAAAGGGGAGGCATAATTAATGATTAAAAATATAGCATTTATTATTCCCGTTTCAAGTCGCGGGTCAAAATATAATAGCGTGGATGATATAGAGTTTTTTAAAATACTTCTACCATCGTTTTTAAATTCATTTAAATCTGAGGAGAAAGGTAAATTCGACTATAAGTTTCATTTAGGATATGATGAAGGAGATTTGTTTTATGACAATGAATCAATTTTGAGCCGGTTTAGAGAAAAGTTCAAAGAGAAGGCTCGTGATAAAAATATCGTGCTAAAAGAATTGGTCAAATGTCAGGGCACGGAACACAGTCCTGCTTATGTGTGGAATATTCTTTTTAAAAAGGCGTATGATGACGGTTGTGATTATTTTTATCAGC
>Ga0210017_1003465_pt1 | contig 13220 bp, 12 predicted proteins | sample CryGeyCG2014_020_FD_183966 | JGI IMG/M metagenome (GOLD analysis project Ga0210017, IMG submission 183966) | Groundwater microbial communities from aquifer - Crystal Geyser CG08_land_8/20/14_0.20 (SPAdes) (version 2) | ecosystem: Environmental > Aquatic > Deep subsurface > Groundwater | place... | reverse complement strand
CCAATTTTTTAATTCAAAAAAAGCTACCTCCATTTTAACCTCTTTTATTCTTCTGATATTATCCACCTCTTATTTGCTGCGAGCTTTAGCGAGCTCGAGGGACTTCAATTGTAGGGCAATTGAATGTCGCTCCTGCGTGCCAGCTTAGCAAGAAGCTGTAGTGGGCCTGCCCGGACTTTCGAAGCACTTGCTTTCTCTTTGCATACCCTATCTGTTTGCGAGCGTTAGCGAGCGCGAGGGACTTCAATTGCAGGGCAATTGAATGTCGCTCTTTGCGTATCAAATGAGCGTAACCATTTGCGTGCCAGCTTAGCAAGAAGCTGTTCGAACCGGGGATATTCACCATTTTGATTTTAAATCGTCAAGGTGACATCATAGCCACTAGATCACAGGCCCAACTAAAAATATAAGATTAGAATTGATATTTAAATGTTTTGTAAAAAAGCCCCGAGCGAGAGTTGAACTCGCGACCTCCACCTTACCAAGGTGGCGCTATAGCCACTAAGCCACCGGGGCATTAATAAACTTTATTTAATTATAACAGATCATCTTTGTCTTCATTTTCATCTTCATCTTCGTAACCGCTGTAATCCATTATATTTACATTGATATCTTCTTTGGTATCTTCTATTTCCTGTTCTTGCTTTTTTTTACTTTCTTCTTCCTGTTTATCTGTATAGTCTAGAACTGTTTCATAAACTTTATTTTGCTTTACGCGCTTGTATTTCTTTTTGTTATTCTTACCCTTCTTCCTTGATTTAAATTTCTTTTTTTTGATTTCCTCATCCAATCCAGCTTCTTTTTTATGATTATCCTCTTCATCTTTTTTAGATTTTTTCTGTTCTGGTTCTTTAGGTTCCTGAGTAGCTTCAATTTCTTTATTCTCTTCATCTTTTTTAGGCTTCTCCTCTTTTAACTCTTTAGAGGATTCTTCAATCTTTTTATACTCTTTATCTAACTTCTCTCCTTTCTTTTTATCTACTTCTTCTTTTTGGGTTTCTTTTTCTTCACTAAATTCAGTAGTCATATCCACATAATCCTCTCCTTCATGCTTTTGTTTTCTTCCTATAAACAAAAACAATAAAACAACAAGCAAAACAATAAATCCTGCTGTTAATATAACATTTTTCCAGTTGATAATAACTATTTTTTTTGGTTCTAATACAACACACGAATGATTAACTGCAGATTCATTGGGATTGCATTCCAGTTTCCTGCATTTGTAAATGCTGAATGTGTTGCAGTATTCATCCTCTTCACACTCAGAGTCTTCTTTGCACTCAATCATGGATAATGGAAGAACTGTAAAACTTTTCACAGTCTTGCCGCATATCTCAAAAACCTCTTCTGGTTTATTGACATAAGACATCTTAAAACACGGAACATAGTAAAAAGTATAGCCCTTTACAGGAGCCTTAACAAGGTTTGTAAAATTAAAACTTCGAACCTCGCCTGGAGGTATAATAATATTTTCACTAACATCAAATCCAAGAACAATGCCATAATCCTTATCTTTTATATAAACATCGCCAACATTGATGCTCTTGTTTATATTATTAAACACATTAACAGTAAAAAATATTTCTGTCCCTTCAATACAATTCTTTTCTTTGCATTCATAACTTGCATCTATTGCTGCTCTCACAAAGACTATATTAATTAAAAATATTAATACAATAATCTGCAATATTTTTGTCTTCATCATTTTATATCACCATATATATGATGCGGGGGATGGGATTTGAACCCATGGACTCACTAAGAGACAGGATTTCTGCCTTATAATCATAACTTTAGTCTTAAGTCCTGCGCATTTGACCATACTTTGCTACCCCCGCAGGATAGATAGAACAAAAAAATAGAATATATTTAAAGGTTTCTAAAGCTTTTTGGATGCACACCTTGTGCAGAGAAATGAACCATCAATTTCTCTTAGGTTTGTGGACGGAAAACCGCAAGCCTCACACATGCCCTCAGATATTGGTCCGCCAAAGATGGGTTTTCTTGCTTCTTCCCTCAGCTCAAACTTCTCAACCATCAGCTCAAACAGTTCTGGCTGTATTTTGAGCACGTCTTTTAATGTGAGCAAGCCAATCATCTCTTTTTTGTCCATAACCGGCAGGTGTCTTACATCATAATCCTTCATCTTTTTGAGGGCGTCATAAATATCCTTTTCAGGGCTTATTGTTATTACTTCTTTTATCATCACTTCCTTTGCTTTCAGCTCTTTTGGGTTTAGTCCTTTTGCAATAACCCTTCTTACAATATCCCTATCAGATAATATACCAAGAAGTTTAGTTCCATCTGTTATAACAAGGCTTCCAACGTGATTCTTTAACATGTTCATGGCACATTCTTCAATAGTTGTTTCTGGCAAAACAGAAACAGGCCTTTTTGTCATGGCATCGCATATCTTATATCCAGTCTTGTACTTTACACTCATTTTAACCCCTAATAATAATAAAATATCTTTCTGGTTAATAAATTTACGTAAAATAGAAAATATATAACCAAAGATATAATTTAAAAATCAGTAATTAACCAATATTTCCACATCCTTGCCAAATATCTTCTTCATGTCTTCGAATATTGGCTCTTTTATAAAGACTTTTGATAGAATTTCTATTTTTGAGACCTCTTTATCAAGCTCCTCAAAAGAACTCTTTGTGATTTTTCCGAGTCCGCCATTAGGCAGTATTTCTGCCTTGGTAATTCTTTTTTCCTCCTGGTCAATGTCATGTATAATGTAAGCGTTTTTTCCAAATAAAAGAACTTCTCCATACTTGTCCCCATATTTTACTCTTATCTTTGTCCTTTCTATTTCCATGCCTCTTTTCCTTTGTATATGCTCTACCATAAACCTAACAAATTCCTGAGAGCTTTTTTTAACCTTCTCAACCTCTGTTTTTGTTAGTTTTTTTTCATCATAATCCTTCTTTGCTTTTATTATAGCATGCAGTATCCTTAGGAATTTTGCGGGTATTTTTCCCTGGCTTATTATCTCTTTCTCAAATATATTAACTATCTCTGCGTCACTAGCCCTTTCTATTCCCTCAAGCCTTAGAACATCCCTGATTACTGTAACAACCATATCATAAACATGAAGCATTGACTCTTTTTCCTTTATTTTTTCTATCTGGCTGAATAATTTTTTTATTCTTTTCAAATATTTCTCTGCATTCTCAAGCAAGACATCAACCTCTTTGCCACTAAGTTCTTTAGTTGTTCCATGCTCAAGATCTTTTCTAACCTCTATATTATTTTCGAGTATTTTTATATATTCCTCTTCTAGCATTTTCTCTTTTTTTACAAACAACTGTCTCATTAATTCAGGTGTTTCTTTTGGTGTTGGAGGTGGAACACCATAAAGCATCAAAGCAGCTTGGCTTGGAGTTAATATAGCCCAGAATGTGTCTTCCATTCCTATATCCCTTATCTTAAGTTTAACATGCTTCAGCATCTGCTCCCCGCTGCTCATATACATATCAATTGCCTCTGCAGATGGCTTTATCTTGCCCATCTTCAACAGTTGTTTCCATGGCATAAATATGCCCCTGTCATAAAATGGAACTCCATCCCTTAGGAAAGTGAATATTATTGGATTGGCCTCTTTTATGTTATCCCAGAAGTCTGTAAGTATATACACCTGGATATTCAGCTTGTTTTTAATTCCTGTAATTTCACCAGCTTCCATCCCCATTGTTATGATTATTGCCCTTAACTTGTCTTTTAACTCAGCTCTTGTCATCTTTTTGACATCAGTGTCATCAACTACAATAAAGACATCAATATCTGATTCAGATGTTGCCTTTCCCTGAACAAGGGATCCTGCTAAAACATAGCTTACAATATATTTCTCAAACTTTTTAAGAACCATTGATTTATGGACCTCAGCTATCTTTACTGCAGAAAGCATTCCTGTATCATAAACCGGAGCAGACAGTGCTATCATCTCAAGTATCTCATATTTTCCATCATAGCAGCTCTGCCATAGTTCAGAAAGAATAATTGTTTGTGGTGCAAGGTTTTTATCAACCTCTTTTGCCATTTTTTCTATAATAGATGACAGTTTTGTCTTAAGCTCATCCTTTGACATGCGTTTGCTGTCAGAATCATCAACCATAACAAGAATATTTATCTGCTCACTGGGTTTTTCATCCTTTTCTGGTTTTTTTGGCGGCAGGAGCGCAATACCAATTATGTAATTTTCAAACTTTTTCAGGACTATTTTTTGGAATTTATCAAGCTTTGATTTGATTGCTCTTAATTTCTTTTGGGCCTCTTTTGGGAGCTTTGACTCAATTTCCTTGAACTGGTCGTTTTCCTTTGATTTCATATCTTTATCATTATTTTTCTTGTTTTGTTTTTTGGCCATAATCACCCACCTAATTGTTTAATCATAAGATTAACTAAAATAGGATTATTATTAAGCATATATAAATCTTTTTAAAAACTCAGGAGATTTTCCGGAGCAAAGGATAATCTAGGCTGAGAATATTTAAATTGTTACTTAGTTATAATCATAAAAATCCACAGAAAACTCCTACCAGCATCTAAAGATGCTGGTTTGACGGAGTTTTCTTTTGACAGTGGATTTTTAGGATGCCAGAAATGCTCATCCGCATACTAAAGTATGCGGTTTTCGCAAGCATTTCTGTGCATAATAAAATTAAAATTTATTTAAATCAATTTGAGAATAGGAATCTACAATTAAATCTGCTTTAATTAATTTATCCTTACTATATGTTGTAGTTAAAGCTATACATCTCATTCCAGCTCTTTTTGCAGCTTCAATTCCATTAGGGGAATCTTCTATAACCAAACAATCTTCTGGTTTGGAATTTAATTTGTTTGCAGCATATAAAAATATGTCTGGGTTAGGTTTTGAAACAGATCTAATCTCGCCTATAGAAAAAACCTGATTGTTGAACAATTGTAGTAACTTTAGTCTTTTATCTACAATTCTTAAAAGCTCTTTATCCATCGAAGTTGCAATGCATGTTTTGTATCTCTTTTTTATTTTTTGATGAAAATCTTTAAAACCAACAACAAATTTTAATTGGCTTTTAAAAAGTTTTTTTATTATAATTTTGCGTTCTTTTGCTAATTTTTTAGGATTGCCTCTAAAACCGTACTCTTTCTGCATTATTTTAATTCCATCAACTAAAGATTTACCGCTTATTAAATGCTTAATCTTTTTTCTATCATAAGTAAGGCCTCTTCTTCCAATAAATTCTTTTTGGCTCTTATCCCACATAGGCTCAGTATCTATAACCACTCCTTCAGCGTCAAAAATTATTGTATTAATCATTTTTACAGATAAATGTTAAATTTTATTGTTGCAGTAAAGATAAAAGTATTTTCTTGAATTTTTCTTTATTTATAGTTTGTATGTTAGTATTATTATTGATAAACTCATTTACTTTAATTATATTCGTGATGAGGTTTTTATCAGTATTTATTTCAAGTGATGGAATGAATAAGGAACATCTTTTGTTAAAAAGTTTAATTAAGTGAAAATAATTAAAATCAATAAAGTACCTTAAAGTTTTTTTTGCATTCGATATTTTCTCAGTTTGTTTATATCTAACTTTAGCTGATTTATAATTACAAGTGATATGAACAAACAAGTTTGGGAAAATAATATTATTATTATCCATTAAGAAAAATAGTTTTTTTAAATATTCTCTTCTTATATCAACTATTTTTATTTTGTATAAGGCCCAGACATGTGCTGTTAAAGAAATAAAACTACGATCTAAGAGATTTATTTTATTATTGTTAATAAAATTCTTTCTTAAAACATCAATCTCAAGATATTTATTCTGAATACTCAGATACCCTCCCTTACACTTATTTATCTTGCTTTCCCTAAAAAAATTAGAATATTCACTTATCTTATGGTAATCATAATGCTTAATTAAACTATCGATTAATGTGGTTTTTCCAGTATAAACATTTCCATCAAAAGCAATAATCATTTTGCTAAAACACACCTTTTACAAATTTTTGGTGCTTCTAATTGGGGATTATTTATTCTTTCTCTTAATTCTATATACTTAGGTGAGATCCATATACTCCCTATAGATTCTTTTGTTATGTCCCCAATAATATATTGTCTCCTCCAATCATTGCAACACAAAATTACTTTACCATCAAATGTGATATGCATTCTTTCAAGAGATCTTTTTTGTTCACACCCGCGGGTATTTTGGTGATAGATATTATTTGAATAATTATGTACATTAGAACATCTGTCCATAAAACCCCATAAACAGAATATTAATTTATTTTGTTTACAATAATCTTCAGCAAGTTTTATATCTTCTTTTGTAACCTCCTGAAAATTAATTATAACCAACTTTATTTCTTTTATATTTTTTCTAAGTCTCTTATTCTTAACAAGATTATTCAAATTTGTCTTAACAATAGACCAATCTAATCCTGGCATCATTATAATGTGTGTTTTTTTTGTAAAGCCAAACACACTACATCTAAAATCATCTATTTTCACATTAGCTTTTTCTAATTCTTTCATTTTTATTAAGCTTAGTAAAGACATGTTAGTGGATATTTCTATTTTAGCATTTCTGCATTTTTTCATTATTAATTTTAATCTCTCTATAAATTTTGGATCTAGGAATGGTTCACTATTTAAGTAGGGAATGACCCCTATCTTTTTATTTCCTACATAGTCCAGAATCTTTTCAAACAATTTGTCATTCATAATCCCCTGAGGAAGTTTCTTAGAAACTGTTCTATGAGGGCATATTATACATTGCCCATTACAGAAAGAACATGTTTGAATTTCAATATACTTAGGAAATTTTTCAAACTTCATAAATAATCACTCCCCTTATATAATTCTAATATGGACCTATGGCAACCCTCCTCTTTACCTTTTTTTATCAACATTTCCCATTGATTTTTAAGGACCAATAAAATTTCTTTGAAATTTTTTATAAATTCCCTGTGTTGTTTAGGATCACAAATATCTTCACTAGTACACCCCCCCTCAACAAGAGATATTGCTTCTTTAAGATATGAATAAATAATTTTATTAGCTTCATTTGAATAACTCTTAAAATTATCAAAATATGCTTTGAGTTTTTTAAATGCAGCAGGATTATTTCTTTTTATTAAATATTTTAATAAATTTCCACTAATACAATAATACTCAAACATATAATAATCTTCTTTCGAGTTAGAGCTATATTCCTTCTCTGTAGATGATAAAAACATATTTTTTAAACCTTTAAATAAAATTCCGACTTTTTTATCCTTGAAATTATATTTATAAGCTAATTCTTCATAACTAACGTTGGGCCTTATGAGATTATCACCTAATAATTTTTTATGAAAGAGGGTATTTGGGATCACTCTTAAGGGAGCTAATAATAAGCTTAGTCTAAATAATTTATTTATTTTATATAAAAATTCTATATTCTCTTTGATATCATCTAGAGAAGAGAAGGGTTCAAAAACCACATAACCAATATGCTTATTTATAGAATATTTTTCTAGGAGTTTAGAAATCCTTGATATTTCATCTAATTTTATATTTTTATTAAATTTTTTTTGGACATTCTTAGAAATGTTTTCTATTCCTAAAAAAACCCTTACTAAGCCACTTTCAGCTAATCTTTTTATTATTTTTTCATCTGGAAAAGGATTACATCTCAGATAAATGTAAAAATTTATATTAAGATTTCTTCTTCTTATTTCATCACTAAATTCCAATATTCTCTTATCATCCTGTTTATTTCTCCAAAAACAAGAATCATTAAAAATGAATAATGTTTTATTGAGATTCTTATTTAATTTAGAAATTTCGTCTACTACTAATTTAGGATCTCTTACCATTTTTTTACTATTGCAAAGATTGTAGTAAAGAGGTATATGGCAATAACTACAATTAAAACAACAGCCTCTTCGACTTTCCAAATTTATGTAATTTATCTTCTCTCCTTTTTCAATATCTCTCTCTGGGAAAGGAAGTTCATTTAATGATTTTTTCAATATTCTTTGGGAGAAAGAGTATACTTTTTTAGTTTTAGGATTCCTCCAAATTCCTCCTTTGCAGTGGAAATCCCAATTATTATAATCTGAGGACATTGAGTTTACCAAGTCTAATCCTGTTTCTTCAGGGTATCCCATTATAGTTCCATCTAACCATGTATTCTTACTCATTATATCCTCTGAATTTAGACTAGGGAAAGGTCCACAAAGGAAGATTCTTTTAAAAATACCTTTTTGTTTAGCTTCTTTAAGTAAATGTAGGAAATCTTTTATATCTTGGAAAGTTGGTTTTGCAATGGCTATCTTATAGATGTTAATATCTTCATACAATACCTTAATATTTTTAAGTTCATTCTTCTTAAGAAAAGATAATTTAACTTCATAACCATTTTGCTTTAGATAGGCTGCTAATGAGCCCATTGTTACAGATGCACCTGATTGGGAATATACACTTCTACAAAATAGAAGTTTTACTCTTTTTTTCATAATTCCTCCAACATAGGTGTTTTTTTCTTCTCTATTCCTCTGCCTGTAAGCTTTGATAAAATAACATCAACAATTGTTTTATAAGCAGAGGCTCCATGTAAAAAATACGTGAATGGACTCCCTATAAGGTTCATTAAAAAAACCCATATACTTTTATCTAATTTTCTTGATTGGGTTATATACCATGACATATAATTAGGCACACATAAGAAGGATAAGATGGTAATCATAAAAAACAATAGTTTATGTAAAGAAAAATGTGTTATTAATATAATAAACAGTAATGTAAGAAATGTTGGTCCAAAAACCCAATATATTGCATGAGAAAAAAGCTTTATTGATTGAATAGATAATCTAAATAATTTTGCTTTTTCTTTAATTCCCCTTTTGTTTATAATCTTTCTCAGATATTTAAATGAATCAAAAGGTCCGAAAAACCAATTCGATTTTTGAATAAATAATCCCTTTATCCCATCAGGAGAATCTGCTTCTTCAAAGTAGGGGATTGGCACTATCTTTTTTCTAAGATAACTTAATTCTAACCCAACTATTGCATCTTCGTTATGAGTATCTTCACTAAAACCCCCTAATTCTTTAAATATGTTTTTTGTAAAGAAGAATCCATGCCCAATACAATAATTCAAGGGATATAAAATATCTTTAATAATATTATTTGAATCTTCACTTTTAAATAAGAATTGAAGTAGTGCATGGTATATTTCAAAACCAAGACTCCACCTTGTTTGCCATGAGGCAGCTGATAGAGGGATTATCCCTTTTTTTGAAATTTTTATATTTTTAAAATAAGAACCATATTGTTGGAACACTTCATAATTTTTATTTTTTTCAGAACAAACCCAATCAAATGTTTTTTTATGGGGTTTTGAATCAGCATTATAAATAACAAAAAGAGCGTCTTTACTCACATTTTCTTTCTTGAGTATTTCTTTTATTGCAAAATTCAACTGATGAGCCATTTTTCCATCTTTATGTGGATAATGAAAGTGAACTATTTTCTTATGTTTTTTTGTTAGTTGTTTAACTATATCAATAGTGTTTTTTCCTTTAGGATTAATTAAATATTCCTTTTCTGTAGAAACAATGTTAATGGACATATTACTATAATTATTAAAAACTTTCAGAAGATATCTTACTGTAGAAGTTATTCTTTTAACTTCACTTAGTACAGGAATGATTATGTATATTTGCCTGTTGTGATTAACATTGATTATATCTTTACTCTTTTTAATCCAGTGATAACTAAAGACGATTCTTAGAATCCAAGAAAAAGATATTAAAATAAAAATAATACAAATTAGATAAAAAAAAGAGTCTACTAACATTAAATTACCTCCACCTTTTTTATTATATAATCAACAGCCATATTTATTACCTCATGGGGAGTTTTATTAGAAGTGTTGATCTTTAAGTAGTTGGATTCTTTTTCCATTAAAAATTCAAGCCATTTATCATAGTTTTTTATAATCTGGGGTTGAAAAATGATTTCCCTATCATCTCTATCAATTATATCACGTTGTTTTAAACGATTCTTTTTTGAATTTAAGTCAGTTTCTAAATAAATGTTTATATCAAATTTTATTAGTTTATCTAAAACCTGTTCATACAAATTATACATACACTTTGAATTATGGGCCATATGATATGCAACACTTCTTTGAATATAGGAATCCTGTATTAGAAAACTAATATCTGATTTAGAATCAAAATCATCTTCATAATATATTTGATCTATTAAAGCGGAAAGTATGAATAATCCACCTATTTTTTCTAGCTCTGCTGAATCTAGTTGAGAATCTGAGGGGTAAATAAGCATTTTATTTGCCATCTCAATAGCAGAATCCATAAAATTATTTTTTACAAGAGCATTTTTGTTTGTTTTTACAGAATAATCCTTTTTCTTAAATAAATCCTGAATACCTTGTACTAGCGTAGTTTTACCAACCAGGTTTGTACCTTCTATTAATATTTTATATAACCCTTGTTTTTTGTTCATTTTTATGATTTGGCTATATTTTTCTATTATAAATCATCTCAATACTTAAACTTCAGGCAATTAGTGATTCTATAATTTATATTTATACTTTTTTATGTATTTATTACTTTATAGTAATAAACTAATATATAAATCTTTTGATTTAGGTTAATCTAATTCTTTTTCTTCCAAAGAAAAAATTATTCCATTATGCCATGCTCTAAGTCATCTTCTACTCCTAGAAATTTAATAGCAGGAAACCCTTTTTTATAATCTTCCCACACCTTTCTCTTTATAACAGAAGGAAAAACCTTGATGTTATTAAGCTCTTTTTTTGAAAAGAATTTTAATTTCTTAATATAGTGCTCATCTTCCCCTTTCCCAACAATGCCTTTAATAGACTTCTTGCCTTTATGCTTTGAGGAAGTTACATATATATCAATATTATTTTCTTTCTGTTTATGAAAAATGAACTGCCTTATGTAGACAATCTTGTCTAAATTCACTTTGAGGTTTGTTTCTTCTTTTACCTCTCTTTCCCCGCATTCAAAGATAGATTCAGTTCCTTTTAATCCACCGCCTGGCGGCACCCACCAGGTAAACCCTGTTATAGGATCAACATGCTTAACTAATAATATCTTATTATTTTCAAAGATTAAAACACCAACCCTTATCCTGTTTTCCAGTTTAACCACCCTTACCTTTTAATATTATAGTATGCTTATCCAAATAACTAAGCTAAAATAAAGGTATTATAAAAAGTTATTGAAATCCGGAATGGTAAATTTAATTAGAAAGTTTTATTAATAAAATTGATTGTTATAATCTTACCATTAAAAATGAAATACAAACTTATATGCTTTGACCTTGACGGCGTAATCTTTAAAGAGCCTAATTTCTGGATAGAGTTACATAAAAAATTTGGAACATTTGAGAAAGGAAAAAAATTGACAGAAGAGCACCTTCATAATGACTATGGAAAGCTTGTTGAAGAGGTTGTTGTAAAGCTTTGGAAAGGCAGGGATGCAGGGCCTTACTATGAGCTTGTTGATTCAGTTGAATACAATAAAGGTGTTAAAGAGGTCTTTGAATATGTAAAGAAGAAAGGTCTTATAACTGCAATAATAAGCTCATCAAGCATTGATGCTGCAAAACGCGTTAAGAGGGATTTTCAGGTTGATTATATATTTGCAAACAAGCTTGTGATAAAAGATGGAAAGGTTTCTGGTGAATTTATATGGCCAATCGGAGCAGGAAAGGAAAACAAGGCAAGGATAATAAGGGAGCTTTGCAATAAGCTTGGAATAAAAACAGATGAATGCATTTACATAGGAGATAATAAGGTTGATATTGAGGCTTTCAAGGAAGTCGGCTTGTCAATAGCTTTTAATTCAGATTCAGATGAACTAAAGAAAATAGCAACATTTGTTGTTGAAAGCAGGAACCTTTCTGATGTTTTAAAATATATTTAAACAAAAAAATATTAACATTATTTATTCAAGCAATTTGCTTATTGATTTGCCCTGGTTTAATCTACTAATAACCTTTGCAAAATAACCTGCAACAGAGACCTCTTTATACCAGGGATTATTTTCCTGGAAATCATCTCCATGATAAACAGCATCAGTGCCAATAACTGCTGTTAAATACTTTTTTTCATAAGCTTTTGTTATTCTTTCTAGTGCATCCCTATTAAATAAAGCAAGACTACAAGCTGCATATATTCTCTTAGCACTCTTTTCCTTAGCTGCCTTAATAACCTCTATTAAGGTTTCAGCAGTATCAATCATGTCATCTACTATTAAAACATCTTTTCCTTTAACCTCCCCAACTATCTGGATTGATTCAAGGGAATTGGGTATGTCATAGTTTCTATCTTTATAAGCAAAAACTAAACGTGTTCTAAGCTGTTTAGCATAATGTTTAGCTCTGGGTGCTCCACCTACATCAGGTGGCATAACCACAAGATTTTCAAGATCAAATATTTCTTTATTTTTTATAACATAATTAATAATGTTTTTAGAGGCATGCAAGTCCTCAAATTTAGCCTCTCTGAAAAATCCGGCAATAGATGTATTATGCACATCTAAGGTTATAACATGGTTTGCATGAGCATCCTCAATCTCTCTTGCAACTGCTGCTGCAGTTATTCCTTCCCTCCCCTCTTGTTTATCCTGCCTTGCATAGGGAAATACAGGGATCACAGTAGTTATATAGTTTGCATCACTTCTCCAGGCAGCATCAATAGCTGTTTTTAATGCTCTTAGGTTTTCATCAACAGAGAAGCCATTAGCAGAATTTTCAACATCCTGAATAATATAAACATCTGCTCCCCTTATACTTTCTTTTATAACTGTTTTCCTTTCTAAGTTTGCAAATTTAACTTCACTAGAACTAATGAATTTGACCTCCCCCTTTTTTTTAATGATTTCATCTAGAATCTTCTTTGCAAAAGGTCCTCCTGATTCACAAGCAAGAATACTTAACTTACCCCTTGTCATAATATCACCCTTTAATTTAAGCAAACAGATGTCTTTAAAAATATTTATATCATATAAAACATTTAACAAAGAAAACAATTAAATACTACTTCTGTTAGAAAATAGTATATGCAAATAAAACTTTTCGGGGCAGCCAAGACAGTAACAGGCTCTTGCTACAGCTTGGTTACGGGAAAAGATAAAATTCTCGTTGACTGCGGAATGTTTCAGGGAAGCAAAAA
>Ga0210017_1003464_pt1 | contig 13221 bp, 14 predicted proteins | sample CryGeyCG2014_020_FD_183966 | JGI IMG/M metagenome (GOLD analysis project Ga0210017, IMG submission 183966) | Groundwater microbial communities from aquifer - Crystal Geyser CG08_land_8/20/14_0.20 (SPAdes) (version 2) | ecosystem: Environmental > Aquatic > Deep subsurface > Groundwater | place... | reverse complement strand
CTACAAGGAATCTTTCTACTCCGGCTTTAAGTTAGAGCTGGGGCATCCAGAATGCTACCCAACCTTAGGGGAGCTGATTGAAGCTATAGCCCAGCAAATCCATTACTACAACAATCAGAGAATCCATCTGTCTAAAAAATGGGTACTTGACTCCTTGGCTAAAACAATTCAACTCCTTTTTTATCGGCAACAATATTGCCGATAATGTAATATGGTTGGCTTATTTGAATTAAAGTCGTCTTCACAGAGTCCAAGCTTTCCGAACTCACAACCAAAATCATACCAAGCCCCATATTGAAAACCCGAAACATCTCTTCTTCTTCAACAGTGCCTTTTTCTTGGATAAACTTGAATACCGGTAAAGTTGGCCAAGCGCCTTTTTTAATTATTGCTCGGCAATTTCCCGGTAAAATTCGGCCTAAATTCCCTATAATTATAATAAAAGACTTGAGCGAAGTTGTCAAGTCTTTTTGTGTGTGGTTTGAAAATAGCGAGATATGTATGACACAGAGCTGATTCGGAAACGCCTGTGTCCTTTCACGAGATAACTCGTTTGATAACAGTTTTCACCGCTTGAATATACCGATCTTTCTCTTTCCGTTTATACATCTATATTCTTCATCTTGTCCTCTTTGGAAAATGCCAGGGTGTTTCTTAAAAACAAGGTTATAGGGCACAAGCAGACTTGTTGATTTTTTGAAAACATTCCATCTAGATCGAGAATTAGCATCGATATAAGTAAGCGCGAACTGAGGTCGTGCGCCATGAACAGCTATGTCGTTCTTGCTATGGCTTAAGAGATCTCTCATAGAATCTCCTAAAAATTTTTGTTCTTTGGATTTTGTACCCAGGCCATCAATGGACTGCACCAATACTGGCCTTTTATAAACCTCAAAAATAGGCGACAATGGCAGGGTTCGGGTGCCTTGATAGCGTTGATCAATTTTTTTAATATCTTCCGCCTCTGTTACATCTGTTAAAACCCCAACTACAATCACACAATTATTTCTATAAATCACCGGCATTTCTGCTGTTTCACCGCCAATGATTGGAATTTTTGTGTTGCAATAAACCTTATCTTCAAACCTATCGACCATGCCATTGATAATGCGGCCATGAATCTCTGGCATTAAACGAGAAATGCCTATATAATCCAAAAAACTAATTGGCTTAAATTTTACTGAAGATAATTTTTTTAGACACCCGCAAACAACTTGACAACCCAAACTATTATAACTCAATTCATCATAGCCAACAGTATTGCAACTTATACCGTTTAGAACCTGTACCAGCACGGGTTCTTTAAATTCTTCGCAAGCCATTTTTAAATCAATCATGCCGGCAAACAAACCAATATCACTCAAAACCCATGGTTGCTTGGTTGATGCAATATCAGTCTTAATGCTTTTCACAAACTCATCGCCGGCATCGATATCAACGCCAGCGTCTTTGTATGTTAAAGGACTCATTCTTAACACCTCCAACTTTATTTACTTTGATCTTACCCGCAAAACTATTATTTGTCAATGTTCAAAAATATGCTATCCTATAAACAATGGACCTAGTTATTGTTGAATCCCCAACGAAAGCAAATACTATATCTCGTTATCTTGGCAAAGATTACCAAGTCATGGCCTCAATGGGCCATATTAGAGATTTGCCGAGAACGGTTTTGGGCGTTGATATTGAAAATAATTTTGAGCCAAAATATCAAATATTGCCCAAAAAAAGAAAATCAATCAAAGAACTAAAAGATGTTCTCAAAAGCGCTGATAATGTCATTTTAGCCACTGACGAAGACAGAGAAGGCGAAGCAATCTCATGGCATTTATCAGCCGCTTTAAAATTAAAAGATTATCAACGCATTGTTTTTCATGAAATTACCAAAAAAGCGATTGAACAGGCATTAAAAAATCCGAGAAAAATTGACATGCGTTTAGTTGACGCCCAGCAAGCCAGAAGAATTTTAGACCGCTTGGTCGGCTACAAGCTTTCGCCGTTTTTATGGAAAAAAATAGCCAAAAGATTATCAGCCGGTCGGGTTCAGTCAGTCGCAGTGCGTTTGATTGTTGATAGAGAAAGAGAAATTGAAAAATTTAAACCTGAAGAATTTTGGACTCTTGATGCGGAATTTAAAGAAAAACTTAAAGCCCGGCTGTTAAAAACAGAAATTAAAAATAAAGCAGAGGCTGATAAGATTCTTGAAGATTTAGAAAATGCAGAATATAAAGTTATTGATCTAAAAGAAAAAGAAACTCGGCGCAATCCCCTGCCTCCACTTACTACCTCAACTATGCAACAAGACGCGGCCCGGCGTTTGCATTATTCTGCCAAGCAAACAATGATGCTGGCCCAAAAATTATACGAAAAGGGCTATATTACTTATCATCGAACCGATTCTTTGAATTTATCAGAAGATTTTTTAAGCCAAGTTCAAAAATTTATCGAGCCAAATTATTTAGAAATCAAAAAATATAAAGCAAAAAAAGGAGCTCAAGAAGCGCATGAAGCAATCAGGCCGACAAAAATTTCCAGAAAAATTGATGATAAATTATACGATTTAATCTGGCAAAGAGCAATTGCCTCACAAATGAAACCAGCAATCTTAGATTCTGTCAGTGTTGATATGCGGGCCCGCCTGCCGGTAGGCATGGCCAGTAATTATATTTTTAGAGCTAATGGCCAGCAAATTAAATTTGACGGCTTTTTAAAAATTTACCCAATGCTGATTTCAGAAAATCTTTTGCCGAAATTATTAATTAGTCAAATTTTAAGATTGCTTAAACTTATTCCAGAACAGCATTTTACCCAGCCGTTGGCAAGATATTCCGAAGCAAGTTTAATCAAAGCGCTGGAAAAAGAAGGTATCGGCCGGCCGTCAACTTACGCGCCGATTATTTCAACGATTCAGGATCGCGGTTATGTTCGAAAGTTCAAAGGCAGATTTTATCCGCAGGAGGTCGGTATAATGGTTAATGATTTGCTAGTTGAGCACTTTCCGAAAATTGTTGATGTTGGTTTTACCGCAAATATGGAAGAAGATTTGGATAAGATTGCTGCTGGCCAAAAAGAATGGGTGCCAATAATCAGAGAATTTTATGAACCATTTGCGAAAAATCTTGAATTAAAATATGAAGCAGTAAAAAAGTTTGTTGAGCAGACTAGCGAGAAATGCCCGGAATGCGGTCAGCCCATGGTTGTTCGCATGAGCCGGTTCGGCAAATTTTTAGGTTGTTCCGGGTTTCCGAAATGCCGGTTTACAAAGCCGATAAAATATCCCTTGCCAAATTCCGATAAGCCCGAGCCGCTTTTGAATTGACAATAGCAATTTTCCGAGGCATATTATTATAATATAGTTTATTTTATTTAATTTTTCAATGCCCGGGTGGCGGAATGGCAGACGCACGCGCCTCAAGAGCGCGCGGGAGCAATCCCGTGAGAGTTCGACTCTCTCCTCGGGCACCAGTAAGGAAAAGTCAAACTTCGATGGTTCGCCTCGCTTCGCTCGGCGACCAAATTGTAAGGAATTTTGGGCGAAAAAATCAATTGGCGGTTTTGTTTTGAATTTGATTCAAAGTAAAAGAAAATTTTTTCATACTCATTTGATTTAGAAATTCATAGGAATTTCTTTTTTTATTTTCAACCTTGCTTTTTCTCTCGTTTTGTTGTAATTTACGTCATAGGAGGTCAAGCTAATGCTTGACTTAATTTGTACCCTAAAAACTGAAAGGGAGGTGTAATCCATGAATACGGAAGAATCTGTCCGTAGATTTCTCGAAAAAGAATGTTATACAACTCCGGAGACAAAAGATCCGCGCAAGCCTCTTATTCTTGAAGGTGAGTATGTGAAGCCAAATCCAGATTTTGATCCGGCACTTGTAGAGCATGAGGCGCGAGAGTAGGAGATTGAACGACGGAAGAACCATCTTGGTACTTCAAAAGTAAAAGAAAATTTTTTCATATGTAATCTCCATCAACTTCAGGGCTATCTCGGTGAGTCGGTACGCGAGGAGATTGTTCGGTCTCTACATCAGCGTTTCGTCGAGATCTTCGTTGCTCAGTTCCCCGATAACCCTCCACCATTGGAACAACTCGAGGGAACACTCCGCGTGGCGGTCTGTCCAAGACCACAGCCTGGCTTCAATAACGGCGAGGTGTATCTCTGGCTTCCCGGTATTCCCCTTAAAGAGGAGTTCGTCTTCACGGCGAGGTGTATCTCTGGCTTCCCGGTATTCCCCTTAAAGAGGAGTTCGTCTTCACGATGCTGAAGAAACTTAGAGATTCCATTGAGGAGAATCCAATCAAGGTCAACATTGAGGAAAAGGATTACGAAGTGCAGTTCTATGGTTGGGGATTCCGTTGCTACTAGCAGAATCTCTTTCCGAAATCCATGAGGAGTTTTGGCGAAAATTGTCGAAGCTCCTCTTTTTATTTTTCGAAAAGAGAATTTGCCGCCAAAGAAAAACTTGAAATTTCACAAAAAGACTTGACAACTTCGCTCAAGTCCTTTATTATATTATTTACAATTAAAATAGATAATTTAGATAATAATTAATTTTTTAAAAATATGAAAATAAGACCGCTACGCAAACAGGTAATTGTTAAACCAATTACCAGAGAAGAAAAAACAAAGACCGGCATTATTCTGCCTGACACGGCTGAAAAAGAAAAACCAGAACAAGGCAGGGTAATGGCAATCGGCCCAAAAGTCAAAGAAGTTAAAAAGGGTGACTTGGTTTTATTCACCCAATATGCGCCCAATGAAATAAAGGTCGACGGCAAAGAATTATTAGTTATTAAAGAAGAAGATATCTTGGCAATTATTGAGTAAATCAATAATTGCAATTTCTAATTACTAATTTCTAAAAACATGGCAAAACAAATCAAATTCAACGAACAAGCCAGGCGCCGGCTAAAAAAAGGCGTTGATAAGCTGGCTAACGCAGTCAAAGTTACTCTTGGTCCAAAAGGTCGTAATGTTGTTTTAGACAAAGGCTTTGGTTCGCCAACCATTACTAATGACGGCGTAACTATTGCCAAAGAAATAGAATTAAAAGACAAGTTTGAAAATATTGGCGCAGAAATCATCAAAGAAGTCGCTGTTAAAACCAATGATATTGCTGGAGATGGCACAACAACCGCCACTCTTTTAGCTCAAATTATAATTCATCAAGGACTAAAAAATGTAACTGCCGGGGCTAATCCATTGGCGATCAAGCGCGGCATTGAAAAAGGCGTTAAAGCGGTAATTTCTGCCTTAAAACAGAGCTCTAAATCAATTAACAATAAAGACGAGATTGCTCAAGTAGCGACTATTTCGGCTGGTGATCCTGAAGTCGGCAAATTAATCGCTGAAGTAATGGAAGAGGTTGGCCGCGATGGCGTGATTACTGTTGAAGAATCAAAAACCTTTGGTTTAGACAAAGAAATTGTTGAAGGAATGCAATTTGACCAAGGCTTTATTTCGCCCTATATGATTACTGATGCTGAAAGAATGCAAGCCGAGCTTGAAGACTGCCAAATTTTGATTACTGATAAGAAAATTTCAACAATTGCCGAAATTCTGCCTCTTTTGGAAAAACTTAGTCAAACCGGACGAAAACAATTAGTCATTATTGCTGAAGATGTTGAAGGCGAAGCTTTAGCCACCTTGGTAGTTAATAAACTGCGCGGCACTTTTATTGGTTTGGCTGTTAAAGCGCCGGGTTTTGGCGACAGGCGCAAAGAAGTGCTTCATGACATTGCTGTTTCAACTGGCGGCCAAGTTATTTCCGAAGACGCTGGTTTAAAATTGGAAAATGTCGAGCTTGCTCAATTAGGCAAAGCTCGCCGGGTTGTGGCTGACAAAGAAAACACAACCATTATTGAAGGTATTGGTAAGAAAAAAAATATTGATGCCAGGGTTGAGCAAATAAAAACTGAAATAGCCAAAAGCGATTCTGATTTTGACAAAGAAAAACTACAGGAAAGACTGGCTAAGCTGGCCGGCGGCGTGGCAATTATTAAAGTTGGCGCGGCAACAGAAGTTGAACAAAAAGAAAAACAGCATCGGGTTGAAGACGCTCTTTCAGCCACCCGAGCCGCGGTTGGAGAGGGTATTGTCCCGGGCGGCGGCGTTGCTTTGATCAGGGCGATTAGTTCTTTGGATAAACTTGAAGCTAATGGCGATGAAAGAATCGGCATTGATATTTTAAGACGGGCGCTAGAAGAGCCAGCCCGACAAATTGCTGAAAACGCTGGTCAGGAAGGTTCGGTTGTTGTTGAAGAAATTAAAAAGAGAAAAGCTAATGAGGGTTATAACGCGGCTAAAGACCGCTATGAAGATATGCTTCAGGCTGGTATTATTGATCCAACCAAAGTGACTCGTTCAGCTTTGCAAAACGCTGCTTCGGCCGCGGCTATGCTGCTGACAACCGAAGCGGTTATTACTGATGAGCCGGAAAAAGAAGATAAAAGAATGCCGGCAATGCCGGAGTACTAGAACATCTTTTTAAAAACAGGGGCTTGAATGCCCCTGTTTTTGTGTTAAAATAGAGATAATTGGAAAGGTCGCATAGCGGTCTAGTGCACTTGCTTGGAGAGCAAGCGTGGCAGAAATGCCACCGTGGGTTCAAATCCCACCCTTTCCGCCAGTTGGGAAATGTCTTTGTTGGCTCGTCCTCTGCGAGGGCTCGCCAGCCGATTTTAAGCGCAAATTGGAATTTTTTATCTTTGCCCCGAAGGGGCTGGCCAAAAGCGGGCTTCCCTCATTTTTAATTGGACTACTTTCATTTTATTTGTTATCATATTTATGAAGGGTTAGACAAGCACCCATACTAATACTATCATACTAAGGAAACTATGAAAAGTCAAAACAATAACGAAACAATTGGGGATAAGATAAAACAGCTTAGAAATAAGCAAGGATTAACGCAGGACGAATTGGCGAGAAAATCCGATCTTCCCTATACAACACTGACCAAAATCGAAACAAATGTTATCACCAAGCCCTCAATTCAAACGGTTATGAAGATTGCCAAAGGATTAGGGATTAGCCTTGATGATTTAATGAAATAAAAATATGACTAATATTGATATTTTAATCAACAAAATAAACGGAAAATATTTTAAATCTTTTATCTTGAAAAGGGATTCTATTTCAAGTGAAGAGGATTTAAGAGTTGCATTCTCGTCTTTAATAGATATTATCTCTCACGAAAATAAGGTAACTATTCTCGAGGAACATCATGAATATACGGTATTAAAGGGGCGCATTGACTCTCTTTATGGCGAAGTAATAGTCGAATACAAAGAACCAAATTATCTAGACAGCTCGAATAGTTCTCAGAAAAATGTAAAAGCAATTGAGCAGGTGAAGCGCCATATTGTTGGTATAGAAAATAGGCAAAAGATAGACATCAACAGATATCTGGGTGTAATTTTTGATGGCTTTAGGATTATTTTTATCAGAAGAAGAAGCAATTTATGGGATATAGAAAACCCCGTAGAAGTTAACGAAAAGTCATTTAAATTACTTCTTCAAAGACTTTTTTCTATTGGAATACAAGGAAAAGCTTTAATTATTGATAATTTGATTAAAGATTTCAGTATTATTTCCGAAGATACTATCAATGATGTAAAAACACTACTAATCAATTTTATTAAAAACGATGAAGGTAAGGTCAACTTATTATTTGAGCAATGGAAAATACTGTTTCGCGAAGTTTGCGGATACGATTTTGATACTAAAAAAATCGAAATAAAAGAGCTTGCTAAGACTTTTCGTTTAGAAAATGAAACAGATGATCTGCCAAGGATAATATTTGCTATTCAAACTTATTATGCACTTTTTATTAAATTACTCGGGGCTGAAACACTTACCTATTTTCGTCATAGGGATAAAAGTTTCATTTCGTCTTTGAATGAAAGCAACCTTAAGCACAAAATTACTTCATTAGAAAGTGGTGAAATTTTCCGGTCTGAGGGAGTAAATAATTTTAATGAGGGAGATTTTTTTAGCTGGTATCTATTGTGTTGGAACAATGAAATAGAAAATACGGTTCTAAAAATATCAACAAAATTAAAGAATTATGATTTTAGTTCTCTAAACCTAGAACCTAAAGAGGCCAAAGATCTGATTAAGAATATTTATCATTATTTGTTACCACAAAAATTACGCCATTCTTTAGGAGAATACTATACTCCGGATTGGTTAGCTGAATTCTTGGTTGAAAAGCTTAAAATTAATTTCTCTAAAAATATCAGAGTTTTAGATCCTACGTGCGGGTCAGGAACATTCCTGTCGATTTTAATAGAAAAAATTAAAGGGAATGATGACATTCTTGAAAAAAATAAATTAAGTGCATGTTTAGGTAGTATTGTCGGGATAGATCTGAACCCTCTAGCAGTGATTTCTGCAAAAACAAACTATTTAATCGCATTGTCTGAATATTTGAAAGACATAAAAGAAGGTGGAATAGATATCCCCATTTATTTAAGCGACTCATTGCTCGCCCCGCTTGAATTTAAAACGAAACATAAAACATACTACTCTTTGCCAACAAAAGTTGGGATATTTAAAATCCCAGTTTCTTTAATACAAAATAAACAATTGGATATATTGTTAAACCTTGTAATAGCGTGCGTTGATGTAGAGCTAAGCTTTGATAACTTCGAGAGCAAATATAAAAACCTTGCATTGAATCTCTCAGGGGCAGATGATGAATTGATTCGTGAATTTTACGAAACACTCCTTGATTTACAGAAAAAAGGACTTAATGGAATATGGGGTAAAATAATCAAAAATATATTTGCACCCGCTTTCTTTGAAAATTTCGATTATATTGTTGGAAATCCACCATGGATAAATTGGCAGAATCTACCGGAAGACTATAGAGATTCAATAAAGAAATACTGGGAAGATTATAAGGTTTTTCTACACAAAGGATTAAAGGCAAGACTAGGTTCGGCTCACGATGATATTAGTGTACTTTTAACATATGTTGTTATGGACAAGTATCTGAGAGAGAGCGGTTTTCTTGGTTTTGTTCTCCCCCAAAATTTGTTGCAATCATCAGGTGGAGGTGACGGATTTCGAAGATTTCAGATTAAAGATGAGGTGCAAGTTAAAGCAGTTGCCGTGGATGACTTTGTCTCTGTACAACCATTTGCAGACATTGGAGCTTCAAACAAACCCGCAACAATAATTTTACAAAAGAATAATAAGACTTCATATCCAGTTCCTTATCGCAGATGGTATAAAAAAGGAAAAGGAACAATTCCTTCTGACCAGCCCTTAAGTGCTGTGCTTCCATTATTAAAAAGCGAAGATCTTGTTGCGGAACCAATAAGAGACAAGACTCCAGGCTCCTCTTGGTTTATATCTGATAGCAAGAAGATCAAGTCATTAAAGGCTTTAGTCGGACATTCAAATTATCGTGCCCGAAAAGGGGTAGATTTTAGTCTCAATGGTTTGTATTGGGGGAAAATATCTAAATCAAAAATTAAAGGGAATATACTTTTTGAAAATCAGGCGGACATCGGAAGAAAAAAATTGAAGTTTTATCAAGTACCACTTGAAGAAAATATGGTTTTCCCAATACTCCGGGGAAAAGATATGGGAAGGTGGGAAGCTAAACCTGAGTACATAGCAATTATTCCTTATGATAACAACGGGAAATGTATTCAAACCGATGAATTAAAAAATAAATTCCCAAATACTTATAAATTCTTTTATAAAACAGAGGAAGAAATTACTAGATGGCTGGAAACAAGAGGAATTTATCAAAAACACTTAAAATATGCGAATGTACCCGTCCATGGTCTGTACGATATTGGCGAATATACTTTTAGTAAATACAAAGTTGTTTGGAAGGCATTAGCTAGTGGAATGATAGCAAGCGTAGTGAATTCCATTGATCATGAGTTATTGGGAAATAAATTAGTTATACCCGACCACAATGTCTTAATGGTCCCTTTAGATACTGCGCAAGAAGCTAATTATCTATGCGGAGTTTTAAATAGCGAAATCGTTAATGATTTCGTTGTTGCTTATATCTCGTGGTTTTATTCAAGTCATATTTTAGAACATATCAATATTCCAAATTTTGACGCCAATAATAAAGAGCATTTGAAGATCAGCGAGTTATCAAAAATGGCCCACAAAAAAGGTGAGTTAACAAATTCAGAACAAGCAGACTTGAATAGTTTAGTTGTAAAAATTTTAGGAAATAATTAAAGAATTTGCCGCCAAGCTCGACAGAACCGAGCGAGCCAGCAAAAGCTGGCTAGAAAAACTTGAAATCGTCCAATCCGAAAGGGTCGCTTCCGCAGGCGGGCGGAAGGGGGGTTTGGGGGGAATTCCGCCCGCCCTACAAATTTTGGGCGAAATCAGTTCGAATTTTTTCGAACGCACACCGTCAGATTATAATTTAATTAATAATTAAAATAAATTCATGAAAGGATATGCTACAAATATAGAAAAAGACACTTTGGCAAATAAAAATTTCCGCCAGGTGCTTTATACAAGCAAGCACAGCCAATTAGTCTTAATGAGCTTAAAGCCCAAAGAAGAAATTAGCTTGGAAATTCATCCGGACAATGATCAATTTTTCCGTTTTGAAAAAGGCCAAGGTCAATGCGTTATTGATAATAATAAATATGATATTAAAGATGGTTCAGCCGTGGTTGTGCCAGCTGGCGCAGAACACAATATTATCAATACTTCTGACACAGAAGAGTTAAAGCTCTACACTATTTACTCGCCGGCTCATCATAAAGACGGCATTGTCCGGCCGACCAAAGAAGAAGCCGAAACTAATCAAGCGGAATTTGACGGAAAAACCACCGAGTAAAATTTGCTGTCTCTCCTGAATAAAATCCGAACTTTTTTCCGCGAAAATCCGGACTGCGAACTTTGACACTCTACCCCGCCGCCGCTCGCTAACGCTCGCCACCCAGCAAAAAAGTTTTCTTCGCATTTTTTGATTTGCGCACGCCAGATTTTTTCTTCTAAAAGGAAAAGAAAACTTTTTTGCTGGATTTTGCTCTGAACGAGCAGGGCGGCGGGGCTTCGCTTCGGCAAGCAGGCAAAAATTCTCCGCCAAAGGCGGATCTGCCTCTGGCATGACTTCCCCCTAACCCCCTTCCTTTTTGCCCGCCCGTTTGGACTTCGCCTTTTTTTGCGGACGGGCCATTATTAAATTTAATAGTCGCCCTTGCCCCACCGCACCCGTGCGCGGGCGACACAAAGGAACTCCCTGAAAATCATTGACTAAATAAATTAAAATGTGTACTATACTATTAGTAATAGACATTGGATTATAGAAAACTTATTATATTTTAATACTAATACTATCATACTATAATGTCAAGCGAAAAAACAACAATAGCGAAGAATATAAAAAAGTTGCGGAAACAACGGGGTTTGTCGCAAGACAAATTGTCCAAATTGGCTGATATTTCCCATAATACGATTATCAAAATTGAGTCAGGCGCAATTCAAAGTCCTACAATGAACACCGCCAGTAAAATCGCCAAAGCGTTAGGCATTAGTTTAGATGATTTGATGAAATAATAAATTAATTAAAAAAATGGTCATTATGAGTAAATATTTTTTAAAAACGCTTAGAGGAATGCCGCTGCACTTACAAGGCGCTGAGGGTATTAAATTTGGCAAAACCAAACTCGATTATTTATGTATAAATATGCCACCGGTTTGCAATTATCGTTGTAAAAAATGCCTTACATGGGCAAACGAGCAAAAATTAAAAAAATTTATTGGGATTCCAAAACTCAAAGAAATAATAACTAAAGGTAAAAAAATGGGCGTAAAAACAGTCGGGATTTTAGGAGAAGGAGAACCTCTACTTTTTCCTAAAATTAAAGAGATTATCACCCATATTCATAAATTAAATATGATTCCCTTAATCGCTACTAACGGAAGTTTACTAACAAAAGAAATGGTTGATTTTTTGTATGCTAACGGGGTTTCCATTGCTTTGAGCTTGGATACCTTAGATGAAAAAGAATATAAGGAATTCTGTAGAGGATCAGCAGATATTAATGTTATCAAAAAAATTTAGAATATGCGAGAAAAATTTTTGCGCAAGACATAGTTGAGAAAAACGGGTATAAGATTTATCGTTTGGCAATCCATATGACCGTTACAGCCAAAAATTATTGGAATTTAGAAGCAATTAAAAAATTTTGTGGAGATGACATTTATTTTAGCTGTGAACATATAGCCAAGATAGGGATAGCTAATGAAAACCCAGAAATTTACGGAGGCAAGGAGAGATTAAAAGAATACAGAAAAGTTATTAAAAAAACTAGAGAAATTATGGATCCGATGGTAATGACCAAGACTGGCTGTGGTAAGGATACTTGTTGTTTCTATTATTATGGTTTTGCAGTCGGTTATGAAGGCGAAGTGATGCTTGATACTCATGCTTTGGAAACAAAAGGAATTATTGGCAATGTTAAAGAAAATTCTATAGAAAATTTGGTTGAAAAATCAAAAAAAATAAAAGATGGGTATTATCATGACGGAGGTCATTATTGTATTATTAGAGACCCCGAATATCAGAAATTTATTAGTTTTTTGCGAGGTGGAAGAACTAAAAAAATTGGAAAAACACGCTGTTGAATTTTTATGAAATTCTAAATAAAACTATGGAAGAAGATCAATTGAAAAAAATACATCAAGAGAGCTATAAAGGAATGATTGATGAAACTTACAGCGACTCCCTTATTTGGAAATTCTTCATTGTTGTTTTTAATTTTTTTATATTCCTTTTATTCCCGAAGAAAAAAGCCAACCTAGAATTAATTAACAATTTAAGAAAGGAGGTTTTAAGTGATAAAAAAATAAATTATACCAATTCACAAGCTTATAATGATTGGGTAAAACATGCTAATAGAACTAGGAAGATGGTTATAAAAAAAGATCCATCTCTTTTTTTAAGATGGTGCCCTATCAGTCAAGTACCCATTTTTTAGACAGATTGTGTTTCCGCGATTTCCCGGATTAATGGGTTATTAACTTCGACCTTGTTAATTAATTTTTGAAGAGCAACTCTTTTGGCGAAAACAGCCGGCGGACACTTCAAAGCAGTATGGATTCTCTGATTGTTGTAGTAATGGATTTGCTGGGCTATAGCTTCAATCAGCTCCCCTAAGGTTGGGTAGCATTCTGGATGCCCCAGCTCTAACTTAAAGCCGGAGTAGAAAGATTCCTTGTAG
>Ga0210017_1003461_pt1 | contig 13224 bp, 11 predicted proteins | sample CryGeyCG2014_020_FD_183966 | JGI IMG/M metagenome (GOLD analysis project Ga0210017, IMG submission 183966) | Groundwater microbial communities from aquifer - Crystal Geyser CG08_land_8/20/14_0.20 (SPAdes) (version 2) | ecosystem: Environmental > Aquatic > Deep subsurface > Groundwater | place... | reverse complement strand
TCTGGGAGTTAAGGCAATTATTTCACTTTTTAAAGCCCGGGTCGTAACGCCAAAATAAATAGAAGTATCTTTCTTTTCGGCTTTTGAAGAAGAAACAAGATCCTCCGCCCAGCCACGCATTTTAGAACTCATAAAAATCTTTAAATCTTCCGCATTCTCGTAATTACTTTGATTAGAGTAACTGCCAAATCTTTCAACAAAACTCTGGGCTATCTTTTTAAGCTCCGTTTCTTCTTTGTTCACTTTTACCTTTGGAATGATAGTTTCCTCTTCTACCGCCGGAACTTTAACTCCTTCTATTTCAATCCCTTCTTCCTCAATTTCTTCTACTCCAATCTCCTCTTGAGATGGCCGAGGAGCTGGGGAAGAAAAAAACATAGAATACATAAGGTATCCAAGACCAACAACAATAAGAACAAAAATAAGAATAATGCCTATTTTTTTTAAATCCATATTTTTCAAAATAAAATATTAAAAATAAAAGATAAAAAATACAAATGTAAATATAATAAAATTCCGAATTCAGCGTATTATCAGCGTCACTATCAGCGACTATTCAGCGGTTTCTTCCGTCTCTTTCTCAAATTCCTTTTTGGCTGATTCTATTTCTAAAAGCTGACTCGGATCCGAAGTAATAAGCTGGTCTTCTGTATAAGAAGCTATTACTTTAACAGCCACATGTTTTGCCCCGGCAAAAAATATCCCCTCTCCTACTCCGCATTCTAAAAGTAAATATTTCTCCCCTTGAGTAAGCATAAAGGTTTTTTGTATTACATCTATAGCCGACGGGGACTGTTTAAGCAACAATTGCATTGAAGAATTATTGAGAATAGCCTGACCGTAAGGAGAGGTTAAAAAGTCATTAACATCCTGAGTGATGGTAGTAAGTCCCAAATAATATTTGCGGCATCTTTTAGCCAAAGCAAAAATAAATTTGGCTGAATCTTCTCTTTGCATCAGCCACCAAGCCTCATCAACAACCAAAATTCTTTTTTTCATTTCGCTTCTTACCACATTCCAAATATAATTAACAATAGTATAAATAGCAATAGGTTTTAATTCATCTTCTAAATCTCTGACACTAAAAACTACCAATTGATTTTTTACATCCACATTAGTAGGTGAATTTAAAAGTCCAGCAAACGTCCCACTTGTGTATTTACCAAGTCTGGCCGCTAAATTAGCTCCTCCTTCTGTACCCTCTAAAATATCTTGTAAATCTTGCATTACAGGAGGTTCTATTTTAGTCAAGTCAGACTCTCCGGTAATATCTTTTTTGGCATAAGTCTCAAGCAGGGCTTGATCAACGAGAGAATCTTCCTCATGAGTTAACTCTCCCACCATAAGTCTTACCAGTCCCTTCAAAGTTATAACAGCGCTGCGAATAATATCAGCGGTTGAGACTTCTTCTCCAACTGGCCGAGGAAGATCAAAAGGATTAATTTTACTTTCAGAAGCAAGTGAAATATTGATATAAGTTCCTCCCGCCGCATCCGAGAGGTGCTTATATTCCATCTCTGGGTCAATAATAATAACATCCGTACCAAACATAAGAGATCTTAGAACTTCTAATTTAATAGCGTAACTTTTTCCTGCTCCTGAGGTAGCAAAAACTACGGTATTAGCATTTTGAAGAGAAAATCTATCAAAAAGTATAAGACTGTTATTGTGGCGATTAATTCCATAAAGAATCCCGCTGTCAGAAGTAAGTTCAGAAGACATAAAGGGAAAAGAAGAAGCGCAAGGAGAAGAATTCATATTGGTAGTAATCATTAATTCATCGTTACCCAAAGGCAAGGTAGAGTTAAACCCTTGTTCAGCCTGATAAAGAACTCTTTTGGAAAAAATAAGTTTCGAGGAAAATAAAGACTCTATATCTTCAGCCAAGCGATTAAGTTTTTCCTCGGAGTCCTCATAAAGAGTGACATACAAAGCAAACTGAAAAAAATGTTCAATGCCTTGAGTCAAATCATCCCTAAGTTGTTCTATGTCTCTCAATGCTGTTTCTCTGATGGGATCTCTTGGTGCCCCTTTTTCAGCATCAGCTATAATTTGAGCCTCTATGATTCCCACCTTTGCTTGTAACTGTTTTAAAATAATTCCTGCTTTAATGGGATAGAAAAACATGGCAATATCAATTGCGGCATTAAAATTAATAACCGGAGCAAACCAGCCAATACTAATATATCTGGGATAAGTAATTACAAAAATAGTTCTTACAAATTTGTCACCCAGCTTTATGTGTTTGGGGTTCACCTCTAAAGAGTCTGGGGCAATAATATCACGGACGGAAACCACCCCTTTACGATAAACTTTTTCTCTTTCTAAAATCTCTTTTTCCTCTTCAAATTCTTCTTTTTTGAGTCTTTTTTTCTCTTGGGCAGTAAGTTTAGGCTCTTTTTCTTCCTCCCATTTTTTTTCTTTGGGATTTTTAATTTCCTGAGTTTTAAACATGCTTGTATATTAGCGGATTCCGCGGATAGATATTACCGCGGATATTTTTTAATCTTGTCATGAACTTTCTTGTCATATAAAGAGGCTGTTATTGCGAAGAGTCCATCTTCTGTCATTGCGAGACTTGGCACCAGCCAAGTCGTGGCAATCTCTATTCCTTGTTTTCGTGAGTCATACTATTCGTGGGTCGTCGTTATCACTCCTCCCACGGGATTGCTTCGCTCCCGTTGGTCGCTCGCAACGACAGTCCCGGCTTCTGTCATTGTGAGGAACAAAACGACGAAGCAATCTCTACAACTCGTCTGATAAATCCTTAAAGTCAGGATTAATACTCTTAATTAAGTCTATCTTTTTCTTTCTAGAGCCAGCTTTAATTTGTTTTTCTCGCGCTATCGCATCTTTTATATCATCAAAAACTTCATAATAAACTAACTTATTAATGTTATACCTCTTAGTGAAACCTTCTACTAATTTATTCTTATGTGCCCAAACTCTTCCCGCAAAATCACTAGTAACTCCTGTGTAAAAGGTGGTATTTCTTTTATTAGTCATAATATAAACATAGCCGTATTTTTCTTTCATATTACCCTTTCCTCGTGGTAATCATATAAAATCCGCTTAATCCGCTCTCATCCACGGACATCCGCTAATTATTATTTACATCGAATAAATAATCTCAAGAATAATCCCGATAACAAAAACAAAAATTAAAAAATAGATTAAATAAGGAGAAAGATTTAAATAATAAGCTGGTATTCTTTGAGAAGATTTACGAGCTTTAAGATAAATTAAGAAAATAATAATACCTTCTATTCCTAACATTACTGCTCCTACAAGGCCAATCACCCAGAGAAAATCTTTGAACCCTAAAAAAAACAGTCCTAAAGGAATAAAACAAGCTAAAAAGCATGAGAGGGTCGAGGAAATCTTGTAGTCATACCAGAAAATTTTTTTGAGGGTCAACCCTAATGTTAGAAAGGAGGTAAAAGTTGTTAAAAATCCAAAAAAGAAACCTAAAAGGAGAATATTTTTTGAGAAATAATTCTCAAGACCTAGAAATGCTTCTGGAGAGGTTTTTCCTCCTGCTACCCCCAAAATTATAAAAATAAAAATAAGATAAGTAACAATAATCAAAATAATTCCTCCAATAATTATATTTCTTAAATTCTTTTCTTTTCCTTTAAGCATTTCTTTAATTTCTGGGATAATAGCTGCTCCTCCTAAAGAAAATAGAATTATTCCATAAGGCAGAAAAAAATTCTTTAAATTTAAACTCAAGAAATTTTCTACTTTTATTTTTGAAAAACTTGCTATAAAAAAAACCACAATTAAAGCAAAAAACAAAATTAGCATGGATAGTTCTATTTTAGCTATGGATTTAATCCCGTAGTAAACAAGAGAAGTTCCCAAAGCAAAAAAAATCAGAGTATAAATAAATGGATTTCCTCCTAAAAGAGAGCTAAAAATCCCAAATAAAAATCCTCCACCTACAATAAGATAAGCAAGAAGGGCTCCAACGAGAGTTAAAACAATCGATAAGAATGCTACCCTTTTACCCCAAATACCCAAATATTTCTCTGCGTATCCCGGCAAACGGTGAACCCCTTCCGTTCTTAAAATAATCTCTCCGTAAATAAGTAGAACTAAAGCCGTCACTATACCAATGAAAATAAAATAAAAAAGAACTACTGCAAACCCGACCTTTAGTGCAACATAAGGCAGACCAAAAAGCCCTACCCCAATAACCGTGCCAACAAAAGTGGCTAAAGCGTAAAAAAATTGCTTATTGAACATAAAAACTTAAAAACTTAAAAACATAAAAACAATTAGCACTTAACAGTACAACAATTTAACCATTCCCCTCCTCGCACTCTTTTACAAATCTTTCTATACTTCGGTCATAAGTTTTCTCTACTTCCGGAGAAAAACAACAAGCAGGAAGTTCTTCTCTTTTCAGGTGATATCGAAGGCAATCGCAACAGACTCCTTTCTTTTCGCATCCCGCATAAGTGCAGGGACAATTTTTTAAATTGAATTCTTTTTTACACTCCATAGAATAAGCCTCGCTCCGTTAAAATTATCACCCTAGTGCAGCGCTCGCCCTCTTGAGTAATTTTTTAGGCGTTCTATCAATTGAGCGAATGCGACACTTCAAGAACAAGAATCTAGGACTTGGGCAAATAAGAAATTATCTCTTTGACAATATCTGCAGGTGTTTTATTATTTGTTTCAATTATTATACCACAATCAAAAGCGGACACTAACTTAAAAACATCTGCAGTTCTTTGTTCTCCAATTTCTCCAGTTCGAGTTTTATCTCTTTTGATACATTCATCTAATCTTGATTTTAATGTAAAAATAACATGAGGAAAATCAAGATTTTTAATCAAATCATCAATTTGTTCTTTATGATAAAAATTTCCATCAAGAATAAGATTTGTACCTTTCTCTATCTTATGTTGAAAATTTGGAATCATTATTTTGTCTGCTTCTATAAATTTATAAAGTGGAATCCATTTATCTCCCAGGATATACTCAAATCCTAAGTTTTTCATGATCTTATCATAATGAATAACTTCAACTTGGAGTTTCTTTGCCAAATTTTTACTTATTGTTGTTTTTCCAACACCCGAGGGTCCTCGAATTATAACATAAAAGCTCATAGATTATTGTAAAACAGGTTTGTTTATAAGGTTTGCCCAAGCCACTTTCAACTTAAAGCCAAAAAATTTATTTCAGGATATTTTGAAAAATTCCTTTTTGCATCATCTACTGCTTTTTGATCATGATCGACCGAGCGAAGTGAGGGAGAAGTCGAGGTCGGCGACAAAATTTTTTCTCTATTTATTCTACAAAAATGGATTAATATTTATACCTCCATAAATTTCCAGATAGGCCAAAATAAAAAATATCATTATAGTCAAAAAAATAATCGCCGTGATAGTGTCTATTATATGTTCAAATTTTAATAATCTTGCATTTTTAATTTCCCAAGGCATAGATATGGAAGTTTGATTTTTTTGAGATAGAAAGTCCAGACAATTATTTTTTGTAAAATCGTATAAATTGCTTATCTCTTTTTCAAAGACATCACCATCGGTGGTCATAATTTTGAGATAATAAACTTCATCTTTTGGCGACCACCAACTTCTTAGAATTGTTCTAAAGACGGATTCTTTTGTTATTGATATTTCTTTTATATCATTAAATCCTAAAAAGAGTGAATTTTTATTTTTTATTTTAAAAAACGGGTAATTTAAAATTGCTCTGAAAAACGGAATTTTTCTTAAGAAGAACCTATTAGAACATTCAAACAAAAACCTATCTAATTTGCCAGGAAGGATTGTTTTATCTTTACCTAAAAAAATACCTTCCTCGTAAATAAAAAGGGGCTCAGACAACAAAAGATAGCTTATCGTTCTTAAAACTATTAAAAAGGACCAGAAAGCAAATAACAGAATGGTGACAAGAAAAAATATTAATAGCAACCCGGCTATTACAGAAATTAGATTGAAAGATTCTGAAAAAAATCCTCCCAATATAGAACCAATACTAGGGAACCCTTTGATAATAAAAAATACAAACAACAAAATACTCACAGCAAGAAGTATAAGATTGGAAACGCAAATATCTACTAATTGTGGGAAATAATAGCGATCTTTGTAGTAAATGTTTTTACCTTGAAGCATATTTTGATTCATTGTTAGGGCATATTCTAAATTCTAAAATTGTTATATATAAAAGCCTTTTGTTTTAATGCGAGCCGACCTTGATTGCATATAACGTTCTCAGCATAAAAGAAGCCCAGCACTTTTTATCATTCCAGCAAACCCGCAAAACAGATCTTGAGACATCAAATGTTTGACCATTATATTTCAATGCCCATCCTAAAAGTGCTGGGTTTGGGCAAAACGAAGCAAAGCCGTTTATCCGCTGTCATGTGCCCCGAGTGAAACGTAGTGGAACGAGAGCGCAGCGTGAACGAATGGAGCGAAGCAAAATGAGTGAACCGGTTATTCATTGTTAGGCGATGTAAATTGAAATTTTTATTTTGATAATTCCTCAAGTCTGTTCCGTATTTCTTCTTCAGCATCTGGACTGTGTTCCTCAAGTGCGAGGCGTTTTTGAAGCATAGCTTTTTCAATATCAGTGCGATTTGCAGCATATTGTTTTCTAAAGTCCTCCGATCCTCCACTTATCGAGGGTTGTACAGGTTCCTCTCTTTGGGGTAATAATGCTACAATCACATCCCACTTCTTTTTTATTTCTTTAATATCCGGACTGCTTGGGTTAAACTGAATATATGTATATTTTTCACTTTGCCCAGGGAGATCCAGATCTCTTCCTTTCAGAACTTTGACACCGAGCTCTTCTATTTTCTTTTTTGTTTCCTCATCAATCTCAAAATAACCATCAAGCGATTGTGTCTCTCCGAACTCGCCGCCAAAACCCGATGATTCTGTTGAATAACCCTTACGATAAAATTCAAATAGCGCGTCACGCACTTGAGGTTCTATCATTTCACGAAAAGCCCCCGCCATGATTTCTTCTTCAGTTGGTTTGGGATTTTCTTTAATACGTTTTTCTGTTTCAGCCTCAATCTCATTATGTATTTGTTCACGCAATCTCTGAAAATTATTTCTCCTCTCTAACTCTGGGTTAAAAGAAAATTGTTCTTTCATATATATCAAATAAAAATTACAATTTATTTCGCCTAACGTATGCGATTATCTGAAGTTTCACGAAGGAAAATTTGAGCGAGGTTCTGCAAGAACCGAACAGTAAAATGCCGTGTTAAGTGAGCCGAGCCGAAGGCGAGAGTGCAACGTGCCGACGAGCCGATAGGTGAGGAGAGTGCAAGCGAGCCGCCGCCGATTTTTATTTTAAAAAATCAAAAGCAGTTAAAGCGTAAATTTTACAAACTTGAATTATGCTATTTGTATAAACAAATTCATTTATAGCATGTTGATTTTCACCATCTGGTCCAAATCCACAGATTGTTAGAATGCCCTTGTTAATTAGGAAATGAGCATCACACCAAGGTCCAGCTGGACCAATTTCTGGTTCTTTATCAAGAATTGAAGTTGCATTTTCTTTAAGAATTTTTACAATTTTTTCTTTTTCTGAAATATAAACAGAAGGAACAAACATTAAATCTTGAATTTCTGCTTTAATTTCTGGATCTTTTTGTTTCAATTTTCCAATACAATTCAAGATTTCTTTTTTAATCCCTTCTTTTGTCTGACCAGGCATTAATCTTATATCAACTGTTGCCTCACAATAATCTGGAACAATATTTATGCCTGTGCCTCCTTTTATCAAAGTTCCTGGCGTAATTACTGATTTTCTTCCTTCAAAAATTTTGAGTGGTTTGTATTTTAACTTTAATTTTTCTAATACCAATAAAATTTTTGCCATTTTTGTTACAGCATTTATCCCCCTTTCTTTTCTTTCCCAACTACTAAAACCGGTATGCACTGATTCCCCTCTTGTAATAATTTTAAGTCTATAACCACCTTTACAACCAATACAGATTTTCTTTGTTCCTGGTTCGCCGATAATACAAGTATCTCCTTTGATGCCCTGTTTTAACAGATATTCTGTTCCGATTTTTGAACAAGCACCAGGCTCTTCATCAACAACTGCTGTGAAAATTAAATTTCCTTTCAAATCAAATTCCGATAAAACTTTCATTGCAAAAATCATTGCTACTAAACTTGACTTCATATCTAAAGAACCTCTACCATATAATCTATTACCAACAATTTTCGCTGAAAATGGAGGATATTTCCATTTATTTTCATCACCAACAGGAACAGTATCCATATGACCATTAAAAATTAAGGTTGGGTTCCCTTTCTTTTTTAAGGAACAGATAATATTGGGCCTGTTAGACAAACCAGAAACAAATTCTGGCTTTAAACTAAATTCTTTTAGTTTATTAAAAATCAATTTTGCAACTTTTTTTTCGATCGGTTCATTAATTTTCCAGCTTTCGTTGGGTGAATACGGATTTGGACTTTTAGCTTTGATTAGTTCTTGAGAGAATTTTATAATCTCTGCTTTTGATTTTTCTATCTCATTTATTATTTTTGATTTAATTTCGTTCATAATGATAGTATAAATTATAATAGATGTTATTTAAACTTTCTGAAATCTTTGATTTCAGCAATCTGTTGCGAAGAGACTCGGCGGCGAGCTTGCATTTCACTTAACGTTTTGCGGATAAAAGAAGTTGCCGAAGGCAATTTGGGAAATCAAAGATTTCCCTTTTATCCGCTGTTATACGCTGTTTGGCTAATTTACAATAGTAATATGAATCCAGTAATGACTCCTACTAATTCCCCTAACCCCGATGCCACTTCGTCCCATTGAGTTTTTGTTCCAATCTGCGGTTTAATTCTTATCCAATTCCAGGTGATAATTGGTATCACCAAGAGGACGGGAATTAATATCGAGGGTGTTACTTTCAACCAAGTCCATAGAATTATTGTGAACCAGATCATAAAAATCCCAGCCATTGCTTCTCTAATAAAATCAAGAATAAGCCATTTTTTAATTTTGGAGCCAAATAATTTTTCCAAAATTAAGTAAAACGGTATAGCAAGGATGAAAGTGATAACAGTTATGACAGCAACTGGTAAACCCAAAAGAGTTAGGACGTAAGCGATTGTTGTTTTCATTTTGTCCTTTTAAAAGTTAGCCAAATAGCGTATAACTGGTTATTATACGAATTGTTTTGTTACTTTTTTCATTTTTCATTTTGTTGTTTTACGTTTTAAGTTTTACGTTTTAAGTTTTTCAATGGTCTACCGTTATCACGCTTTGGGCGTAAATAGTGTCTTCAGAAACAACACCTGTTACTTCTGCTTCCTCTTTTTCTTTAAATCCTTCTCCTCTTAGGGCTTGAGGAGTTGGTCCAATAACCTCATAAACTTTGTCTCCTACTTGAAATTCTATCATTTGGCTAGATATATCAAGGATTCCTCTTAAGGTTTGTTTTTGGTCCTTAGAAGGTGGAGGAGCGGCAGGTCCTTTAAATTGAGAAGGACCTGTTACCGGAGACCTGAACTCGAAAGGAATCTGTAAGGGTTGTTTAAGTTTAGGAGGTGAAACTATCAAAAGGGGAGCAATAATTAAAGCAACAATACTCATAAGTTTAATTAAAATATTAAGCGAAGGCCCGGCCGTATCTTTAAAAGGATCTCCTACTGTATCTCCAACTATTGCCGCTTTGTGAGTTTCAGAACCTTTGCCGCCTAAATTTCCTGCTTCAATATATTTTTTAGCATTATCCCATGCCCCTCCAGCGTTAGCCATCATAACAGCCATTAAAAATCCTGTAACAATAGCCCCGGCTAAAAGTCCTCCTAAAGCCTCGGCTCCTAAAGTAAAACCAATAACCACTGGAATAAGAATAGCCAAAAGTCCTGGAATAACCATTTCTTTTAAAGCGGCTGCAGTAGAAATTTCTACACATTTTGCATAATCGGGTTTGACTTTTCCCTCTATAAGTCCTTTGATTTCTTTAAATTGACGTCTTACTTCCTGGACCATACCAAAAGCAGCTTTACCTACCGCCTGCATTGATAAAGAACAAAAGATGAAAGGAAGCATCCCTCCGATAAAAACCCCAATCATTACTTTTGGTTCTAAAATATCAATACTTCTTAAGCCCACTATTTGAGAAAAACTCACTGAAAGAACTAGGGCTGTAAGAGCAGCGGAACCGATAGCAAATCCTTTACCAACAGCAGCGGTAGTATTTCCTACCGCGTCTAACTCCTCACATCTTTTTCTTACTTCTTCTCCTAGATGAGCCATTTCAGCAATACCAGCGGCGTTGTCTGCTACTGGCCCATAAGTGTCAGCAGCTAAAGTAATACCTAAAGTGGATAGCATACCCACCGCGGCAATAGCAATTCCATAGATACTAGCAAAACTATAAGAGACATAAATAGCTCCGCAAACTACCAAAATAGGTACCACTGTGCTCATCATTCCTAAAGAGAGACCTGAAATAATATTAGTGGCCGCTCCCGTCTCAGATGAAAGAGCTACCCCCTGAGTAGGACGGCGAATTGCCGAAGTATAATATTCGGTTACGAGTCCTATAATAATACCTGAGACTAAACCAGTAAGGAGCGCGTAGAAAATATTTAGACCCCCTGAAGTGGCGTATTTTACCACAAAAAAGGAGCCCACAGCCATAAGGATAGCGGCTATAAAAATACCTTTGTTAAGAATAATATAGGGATCGCCTTTTTTTATTAATTTTATAACTACATTCCCCAAGAGACTAGCGATAATTCCGCTAGCGGCTAAAAGTAAAGGAAGGGTAACAGCGCCTTCGCCAAAAAGCGTAATTACCCCGACTCCTAAAACCATAGCCGCGATAATGGAATCTACATAACTTTCAAAAAGATCTGCTCCCATACCAGCCACATCTCCAACATTATCTCCTACATTGTCAGCGATAACAGCCGGGTTGCGAGGGTCATCTTCAGGAATTCCTTTTTCTATTTTTCCAACTAAATCTGCTCCTATATCAGCCGCTTTGGTATAAATTCCTCCGCCTACTCGAGCGAAAAGTGCGATAGAAGAAGCGCCAAAACCAAATCCATAAATAATCTGAGGATCTTTAAAAATTAGATAGAGTGCGCTTACTCCTAAAAGTCCTAAACATACGACAGTTAGTCCCATAACCGACCCAGAAGAAAAAGCTATTTTTAATCCTTTATATAAATCTTGTTTAGCGGCCCAAGCAGTTTTTGCATTACTCATCGTAGCAATACGTATTCCAATATTTCCTGCCAAAACAGAAAAAATAGCGCCTATTACAAAAGAAAGAGCTACTCTCCAACCAATAGCAGAAAATCCTAAAATGATTGCTACTACAACAACAAAAACAATGAGTATACGGTACTCTTTGGCAAGAAAAGCCATTGCTCCTTCGCGGATATAAGAAGAAATTTTCTGGGCTTCTTCTGGTCCAGAGGCTGCTCTTTTAATACCTAAAGCAATAAGAGCAGCAAAAATTAAACCCAGAATGGCAATAATAAGAGAAATAATTTCAAAGGAGAAAATTTCAAAAGACATATTCCCTTGTTTTACTCGGTCAAGTGCAAAATGTAGAGTTTTCTCAAAAATTTCAAGTTATAAAATGTAGAAATTTTTGTTAGAAAACTCTCGCTCACCTAAATTTTTCGTAGAAAAATTTAGGTAGGTGCTCAATTCTGTTGCCAAATTTTCTGCGCTTGACGACTTGAAAATTTAGATAAAATTGACAAAATGTAAAATAATAAAATAAAATTAAAAATTGCCACCCTAACGGGTGGTCACCCGAAAGGTGAAAAATTTCCCCAGTAGTATCTTTCAATTAATTTCTTAATATCTTTAATTCCCACTATATTAGCTCTTATCGTTTTAAAATAAAAGTTGTTTTTCTATCTTAGTCTCCATTTTCCTTATTTAAAAAATTTGGCCTGTAACCAAGAGATTCAACATAAGCTTGCTTAAAAAGTTTCTTATAATGGAAAAAATCTTTTATTTTTGGACTTGAGCTCTCTATCTTTTCATATAAATAGTGTAAACCATAACCAAGAGCGTAATAGTAGTCTTCTTCTATTTTCTTCTCTTTTTTTTCTTTTTTTAGAAAATGGAAACCACAAACAGAATCTAAATCAACAATCCGACAGTCAAGAGTGAGGTTATGTCCGCCTAAATAATTATGATAATATTTATTTTTATGCATTAAACCAATATTTTGACCCATTATTTTAACATACCATTCAAAATAGTTTTCTAAAGGAAATTCTTCATTTTTGATTCCTAATTCCTGGGCAACCATTTTTCTGGCGTCTTCAAGAGTTGTCGGATCTGCATTCCCAATCCTGGCTTTTATTCCAAAGGCTCTTAACCCTAAAACAGGATTAATATTTTCAGGAATCATTCCTCGTTCTTTCGCTTCTTTAATAGTGATTTTTTTACCATTTTTATTAACAATTTCTTTTAACTGAATAATGGCTAGATAACGTTCGGTGCGGATGCCCATTTTAAGGAATTTTTCGCACATCTCAATGGCTGATAATACATAGGGTTCGTCAAGAATGCCACAGGCCTCTTTTTTTCCCCTAGGTTCAACTTTTCCCATTCCTTTACCAAACTCATCGATATAACCCGCTCCTTTCAAATCAATATCTCGATAAAGTCGGCCTTCGCCATCTTGAAAAATTACTTGACCTAAAAGAGCAGAGCGGTAATGTTCTCCAAGAATCTTTAAAGGATAAGCTTTTTTAGGTTCTTTTTCCGGGGTAAGAAATAAACCCAATTTGGTAGGTTTACCTTCTTTTAAATCAAAAGGTAAACGAGGAAAACGAGGATTAATCCAAGAAACCTCATTTTTTACTTCAATGGCCGGCAAGGTTTCTTTTGGTTCCCCCTCCTTGCCCGAACCAATGGGATAAAATTTTTCTTTTTCTGATTCATTTTGTTCTGATATTTTTTCTCTTAATATTTCAGACATAAATTTCATTGAAAATTGCCACCCTAACGGGTGGTCACCCGCAGAGTGAAAAATAGAAAATTTTAATTTAATTAATTCTTAATTTGGCTAATTCTTAATTTACCTCTTCCCGCTCTTTTTCTTAACTGTCTTTTCACTCTTTTTCTCTTTCTCTTTTTCAACATCAACAACTTCCTCTTTTTCTTCTTTCTTCTCTCCTTTTTCTCTTTCCGCACTATTTTTTTCAGTCTTTTTGGCTTCTTCTT
>Ga0210017_1003459_pt1 | contig 13227 bp, 13 predicted proteins | sample CryGeyCG2014_020_FD_183966 | JGI IMG/M metagenome (GOLD analysis project Ga0210017, IMG submission 183966) | Groundwater microbial communities from aquifer - Crystal Geyser CG08_land_8/20/14_0.20 (SPAdes) (version 2) | ecosystem: Environmental > Aquatic > Deep subsurface > Groundwater | place... | reverse complement strand
GTATAGTTTCTAACTGGAATCATGAGTTCAATGTCATTTCCTACAACCTGTATTGGGGTGTTAGCAGCATAGTTACCAAAAGGAAAGACGAATGCGTACTTCCCAAGAATAGGATTAAACACCAGTGTTCGCCCTGTGCGCGCATCTGCAACCGCTTGCAAGATGACCTTTTTGTCAACTAATGGTAACCCTTTTTCCCTTGACAACCGAGCTTCATTCTCATAGATCATGTCGGCATACTTTGCACAAGAACTCTCCTTGCCGATTCGGCTGACATATTTGAAGTACGGCTCCCTCTCGCCATTAAAATGGAATGTCTGCTGTCTTCCAACTCTCGTCAGTCCGTCTACACCGAGGCCCAAAGAAACTTCGCATAGGTTGGGGATTAAGGCACACACGGCTTCGCCATCGAGAACCTTAAACCTCGGCTGTTCTTTCAGCTTCCCGTAGAATTGATGAAAAAGTCTGGCACTTAGCCCGTCGCCGCTGCTCCCGCCTATGACGTTCATTATCCTTGCCCCGCGGTTGCTGCCTATGAAGTTGGCGATTCCCTCCGCTAGGAAATGCTCGTAACCCGGAGTTGCCACTTTGCCTCCCTGCGTTAATACAAGCAGGGTCTTTCTTGTTTGAAGTTGTTCTTTGCTTGTGGTTTGCTGGCTGAAGTCAGTCCACGCGTCACGAGCCATCTCAATTCCTTGTTCTCCTGCTTCCTTTGCTGTTCGAAGACCCCAGGTTCGTCCCACGCCTATTGGAAGGTTTGTCACAAGAGCCAAAACAGACAAGCCGTTGTATCCGATACCTGAAACGTCCTTCAGCACAAGGTCTTCGTTTTCTAATTCCCCTGCGGTTGTATGTCCAATAAGCCTGAGCTGGTCTGCAGCAGTCCTTCTAAACCTATTCTCAATCGATCTCAAAACTGAATCACATATCAGCGTGTCCTTCTCTAAAGGTTCCCCTCTGTAACTTAGATACAAAACTAACAGCTTCACATCTTCAAGATTGTAGCCACTGCCGGAAAGGTCTTTTTCAAGTTTGTCAAGGATCATTCCAATTAGTTTCTGGGCCTCTTCTGGGTTGTTTCTTCTCCTCAGTTCCAACTCTTTTTTCTCGTCAGTTTCCAGCTCATTCATTGTGTGCGCATGACCTGAAAAACCCAAGAAGATATCGTTAGCCATGATTTGTCCCAGATTAAGAAATTATTGTCAGACTATTAATGTTTGCGACCACCACAAGCTTAAGCGAAACGAGTTGGTCAAGCTCGAGAGAGCCTTGAATTATTGTTTAAGTGGCCTGAAGCAAACATGCGTTGCCCTTGACACCGGGAAGTCTACATCAAATAGTACACAAGCTCTACGTTAAAGCCGGACTCGCAATAAAAGATTTGGGTGAACGAAGATACGAATTAAGGGCTAGTAGCATACGCAGATTCTTCCGCACACAAATGGCGGCCCTAGGCGTAGACAGAGACTACATCGAATACATGATGGGCCACACCATAAGCACGTATCATGACATACAGATGAAAGGCATAGGGTTCCTGAGAGGAGTGTATGCTGCTTCAGGCCTGTGCATAAAGCCTAAGACGAAGCCTAGCAGAATTGAGATGCTGAAAGAAATGGTCAGAGCATTAGGCTTAAACCCTGAAGAAATCTTGACAAAAGAGGCGTTAACGATGCCCCACAGAACAGTAATAACAGCGGGCATGAAACCAAACGAAGACCAAAACCAAATTGAAACTTTGCTGAGCGCTCTAAAACAAAAACTCAAACAAGAAGTCACTGGAGAAATACCCAATGCCTCTCTCAAAACAGTATAAATTACAATATGGGAATGGTAGCCCGGGAGAGATTCGAACTCTCGTCAGCGGGTCCAGGGCCCGCCATGCTTGACCACTACACCACCGGGCTTCAACTAGAAATACTTGGATTCTTTGTAATATTTTTAACGTTAAAGTTCCAAAAGAGAAAGAACAGGTATTATCTGTTTTCTTGCTTTTTCATAGCATCCTCACAATGGCATCCTTAACGGTTGGGGTCCAATTTTCACAACATCATAATGTCGGCACTATCGGGTTCTCGTTTTTGAAGAAGTATTTTGTGCAAAATATAAGAGTAGGTTGTTTGTGGTAAGGCTTGTCGAGCCAAGACCTACACGGAAAGGATTACAGAAATATCCACCACTTAGAGAAGTCTTAGTGAGGCCACAATCAATAATTATCGAGTCTATAAAATGTACGTGCTCCGAAGATTTTTCAAAACCATAAAAAATAGGAGGACGCACGTGTTGTTGTTACTGAGGCTTTTTGTTTAGGAAGATCGTCTGTGTTGGGAACGCCATTTCTATGCCTTCCTTTTCGAAAGCTTCTATTATAGCGTAGTTAATCTCCTGCTGCGTGTCCATGTACTTGACGTAGTCGCTTACTTTCATGTAGTACACTACTTCGAAGTTAAGACTGAAATCTCCAATCTTTTTGAAATGCACCCTATCTAACTCAGCTAACCCCATCTTTTCTATTATCTTTGATATCATTTCAGGAATTTTTTGGAGTTTTTTGAGCGGGGTGTCACAGGTTACGCCAAAGGTAAAGACTATCCTGCGTTTTTTCAGCTTCTTAAAGTTTCTCACGCTGGCTGTTGTAAGCTCTTTATTTGATATGATCAGTTCCTCGCCCTGCAACAGCTGCAATCTCGTAGATTTTATCCCTATTTGCTTTACAGTTCCAGAATAGTCACCTACAACGATAAAGTCGCCGATTTCAAACGGTTTGTCAAAATAGATAGAGAACGCGCTGAAAACATCGCTTAGAATGGTTTGCAATGCCAAGGCAATAGCTATGCCGCCAACACCAAGACCAACAACTACACCCGAAAGATCGATTTTAAAAACGGCTAAAACAACCAAAAACGCGAATACGTAAACAATTATCTGAATGATCTTCTTAAAAAGAAAGAGAATGTGTTCACTTTTCCTCTTTCCGAGCTTTGCACTCTTCTCGGCGTACCAACTTATGAGAACGTTGATGACCCTACTTATTATGAAGGTGATTAACAGGATTTCAGCGATGGTAAATATCACTGTCAAGAGTCCTGAGTATGGGTCGAGAAAAGTGAGAGACTCCAAACCGTAGTATGCGCCAACAAGGATGACAAAAAGATAAATTAGTGCTTTAACATTGCGCAGTATAGCATCATCTATCTTCGTTTTTGTCTTTTTTGCCCATCTGGCAAAATACCTCTCAAAAATGAAGTACACTGCCCAACCAACGATAATGGCGAACGCGAACACAATCACTGAAGCAGCAACCTCGCTTGCCAATTGACTTAGATTGAAGTATTCGCGTATTAACTCTGCTAAACTCGCCATTGCAATGTTCATATTTGATCATTCCTAAAAACAAGAATCTGTGCTTTAAGTGTTTTATGGATTCTCCACTTATTTCTGCATTGCAGTTTCTGTTGTGACTCCATTTTTACCTTGGGGAGTTTTGAGTGGAAAAGAGCGTGTGTCAAATCGTTAATTTTTTAAGGGAGAACCGTTATCGTAGAAGAGGATTCGCATGTACCATAGAAACTTCCTGAAAGCAAAACAAAATTTAATCTGTGAGGGCGTGAAAATTGAAAACAGAGGACAAGCCACGTTTCGGCTTCATGACACGCAACTATTTAGTGTTAACCCTCACATCAACTCTATGGGGAATTCCTACAAGCATCTGTAGCACCTACTTCTCTCTATACGTCTTCGGATTAGGCGGAACAGAAATAAGCATAGGCTTAATAGCAGCCTTTGGAAGCGCCACTTTTGTTATATTCGCAATCATAGGCGGTCACATAGCAGACTTGTACGGGAGAAAGAAATTAATCGGCTGGATGACCGTGATGCTTGGGTTAAGTCAATTCCTAGTGGCTTTTGCACCTGACTGGGAATTCCTAATTCTGGCTGTCATTTTAATCAACATATGCTGGATATTCGAACCCGCATTCTGGGCGATACTAGCCGACTCGATAAACGAACGGAAAAGAGGAACAGCCTTCGCATTTTACAGTTGCTTAAGTTTTCTTCCATGGGCCATAATGCCTTCCATCGGCGGTTACCTAATCGATGTTTACGGGATTCAAGTTCCAATGAGATGGGCTTACATTAGCTTAGCCATAGTAGGCGTAACTGCTGGAATAATCCGATTATCCATGCTTACGGAAACGATTTCTCCTCAGAACAAACAAGCGGGTGAAAAATATAGCCCTAAAGAATTAGGCAAGCTCATAAAAGATGCCTTCAAAGAGCATTTGCAAACATGGTCTTGGATGCCCAAATCAGCACTCGCTCTAGCAGCTATTTACATTTTATGGGCATTCGAATACGGCTTGGTTGAACCGTACTGGATAGTTTATGCAAAAGAAATAATTGGTGTCACAACGACGCAATGGGGCATCATCACAGCTGTAGGTAGCGCAATCAGCATCGTGTCGAAGATTCTCATAGTCGGAAAAATGCTGGACAGATTCAGTCGAAGAAAAATTTTGCTGGCAACAACAGCCTCAGACATATTCACCTATCTCCTCTTCATCCGTTGCGGCATGTTTGTACAAGTCTTAGCTCTCTGGATCGCAGGCTCCTTCGTATGGTCTTTTTATGAGCCGACATATTCCTCTCTAGAGGCAGACTTGATCCCGGGGGAAAGAAGAGGGAGGGTATTCGCTGCTTTTGGCGTTGCTTGGTCAGCCTTCACTGTTCCAGCAAGTCTCATCGGAGGATTCGTTTACGAGCGCGTCAATCCTGAATTATCATTCATCATGGCATCAATCGGCATTGTATTATGCTTCATTTTAACAGCACTATTCATTAAACAACCAGAATGCAATAAACAGTAAGAAATGATGTAGATGCGTCCCAAACTTGTTCTAGAAGAAAGCTAAACAGCGTTCAACGCTGCCTCCAATCCCAACCTTCTAAAACGTGACATTCTATTATCACCGCGGTATCTTTTCAAAAGCCTTTCAGCTGTTTTGCTGGCGTGTCTCAACTCGGCTTGTGCAGAAGGCGTGTCTATCCCAGAAAGAGTTAGCAACATATAGTAGAAAGGAAAGCCGTGCCACCTGCCATCAGATGACCGTCCCTGTTTTATTCTGTTTAGACCTTTTTAAAGAATTCTATCCAACTTATCAGGCTTAGTCGCCACTAGTGTCCTGAGGAAAGCCGTGGTGCATGTGTAGCAACACTAATGCCCACTTTTTGCTCCCGCTTCCAGGAGATCGTTAAAGCTTTTCAGCGCTCGTTTTACAGCCGAAGACGATCCAAGTTTCCAAACAATAACTGTTCGAAGAGCCTCTTCGCCGAGAACATGTCGAGTACCCGCGTTAGACAACATTCGTTCACCTGTTAGTAAGCGTACGCCTTGAGCAAGATCCTGATTCGTTGGCATGAACAAATTGAAATAGGATCCATGCAGCCCCTGTCTTGACAGAACCCACTCAAGTGCTTCTTGCACGTGAGCAGCTGATTTGCTTCTAAATCCCTGATGCACTTCTTCCAAACGCCAAAGTGTCTCTTGCAGAGATTCTGGAACGAGTATTTTCGTCGTTTCCACCATACATAGGTTCTCCGCATTGGCAAATAACTACTCTATTTTCATTTGCTCAAGTGAATATTTAAGCTAGTGTATACGAAGAATGCTTGCAATGTAAAACCACTACTTTATTAACGTTTGATTTATAGTAAATAGTTAGACGGACAAGTCATTTGCTTAGAAGTATGCTAGTTAGAAGGTGACAGCTTGATTCCAATCAATGCTCCACAAATTGGCGAAGAAGAGATCAAAGCAGTTGTTAAAGTGATGAAAAGTGGCGTGTTAACGCATGGATTAGGCGCTGGACCCACGGTCACAAAGTTTGAAAAAAAATTCGCGAAATTTATGAAAGCAAAACATGCGATAGCCGTAAACACAGGAACATCTGCTCTGCACCTAGCAATTACAGGAACAGGAATCAAACACGGTCATGAGGTAATTCTGCCAAGCTTCACGTTCGTTGCAACAGCCGAAGTCATTGCAATGGCGGGAGCCAAACCAGTTTTTGTAGACATAGATCCTGAAACATACAACATTTCTCCAAGAAAGATTGAAGAAGCCATAACGAAAAAGACTAAGGCAATAATGACTGTGGACTTGTATGGTTTGCCCGCTGACATGCAACCGATAAGGGAAATTGCTGACAAACACGAACTGACAATTGTTGAAGATTCATGTCAAGCCCACGGTGCAAGTTACAAAGGAAAACCGCCGGGAGCCTTCGCTGATGCTACATGCTGGAGCTTTTACGCAAGCAAAAATATGACGACTGGCGAAGGTGGAATGATAACAACAAATGATGATGAACTTGCGGAGAACATGCGGTTCATGAGAAGCCACGGAGAAAAAGAGAAGTACCAGTCCCTCATACTTGGGCATAACTATCACATGCCAGAAATACAAGCAGCAATAGGTTGCATACAACTAAAGAAACTACCGAAGTTCTCAGCCAAAAGACGTGAAAACGCTGAAGGATTATCAGCAAGACTTAGAAAAGCAGAGAACTTACAGTTACCAAGAGAACCCAGAGGCTACAAACACAGCTGGTATCTTTACACTGTCAGATTAAAAGATGCAAAACGAAAGAAAAGAGACAAAATAGTTGAAGCACTTAGACAAAAAAGCATCGGCGCAGAAGTCTATTATGTTAACCCTATACACCTTATGCCATATTACAGAAAATTTGGAAAACATAGGCTTCAAAAAACAGAGAAAGCCGCTAAGCAGGTGTTTTCGCTACCAGTACATCCTGGCGTTACAGCAAAACAGATAGACTTCATAGGCGAATCTGTTCTACATGCCATAGCGTAAGTTTTTTCACTTAAGGTTTATATGGGGTAAATTAAAGTAGTACAGAAACTGTCGTTTGTTTGAGATTTTGGAGAGGAATCACACATGCAAAAAATCAAGGTTATTATAATGGGCGCAGCTGGCAGAGACTTCCACAACTTTAACGTCTACTTTAGAAACAACGACGCCTATGAAGTTGTAGCTTTCACAGCTACACAGATTCCAGGCATAGCAGAAAGAGGTTACCCACCTGAACTTGCAGGTCCAAATTATCCAAATGGCATACCGATCCATCCTGAGGATGAACTGCCTAACCTAATAAAACAGCATGATGTTGACCAAGTTGTTTTCGCATACAGTGACGTTCCCCATGAGTATGTTATGCATAAGGCTTCCATGGTGCTCGCGAATGGTGCAGATTTCCGTTTAATGGGTCCTAAAACGACTATGCTTGAAGCTAAGGTTCCGTTGGTTTCAGTGTGCGCTGTTAGAACTGGTTCAGGTAAAAGCCAAACATCACGCCAAATCGCAAAAATCTTGAAAAACAAGGGGTTAAGGGTTGTTGCCATACGACATCCAATGCCCTACGGAGACCTGACGAAGCAGATTTGGCAGCGTTTTGCCACTTATGAGGATTTAGATAAACATGAATGCACAATTGAGGAGAGGGAAGAATACGAGCCACACATTGACAACGGCATAATCGTTTACGCAGGAGTCGACTACGAGAAAATTCTGAGAGAAGCGGAAAAAGAAGCGGATGTTATCGTTTGGGATGGAGGCAACAACGACTTATCTTTCTACAAGTCTGACTTGCACGTCGTTGTGGCTGACCCGCATAGGGCTGGAAACGAACTTACCTACTACCCTGGAGAGACTAACCTAAGAATGGCAAACGTCGTAATAATCAACAAAGTTGACACAGCGGACCAAAAAAATGTTGAGAAAGTTAAGGAAAACATCAAGAAGGTTAATCCGAAAGCAAGAGTGTTGGAGGCAGCTTCACCCGTAACAGTTGATAAACCTGAATTGATTAAGGGAAATCGAGTTTTAGTCATTGAGGACGGTCCAACATTAACCCATGGCAACATGCCATATGGGGCTGGAGCAGTAATAGCCAAAAAGCTTGGAGCAAGAGAAATGGTTGACCCTAGACCCTACGCTGTTGGTTCTATAAAGGAAACTTACGAGAAATACGCTCATTTAAGCACGATTCTTCCAGCAGTCGGTTATGGTGAAAAGCAGATAGCTGAACTTAAAGCGACCATTGACCGTACACCATGCGACGCTGTAGTGATCGGAACTCCCATTGACTTAAGAAGGGTAATGACTATTGACAAGCCGACTGTAAGGGCGAAATATAAACTCAAAGTGTTAGGGCCAGTAACGCTAGAAGAGATTTTAGAAGAATTTCTTCAAAGAGTGGAAAAGGATGAATAGCGAAGAAACTGAAATCTCACGCGTGAAAATAAAATTCGTAATTGACGATTTAGGGGAAGCCGAAGGAGAGCTTGCACGTCATTTGGCACCAAGAACTATAGACATGATTGTGAGGAAACTTCCGCTAGAGGGCAGAACAGCCCTATGGAAGGAAGAAGTCTATTTTGAAATACCAGTGAAAATGGGAGAAGAAAAAGCAAAAAGCACGGTAGAAAAGGGAGCAATAGCCTTCTGGCCTATGGGAAGTGCCATATGCGTATTCTATGGAGAAACTCAACCATACAGTCCAGTGAACATTCTCGGCACGATAACAAAGAAACTTGAATTGTTCAGCAGAGTGAAAAGCGGCACTAAAATAAAAGTGGAAAAATGTTAGGCCTAAACTTAAGCAGTTCCTTGTTCGCCACTATTTTCCATGTCTTTTTTGACGCGCGAACCAACGAGAAACAGCATAATTTTTAATAACAACACGAACGGAATCAATCAATCATTCAGATGTGAAGAAGAAATGACAAAAAATTCAGGCGCAAAAGTGGTTTTGACGGCTTCTGCCACTGAAATGAGCGACTTTTTTGACAATCCCTTCGTCGCGTTCGTCGCAGGATTCCCCAAAGGACCTGTACCGTTACGGCTTTTGAGGAAAAAGCTCTATCCGCCAGTGGAACGCAACAGTGATGGAAGAGCTAAATACGCGCCTTACGGCTTGAGGAAAGTGGAAGCTCTTCTTTTGGAAAACGGTTTGGACGAGTCAGAAGTAATGGTTATCCATCCCTTCGATCTTGACGCCTTTGTAGGACCAGACACAAAAGTGGTAGGCATATCCTCTATGGACCCGACGGGGATGGGATTCGTTAGCAAGACTTATTCTTCACTCGTTGGTGGGGGGGAACCCATGAACGCCATCGAGTTCAGAGAGTTAGTAACGCATCAGAGCATACAAAAGCACAAGCCTAAAGTGATTGTTGGTGGCTTTGGAGCGTGGCAGCTGGAACGTAAAGGAATTGCAGAAAGTTACAGAATAGATTCTGTAATTATCGGAGAAGCTGAAACAGTAGTACCACAGGTCTTCAGAAAAGCAGTAAACGGTGAACCACTACCACGCGTAGTTCGAATCAAAAGAAGCCCAGAAATCGAAGATGTGCCCACTATTAGACACGCGGCTATCCACGGGGGTGTGGAGATTTCTAGAGGTTGCGGTCGCAACTGTCAGTTCTGTACGCCTACGATGCAGAAAAAACGTGATATGCCCCTTGAGAGAATTATGAAAGAAGTGGAGATTACCATCAGAGAAGGCAGTTCTCGGATTACGTTGAATACCGAAGACCTCTTCCTTTATGGTGGGAAGAACAAGCGTTTTATCCCTAACAAGAAGGCAGTTCTAAAACTAATTGAGAGCGTAGCGTCCTACGCCGGAGTTAAGGCTATACAGCCTGCACATATGTCCTTGGCTCCAGTTGTTTGCGATCCCGGCATGATTCAAGAATTAGCTGAAATCTTAATCCAATATCATTGGTATAGTCATGGAAAGAAGCCAATAGTGACTTCTGAAACGGGCGTAGAAACCGGAAGTGTTAGGCTTATGCGAAAGTATATGGCTGGAAAACCGCTTCCCTTCAAGCCTGAGCAATGGAAAGAAATCGTTAGTCAAGCTTTTGGAATATTGAATGACAATGATTGGTATCCGCTTGCCACTTTAATAATTGGGCTTCCAGACGAAAAGGAAGAGGATGTGTTGGAAACGCTTGAGTTGATGGATGACTTGAAAGATTACTACGCCTTCTTTGTTCCATTGCTTTTTGTTCCGTTGGAAAACTGTCTACTGATGAACAAACGCGGAGCAGAACTTGATTCTCTTTCAATGGCTCGCTGGGAAATCTTCATCCGATGCTGGGAATATAATACCAGAGTCTGGCGGGACTCCTTCTTAGAATACAGAATTCATAACCCGCTACTTTACAAGATTGTTAAGCAAATGGTAATTCCATCAGTGGGAAAATTAGCAGGAATCTATTACGGAGCGAAACACGGTGAAATGATGAAAACTGCCATACGCAAAATGGCGAATGCTTAAACATTTGCTTCCGAATTTTTGACACCGCCAAATGGCGACATCAACTGAAGTCTTGGCAAAATCTGTATCCGGGAAAATATTGGTGATGGCGCCTTTCTTAAATCAACATATTTGACATTGTAAAATATGGCGCCGAATATTTCTGATTGGAATTTGACATTTAAGCTTGTGGTCATCAGAAAAACACGCTTTCTCTCCAGCTTTTTAAAAGTCTTTCACATTCTTCTTTTACCTGTTTGTTTCGGCTTTTCTTTTTCAACACTTTAAGGAATTGTATACGTTTTTGAACCGAACGCGTTTCTGCTGCACCGCCAAAGTACAGCTTGCCTTCAACATATTCTTTCATGTGATTTGCTTTTTGAATGAAGAGACTGGCTGCGTCCACCGGGTTTTGCACAGCGTACTTATTTGCCCAGATTGAAGCGTCTGCTTGGCGGAGTTGGGTCAAACCATCTATTTCCACTATGCTTCGGATGTACGTTCTTAAAAAATTGTAGCAATCTGCATTTTTGATAAGTTTCAATGCTTGTCTGACTTTTTGCTTGAAAATTAGGATTCCCTTAACTCTTAAACGATGTTTGTAGCCTTTCTTGATGAGTTCCCGGGCTGCTTTTACCTCCTCGGTTGTGTAGATTCTCTTTGGAAATTCCAAGTGGATTTTGACCTCTAGCAGTTGATAAAGAAAGGTTGGGCAAAATGGATTTTTGAGTTAGTCTGTTGCTTTGTAGATTTTTAGGGTGTGGTTTCCTGAAACCATTTTAACCACGCCACGTTTTTCTAGCTGCTCAAGGAAGTCTTTCGCTGCGCTTATTCTCACGTTCAAACGGGAAGCCACAGCGTATGGTGTCAGAACCCGCATTTTTTTCAGTTCGCCCATTATCTTTTCGTTTTCCGGGTCTGGCGAAACAATGCCAGATGCTTTCTTTTCTTTAAGCCCTAATGTTTTCTCCTTTTTCTTTTTCTCCTGTTTGTCTTTCCTCGTTTGCATGTGTTCTACTTGTTTTAAACTGAGTTTCTTTTTCCCACCCATAGATTGGTTCCTCGTCTTGTGAAAGTGCGAAACGCTACTTATAGGATTTTCTTATTCGTAGACGCGTTTTTAGTGTACGGATAAAAAGAGAGAAAATGAAAGAGTTTATTTGCGCATAGTTTTTTCAGCTGCGAATTCTATGTCTTTAGCTTTTATTGTTTTTCTTCCAGCGTACATGGCTAAGTCCAAGGCTTCTTTTGCAATTTTTATTCCTATTTTTTCCAATTCTTTTGCAAGTTCTTTTGCTGCTGCTTCGCTTACTCTTTCAGCTCCAGCTTTTTTGCATAATCTGTGCATTGGAGCAACCGCTAATTCTAAACCAGCCATAAAGACTCCTCTGTAACCTCTTTTTCTATTTAAAGCAATATTTAACGTTTATTGTTCTCTATTTGCCAAAATCTTCCATTAAAGCTTAGTAAGATTCAGATAAAAGGGGAAATTATAAAAGGAAAACTAACGTAGTCTAGCGAAAGCGTGGTTCAAGATGAAGTTTGTTGATGCTCATGTACATCTTTCAGACAAGGAATATGCTGGGGATATAGACGAGATAATTGCTGAAGCAAAGGACTCCAATGTCGTTGCTTTGGTTTCGAACTCTATGAATTACGAAACAAGTGTTGGGAGCCTAAGACTGGCTGAAACGTATCCAAGGATGGTTTATGCTGCCTTGGGCATTCATCCGTGGAATGTAAAGGCTTTGACAGAGGATGATCTTCAGCAGATGTTGGGGTTGATTTCAACGCAGAAACAGAATAAGGCTTTAGTGGCTATTGGAGAGATAGGCTTAGACTATAAATATACAAAGATTTGGGATAAGCAACTGATGCTTTTTGATAATATGCTCAAGTTGGCTGAAAATCTTGATTTGCCAGTTATAATTCACTCGCGGGGCACGACAGCCCAGATTGTTGAAATGCTTCCCTCATATAACCTTAGAAAGGTGTTGCTACACTGGTTCAGCAGACCAGTCAGTGCGTTAACTAAAGCCGTGAAACGTGGATATTATATTACTGAGGGGGCGCCGACGGCTTATTCAAATGGTATTCGTGACGTTGTTAGGCGGACACCGCTAACTAATTTGTTGACTGAAACGGATGGACCAGTTCGTTTTTATAAAAGTCCGTTTAAGGGTAAAAGGACGACTCCAGCTTTCATTCCAACAGTTGTTAAGGCGATAGCGGAAGTCAAAAGCATGGACGTTGAAGATGTTGCTACACAAATAATCAAGAATTTCGAAGAATTCTTCGGAGTAAAATTAAGTTAAATAGAATGACTTCTGCATAGATTTAGAAGTGGAAAGCGAGAAGCAGTTCCCCACAAAAAATTTCTACGAGAATAAAACAACGTCAATAAGATAGCATACTAAACTGATTTTAGATAGTTTGAAATATCAAGAATGTGGAGCGGATGGAATGGAGTCTGATGACAGGAAGCGGTGGAATGAGGCTGCCAAGAGCTGGGTCGAGTTCATCCGAAGCGGCAAGAATTACTACTCAGAACATCTAAACGGCCCGGCGCTAAAGCAGATGATTGGAGACGTTGAAGGAAAGAAGATACTCGATATCGGCTGTGGTGAGGGTTACTTCTCAAGATTTTTCGCGAAGGCTGGTGCGGAAGTTACAGCTATCGACATTAGTGAAGGTTTGATCAAGGCAGCGGTGGAGGAGGAAGAAAGACACCCCCGCGGGGTCAAGTACTTTGCCGCTGATGCAGCGAATCTGAACATGCTCGAATCCGAGAGCTTCGATGTCGCATTCTGCTACATGGCGCTGTTGGATATACGGAACTACGAGGGGACGATATCTGAGGCATCCCGCGTCCTGAAGATAGGGG
>Ga0210017_1003458_pt1 | contig 13230 bp, 9 predicted proteins | sample CryGeyCG2014_020_FD_183966 | JGI IMG/M metagenome (GOLD analysis project Ga0210017, IMG submission 183966) | Groundwater microbial communities from aquifer - Crystal Geyser CG08_land_8/20/14_0.20 (SPAdes) (version 2) | ecosystem: Environmental > Aquatic > Deep subsurface > Groundwater | place... | reverse complement strand
ATGGGTGGCGGCCGCGGAAATCACGAATTGCATATTGAGGCAGGGTGAGGTCCCGGGATTAAAATCGGTGGCCAGGCATACCGGCACGCCTTCTTCCACGAACTTTCTGTAATCCGGAAAAAAAGACAGGCCCAGAAAATAATTGGAAGCCGGCAGGAGGGTGGCGATGGTGCCTGATTTCTTAAGAAGTCTGAGGTATTCCCGGTCGGCGTAATCCACATGGTCGGCGCTTATGGCCCCTATGGAGGCGGCCGCGGCCGAACCGCCGGACTTGCCCATCTGCTCGGCGTGTATTTTTGGGGTCAGGCCGGCCCGTTTGCATTCGGCCAGGTAATACAGACTTTCCTTGGCGCCGAAATAGCCTTTTTCGCAGAAAACGTCGGCGAACACGGCCAGTTTTTTCCGGGCGACTTCCGGAAGAACTTTTTTGACCAGGTAATCGAGATAATCCCTGGAAGTGCCGAATTCCGGGGGTATGGCGTGAGCGCCGAGAAAGGTGGGCAGCATTTCCAGCGGAGTTTTGCCCGCGGCTTTTTTGATGGTTTCAAGCAGTTTTATTTCGCTTTTCAGGTCCAGGCCGTAACCGCTTTTCACTTCCACGGTGCCCGTGCCGTTCTCGAGAAATCTGCGGGAGAAATCCAGAAGATTGGAAAGCAGTTTTTCCGGGGAAGCCCCGCGGGCCGCCTTGACGCTGGAAATTATGCCCCCGCCCTTTTCCTTTATTTCCTGGTAGGAAAAACCCGAGGTCCTGAGGGAAAAGTCGGCGAGCCGCGGTTCCGCGAAAACAGCGTGGGTATGGCTGTCCACGAAAGACGGCAGAGCCACGCCCGTAACTTTCAGGCGGCGGGCCTTGCGGCAGAGAGGGTTTTTCAGGACTTTTTTCTCGGTTCCGGCTTCGGCTATTTTTTCCCCGTCTATAAGAACGGCGCCGTTTTCCACGAGCCCGAGGTCCAGAGCGTCTTTCCCCCATCTCGCTTCCCGGGGGCCGTCGAGGGTGAGCAGCTGCGTCAATCCCGTTATGAGTAAAGGCATAGGCATATTATATCAAATGAAAAATTTGACATTTTCCGTCACTTCCGCCAAATTCCCACTTTTTAACGCTATAGCGTACTTTTGTGGGAATATGGTAGAATACGATTATGAGTGAAGGGCTGGACAAAATACTCCTTATTCTGGAAACTTTTTACGGAGTAAAATACGGCTATAACATAGGCCGTAAATTTTATCTCCTGGAGAATTTCCCTGAAAGATGGCGGCGTATCGGCGGGAAATACGCGGCAAAAAAATTGAGTTATCTCAAACAAAAAGGTTATTTATCGGCAGAAAAAGAAAAAACGGGAAAACGATACAAACTGACGCCGAGAGGATTGATAAAACTCATACGCCTAAGAACTCTAAAAAATCACAAGATCGGAACTCCGCTTAAGCCGGACAAGAAATATAAGATATTGTTTTTCGACATCCCTGAAAACAGAAAAAAGGAAAGGGACCGGTTCCGGAAATTTTTAAAAGAGCTGGGTTTCCATGAATTACAGAGGAGTATTTTTCTGTCAAACCTTGAGTCTCCGAGGGAATTGGATGCCGTGCTGGATTTTCTTGGAATCCGGGAATACGCCTTGTTCGGCAATTTTGAGCCGGATTGCAAATGTAAAAATCTTTTAAAAATCAAAAAATGAATTCCCACATTTTCACGCTATAGCGTGTTTTTGCGGGAACGAAAAAACCTCCCGGGCCTCAGCGATAATTCGTGAACTGCAGGGTTATGCCGAAATCGCCGCTCTTGACCAGGTTTATCGCGGTCTGAAGCTCGTCCTTGGATTTCGAGGCCACCCTGACGGTGTCGCCCTGTATGGAAGCCGTGACCTTCAGTTTATTGTCCTTTATCAGCTTCACTATTTCCTTGGCCTTTTCCTGCGGGATGCCCTGCTGTATCTTTACGGCCTGCTTGGCCTGGCCGCCGAGCGAGCCTTCCATTTTCTGGGGCTGAAAATTCTTTAAAGGCAGTCCCCTTTTGGAGAGCTTCGTCAGGAGCACGTCATAAAGGGCTTTTACCTTGTATTCGTCGATGGAGACGAGCGTTATCGCGTTCTCTTTCTTGTCGAAGTTTATCTCCGATTTGCTGTTCTTGAAATCGTACCTGTTCGCTATTTCCTTGAGGGCTGTGCTTATCGCCTCGTCCACCAGATTTATGTCCACCTTTGACACCACGTCGAAACTGAAGTCCGCCATATATCCTCCCTAACTAGAAGACTGGATGACTGGAGGATTGGCAAAAATGGAGGCATAGATGCGTAGCAATTTGGAGGTGTGGTTTTATAAGAAAAATCCTTCTTCCATATATCCATACCTCTATGCTTCTATTCCTCCGACCTAATCCTCTAATCCCTGTTTTCTAATCTCTATTCTCTAGTCTCTGTCTTTACGGCATCGGTATCTTTACTTTTTTCGCCTTCGCGAATTTCTTCGCGAGGCCGTAGCCCGCGTCCGCGTGCCTGAAAATCCCCGTGGCCGGATCATTGGTGAGAACCCGTTCTATCCTCGGATCCATCGCCCGACTTCCGTCGCAGACCAGCACCTGGCCGGCGTGCAGAGAATAACCTATGCCCACCCCGCCGCCGTGATGGAAAGAAACCCAGCTGGCTCCGGAAGCCGTATTCAGAAGCGCATTCAATATCGGCCAGTCGGCTATAGCGTCCGAACCGTCCTTCATCGCCTCCGTTTCCCTGTAAGGGCTGGCCACGGAACCGGAATCCAGATGATCCCGGCCTATGACCACGGGAGCCGAGATTTTTCCCTTCCTTACCAGTTCGTTGAATTTAAGGCCGAGTATATGCCTTTCGCCGTAGCCCAGCCAGCAGATCCTGGACGGCAGGCCCTGGAAACGCACTTTTTTGGCGGCCATCTTTATCCATTTAACCATACTTTCGTTTTTCGGAAAAGTTTCGAGCGCGAGCTTGTCCGTGACGGCTATATCCGCCGGGTCCCCCGAAAGGGCCACCCACCGGAAGGGGCCTTTCCCTTCGCAGAAAAGGTCCCTTATGTAGGCGGGAACAAAACCGGGAAAATCATACGCGTTCTTTACCCCGTGATTGAAAGCCATGGTCCTTATGTTATTGCCGTAATCGAAAACCACGGAGCCGCGCTTCTGGAACTTCAGCATGGCTTCGACATGCGCGGCTATGGAATCCATGGCTTTGGCCGTATATTTTTCCGGGTTCTTACGGCGTAGTTCCGCCGCTTCTTTCAGCGAATATCCGGCCGGTATATAGCCGTTCAGAGGATCGTGGGCGGAGGTCTGGTCGGTAAGCACGTCTATCTTTACGCCGCGCCTGAACATTTCAGGCAAAACTTCCGCGCAGTTGCCAAGCAGGCCTATGGAAATCGGCTCCTTTTTTTTCATGTTCGCCGCGGCTATTTCAAGGGCTTCGTCGAGGGATTCCGTCATAATGTCCAGGTAGCCGGTCTTAAGCCTCTTCTGTATCCTTTCGGGGTCCGCTTCTATTATCAGGGCCACTCCGCCGTTCATGGTAATGGAAAGAGGCTGGGCTCCCCCCATACCGCCGAGACCGCCTGAGACCACGAGTTTGCCGGCAAGGTCGCTTTTAAAATGTTTTTTGGCGCAGGCCGAGAAAGTTTCGTAAGTGCCCTGTAGTATCCCCTGCGTGCCTATGTATATCCACGAGCCGGCCGTCATCTGGCCGTACATCATAAGCCCTTTTTTCTCGAGTTCGTTGAAAACTTTCCAATTGGCCCAATTGCCCACCAGATTGGAATTGGCTATCAGCACCCTGGGGGAGTATTCATGAGTTTTCGCTATCCCCACGGGTTTTCCAGACTGTATCAGGAGGGTTTCATCGTTTTCAAGTTTTTTAAGCGAATTTATTATGGCTTTATAGGACTCCCAGTTTCTCGCCGCTTTTCCGCGGCCGCCGTAAACTATCAGGTCCTGCGGTTTTTCGGCCACCTCCGGGTCCAGATTGTTCATAAGCATTCTCATGGCCGCTTCCTGCTGCCAGCCTTTGCAGGTCATTCTGTTTCCTCTGGGCGCCTTTATAATCATATAATACCTCCTTTAAGAAGGGCTTTAGCGACATTTTCTATCCTTTCGGAAAATTCCACGTCCCCCTCTATTTTAGGCGAAACCTTGTAAAGCCGCGCTATAAGGGCCTCCAGCTTTTTAGAAGTCTTCAGCGGCCTGTGATATTCTATGCCCGCCGCGGCCGCCATCAACTCTATAGCCACTATCCTCGCGGCGTTCTCATTTATTTTCCTCAGTTTGAGCGCGGCGTTGGTTCCCATACTGACGAAATCCTCTTTATTGGCGGAGGTGGGGATGGAATCCGCGCTCGAGGGATGGGCGAGCGTCTTGTTTTCGTTGCAAAGCGCGGCCGCCGTGACATGGGCTATCATGAACCCGGACTCGAGGCCGGGATTTTTGGCCAGGAAAGGCGGCAGAATTTTGAAATCGCCTATCAGCTGAGCTATTCTTCTTTCCGACATATTGCCGAGCGCCGTCATGGAAAGCCCGGCGAAATCGAAGGCGAAAGAGAGCGCCTGGCCGTGAAAATTACCCCCGGAAAGAGTTTCCATTTCCCCATTGCGTCCAGTAAAAACCAGGGGATTATCGGTAACGCTCATGAATTCCCTTTCCAGCACTTCGCTGCAATATTCCAGATTGTCCCGCACAGGACCCATAACCTGCGGCATGCATCTGAGACTATAGGGGTCCTGCACCCTGTTGTCGTCGAGCCTGTGCGACTCCCTTATTTCGCTGCCGACCGCTATTTCCCTTAATTTTTCCGCCACGTAAAGCTGGCCGGGATGAGGCTTAAGCATATGTATCCTTTCGTCGAAAGCCACCGGCGTGCCTTTCAGCGCCTCGAGCGTAAGAGCTCCGGTTTCCAGGGCCGCGCGAAACACGCAAAGAGAGCCGTAAAGCGAAAGCCCGCCTATTGCCTGCATAGCCTGCGTGCCGTTTATCAAGGCCAGGCCTTCCTTTTCCTTGAGCTCCAGGGGTTTTATTCCCGCCTTTTTCAATATCCGCGCTGAGGGTTCCCATTTCCCGCCGCCGGCGAATTTAGCCTTCCCCTCACCTATCAGGACCAACGCCATATGCGCGCTAGGGGCGAGGTCGCCGCTGGCTCCCACGGAGCCTTTTTCAGGGATATAAGGCACGATCTTTTTATTGAGCAGTTCGCACATGGTTTTTACCACGACCGGCCTGACGCCGCTATGACACCGGGCGAGCTCGTTCGCCCTGATGAAAACCAGGGCCCTGGCCTCTTCGTCCGAAAGAGGCTCCCCCACCCCGCAGGAGTGGCTTCTGATAAGATTGAGTTGCAGCCTGTCCAGCTTTTCAGGGGAGATAATTTCGCTGGCCAATTGTCCGAAACCGGTATTTATCCCGTATATTATCCTGCCGCTTTTTAAAAGCTTTTCGAGCGCCTTTCTAGACGCCGCCAGTTTTTTTTCGTCGGCTCCGGAAAGCCGGAATTTAGTCCTGCACCCGCTCATTATAAGGGAAAGCTCTTCAACCGAAAAACCTTCTCCGAGGCAAAATTCTTTCATAATAACTCCTTATACAAAAGGTTCAAAGGTTCATAGGCGCAAAGGAGCAAAGTGAACAAGGCACCTCCTCTTACCCTTTGTGCCTTTGTCACTCTGCGCCTTTTACTGCAAAACATTCCTGCGACGCACCTGTACTTGTTTACTATTCTTTCAGTTTCTTCAGCAGATCGTGCAGGCTGTTCACGCCTTCTTTCTTGAAGATCACCATAAAGTGCTCGAAGATCTTGCTGGTCATCTCCACGTCGCTAAGCGCCCTATGCCAGTTTTCATTGGAGATCTCCAGCTGCCTGGCGATATTGCCCAGCCTGTTGTTGGAAAATTTTCCGAATTTCCTGGCTATCAGGAGCGTGTCTACAAAATGCAGCGAGGGCATCTGGAAACCGCATCTCGAAAACTCGCTGACCAGGAAATCCCTGTCGAAATTGACGTTATGCCCCACCACCACCGAATTCTCCAGGGCCACCATTATTTTGGGCACCGCCGCCGGGAACGCGGGCTTGTCCTTCACCATCTCGTCGTTTATCCCGTTTATCCTGGTTATCTCGGGCGGTATTTTTTTCTGGGGATTTATAAGCGTGGAAAAAGAATAGACCTGCTTAAAATCCCGGAAACTTATTATCGCCACTTCGCATATCCTTTCCCTTTCCGGAGAAAGCCCCGTGGTTTCCACGTCGAGGAAAGTGAAAGTTATGTCTTCTATCCTGGTTTCAGGCGGTATGTTCATAGCGGGGCGGCCCGGGCGCCGCGAAGTTTTTCGTCGAAAGAAATCAAAGTTATTTCTCTTCTATAGATGCCCATAGTACGCGTATCTCGAGACCAGGCCGAAAAGGACGGCGGAGGAAACGCTTATAAAAAAGTTCACGTTAGAAACGTCTATTATCCTCTTTTTCCGTATGTAAAGTATCTGCAGCGCCCAAAGGAGGAGGAAAGGGATCCACCAGTAGCCTCCGGCGAAAAAAAAGGCCCACATGACTATCCTTTCCATTATCATGAAATACTTCTGGTCGAAGGAAGGAAACTGCATCTCGTTCAGGTCCTTTTCTATGAAATAGATGAGTATGGTGGCGACATGGCTCACCAAAACGAGACAGGCCGCTATTATCACCCATTTTTCCTGAATGAGCAGGGGATTTTTAAAAACGTCCACCGGCGAAAAGAGAAAAATGAAGTAAAAATGAGCGAACTGATCCGCCAGGAAATTGAAGGTATTGTCCCTGTATTTCAGCTCTTTTATGAGGTACACCCGGGTTTCGTCCACCAGAAAATGGACCACCGACATAAGGCCCAGCGCCTGCCAGCCGTGCAATTCGAAACCCCAGACGGAGAACCAGGGGCGGAAAAGGTCCTGATAGATTAAGAGGGCGGAAACGAAAACATGCGTGACCACGTGCACCAGCATTCCGAGCACGCCTTTTCTTTTCATCCTGTTCACGGCGTCCGTCTGCAGCGTGAAATCGGCTATGAGATGCGCGAGTATAAGTCTCCAGAATATGTCCATTTGCGTTTCCTCTCAAGTACAGGTCGCAAGTCTCAGGTCTCAAGGCGCAAGTCGAAAAGCTCGAAAGTTGGAAGGTTAGATGTTTATAGGGTTGGCCAAACCTCCAAACTCCCAAACCTCCAAACCTCTAACCCTCATCCTCCCTGCCTTTTGCCTCCCACCTTATGCCTATTCGCCTATCCCCTTATTTCTCCGTAAGGCTGAAAAAACCCTCGAAACCTTCGTCGCCCTGTTTATCGAATTTTACGGAGAGTTCATGGTAAAAGCGGCCCGGGCCGTCGGCCTCGTTTATTTTAAGGACTTCCGAAAAAGCTTCCGCCGCCTTTTTGTATTTTTTACCGTAGAAATGCTTTATGCCGCTTTCATAAGCTTTCATAAGCTTTCCGGTTTCGGCGTCCAGCTCGCCTTTCTTGGCCAGCGGCTCATAAACTTCGACCGCCACGTCCTTGCCCACGACTTTTATGCTGCCCAGCGCCCTGGCTTCCACCTTGTCTTTCGCCTCTTTATAAACGTCCCCGCTTATCATTATGCTGGAACCGAAATACTTGTTGGCGCCTTCCATCCTGGAAGCGAGGTTCACCGTATCTCCTATCGCGGTGTACGAGAACCTGACGTTAGAACCCATATTGCCCACGGTGGCGAAGCCGGAATTTATGCCGAACCTCATATTGGGCTTGGCGGAAAATTCCGAAGTTTTGTTTATCTCCTTTATTTTATTCACGCATTCTATGGCGGTCAGGCAGGCCATGGTGCGGTGTTCCTTGAGGTCCAGCGGAGCGTTCCAGAAAGCCATGATGCAGTCGCCTATGTATTTATCCACGACGCCGTCGTACTTGAGTATTATGTCGGTCAGCGCCGAAAGATAGACGTTCAGAAATTTCGTCAGTTCCTCGGGAGTCATTTTCTCCGAGATGGTGGTAAAATGGGCTATATCCATGAACAGAACGCTCATATCCCTTTTCTCGCCGCCAAGGGTGAGTTTAGAAGGATCGTCCGTCAGCACGTTTACGACCTTGGGGGAAAGATACTGGGAGAAGGTGTTCTTTATCCATTTCTTTTCCTTGCCTTCCACTATGGACTTGTAGGCCATGACATAGGAATAAGAGATAAAGAGGGCTATCAGGAAAATAGCGAAAGCTATGTCATATTTGAAATGTATGGCCCAAAGGCTCATTACCATCAGAAAAAAACCGGTAGCCACGGCGCATAGCGTCGTGAAGGTGGTAGACTTGCTTATCATCAGCAAAGGCATCCAGATGACTACGAGCATAATGAATATCTTTAAGAAATCGCTTATCGGCCGCAGATAATCGTCGTGGATGAGGTTATCCAGCAGGTTCGCGTGGAACTCGACGCCGGGCCCAGTAGCCTGGTAAGGAGTAGGGAAATGGTCGAAAGCCCCCGTCGCGGTGGCGCCCACGAACACGACCCCGCCGTTTATGGCTTCCTTCTCTTCTTTGGAAAGCTTGTCCTCCAGTATGTCGCGGACTGAAATATGACGGTAAGTGGAATTGTTAAACGCCAATTTTCCGGGGTTCCGGCCCATGTGCATGGGCCTCTCCTTGGGCATCCTGAAATTAAGTATGAGCGCCCTTTCCTTCCATTCGGCGTAAAACTTGTCCAGGGGGATATCCTTATATAAAGCGTAAGCGGCGGCTCCCAGCAGAGGAATGGTTATACCTTCGCATTCGGTCTTGCATCTGGGATTGTCTTTGGCCAGTTCCGAATAGAGAAAAGTAAAATCCCTGTCTTCTTGCATATCGTACATAACGGGATAAAACGGAAACATATATCTTATGTGGCCGTCCTTGTCCATAGAAATATCGGCGTGAGGCTGGGCCATATAGCGGCTGTTCCGTATCAGGCCCTTTATGGGTTTTTGGATCGTTTTTCCTACCCTATTGACGGAAACGAGGTTTATAATGTTATTATGCCTCGAGATCCCCCTTATCAGGGCCTTGTCGTTCTCCGGATTATCCCGGTCGGGGTCCAGGAGCAGGACGTCCATGGCTATAACCTTGGCCTTGTACTTGTTAAGCTTGTCGAAGAGTTCGGCGTAATAGCGCCTTTTGAAAGGCCAGCCGTATTTGCCCGTGGTGGCCTCGTCGATGGCAGCCACGCTTATTTTTCCATCGGATTCCTTGTAAAGATATTTCCCGTACAAGGCCTCGTAATTGACGTATTCTTCACCGGAAAAAACGTTCGTAAAATGGCCTACGCCGCTGAATTTAAGGTCCCACCATTTTTTCTCTATGCCTAAAAACGGATTTAAACTTTCCACCAAAAATATCATAAAAAGAAGCGTTACAGGAATACCGAATTTGGCCACAGTCTTAAAATCGGATTTTTTACTTGCCATACGCACCTCTCAATTTTATGAAGAATGAACTTCCTTTCCCTTCCTCGGACTCCGCCCGGATGGACCCTTTATGCAGTTCCGCCACGGCCTTGGCTATGCTCAGGCCCAGGCCGAAGCCGTTCTTGTCGTAGCTCCTGAACTTATCGAAAATGAGGCCCAGCTTGTCCCTGCTTATTCCCCTGCCCGTATCGCTCACTTCTATAACGGCCTCGCCGCCGGCCAAAATTTCCGCTTTCAGTTTAATTATGCCATTTTTATCGGTGAATTTACAGGCGTTGGAGATGAGATTCGAGACCGCCCTTTCCAGAAGTTCGTAATCCGCGATGAATTTTCCGCCGGCGGCCGGTTTTATCACCTCGTATTTTATCTCCTTTTCCCTGAACAGGTACTCGAAACGGGCCATGGTCTTTTCAAGGAACCCGCCCAGTTCGGCTTCCTTGAGGTTCAGCTTAACCGCCCCGCTTTCCAGCCGCGACATATCCAGTATATTTTCCAGCATGACGAAGATCCTGTCGCTTTCTTCCTTGAGCCCTTCCACGTATTCCTTTTTCTTTTCGGGAGACAGCCCGCCGGAAAGCTGCAGCAGCCTTATGTAGCCCTGCATATTGAGTATCGGGGAACGGAGATCGTGGGCTATGGAGTGAAAAAAATCCTCTTTCATCTTCTGTATGTTCAGTTCCACGGTAACGTCCCTTACGACTATGAAAACCAGCGGGACCGAGCGCAGGGGTTTCAGGGTTTTTACCGTGACGTCGTAGTATCTTCCCTTGGCCCAGGGAAAAGAGAGCCCCTTGCCGCCGGATTTGGCGTTTATTTTGACTATTTCGGAAATTTTAAGCCGCATCCTTTCGCTGCGGATATCCTCCCCCCCGGCCATAAGGAACTCGCTCGCCACGGGATTCAGGTAAACCGGCACACCCGTGAATTCAGCAAGTATTATGGAGTCGCTTATGACCCCCATGAGGAGGTCCAGTTTCTCTTTTTCGTCCATCACCTTTTCCAGGTTCACGCTATGATATTCCGAGATCTCCCTCATCATAGAATTGAAAGTTTTCACCAGCCTGCTTATTTCCTTTATGGTGTTCTTTTCGCTTACCGGGGCCTTAAAATCGCCCCTGGAGATCCTTTCGGCCCCTTCTATAAGGTCGTTTATCGGGCCGGAAATGTTCCCCGCCGAAATCAGGGCTACGAAATAAAAAATGGTAAGTATGGAAAAAATGAAGAAGACTACCAGGGAGGTCATCAGGTTCACGCTCTTGAAAGCCTGCGCCCTGCCCTGAAGGGTGACGGCGAAAAGGTCCATGTCGAGTATTCTGGAAAAAGCGCCTATATATTCTCCGCGGCTGTCGGAAACCGCGTCCAACCTGCCGGAACCCGAGGAGAACAGGCCGGCGAGCTTCCTGGAGTTTATGGCCGGAGCGAAATTATCGAAGCTGAAAATAGCGCCGGCGGAATTTGCGAAATAAACCGAACCGCCGCCTATTTTCTGCGCGTATATCTGCCTGAAAAAATCCCGCAGATCCACTATCGCGTAGATCATCTCGCCTGTGCGAAGCGGGTATATTATGAGCGCGGCCGGGATATTTGCCACAAGCTTGAAATCCCCTATTATCGGGGTTTTCTGTATCTTTATCCGGCGGAAATACTCTTCTCCCGAAATGTCTATGTATGAAAAAAGCCTTTTAAGCGGGATTATCCCGTCCCTTTCCTTCTGCCGGCCCGCCGGATCGAGCAGGGCCAGGAACAAAAACTCCGGATTTTTTTCTATGGAATACCCGATGAAACGCTTCCCGTCCGCGTAGGTGATCCTCGCCAGGTCCAGGGAATCCATCCTCTTGGAAAGCTGGTAGAAGTTCTCTTCGGCCATCCCGGCCGACATGCGGGCCATGTTCTCGTGGAAACGGAGGATATCGGCCTTACCGACGGACTGGTAATAAAAAAGAAAGGCAAAAACCGGGATTATAGGAATAAAACCTATGGAAAAGATTATGGTTAAAAACCTGTTAAAAAGTTTCACTCTGCGCCTCTTTTCGCTTTCCCGTTGTCTTGCTTTCTTACTGTCCTGCTAGTCTTGCCGGTCCCGCTTTTATCCCTTCTTCCTCTTCCTGAGCGCTTCTATCAGCTTGGGCGCTATTTCGTGGGCATCGCCGATAACGGCGTACTTGGCCACGCTGAAAATAGAGGCGTTCGGATCTTTGTTGACGGCTATTATTATGTCCGAAGTCTTCATCCCCACCAGATGCTGAACCGCGCCGGAAATTCCGAAAGCCAGGTAAAGCCGGGGGCTGACCGTCGTGCCGCTCTGCCCGACCTGATGGCTTTTCTCCTTGAAACCGAGGTCCACCGCGGCCCTGGAAGCGCCCACCACCCCGCCCAAAGTCTGGGCCAGTTCCTCGATAATTTTAAACTTTTCCTTATTCTTCATGCCGCGGCCGCCGGAAACTATGATATTGGCGTTCTCTATCTTGACGCCGCCCTGGTTCTCGTCTATTTTCCTCTCCAGGATCTTTACCCTTCTCAGGTTCTTGTCTATTTTTATGTCTTCCCTTATGAGTATGGCTATCTTGCCCGTAACGGGTCTGGAAATTTTCATGACGTTGGGCCTTACCGTGGACATCTGCGGCCGGGAATTAGGAGCGATAATGTCGGCCATGATATTCCCGCCGAAAGCCGGCCTGGACTGGATGAGGAGACCGTCCCTTATGGCGAGCCCGGTGCAGTCGGCCGTAAGACCCACGTAAAGGGCCGCGGCCAGGCGGGGAGCCAGGTCCCTTCCCTTTACCGTGGCGCCGAAAAGGAAAACCGCGGGTTTATGCCTGTTAATGAGGGCCATTATGGCGGTCGAATAAATATCCGTATTATACTGCACGAATTCCGCGTTTTCCACCAGATAGACCTTGTCGGCTCCATACTCGCCGAGAACTTTTTCGTAATTTGAATTTTTGTCGCTCAGCGCTACGGCGCAAAGGTCCTGACCGAGCTGGTCGGCCAGCTTCCTGCCCTCGGACAGGAGCTCATAGGAAACTTTCTTTATTTCCCCCTGCTTGTCGAGGTTCGTCGAGTCTTCGAATTCCACCCAGACCCAGACCCCTTTGTAACTCGAAAAATCCTTCGAGGAAACTTCCCTCGTTATGCTTATCGCCTCCACGGGGCAGACCTGCACGCAGGCGCCGCAGAAAGTGCAGGCTTCCAGATTTATGACCGCCTTCTTGCTGACCATGGCTATGGCGCCGAAAGGGCAGGCGGGGACGCATTTCGTACAGCCTATGCATTTAACCGAAACTTCTATCATAAAACCTCCGTGAAGCGTGAAGTGTAAAGAGTGAAGAGTGAATTGTGAGAAGTGAGCAAAAATTTACGTCCTTCAAAATTCATGCCTTTCATGCTCCAATCCTCCAATCTTCCAATCCTCTATTCTATCCTACTTTATGAAACTCTCGCTCTTCAATATCTCCATTATCTTTTCCACCGTTTCCGGCGTACCGGCGTTTATGACATTGGCCGTAACTTCCCTTTTCGGAGGATAGATCTTATTGACCTGCGTCGGGGAACCTTTAAGGCCGAGTTGCTCCGTCTTTGCCCCTACGTCCTCCGCCGACCAGACCGAAAAAGATTTTTTGGTGGAATTATAGACGTCCGTAAAAGAGGGATAGGGCATGGCATAATCCTTGGGCATTATCATGGTGAAAAGCGCCGGCGGTTTCGCCTCTATTATCTCGTGTCCGCCGTCTATATGCCTTCTGGCTATTATTTTTTTGCCGTCCAGGTCTACATGTTCGCAGAAAGTGATCTGAGGGATCCTGAG
>Ga0210017_1003456_pt1 | contig 13237 bp, 11 predicted proteins | sample CryGeyCG2014_020_FD_183966 | JGI IMG/M metagenome (GOLD analysis project Ga0210017, IMG submission 183966) | Groundwater microbial communities from aquifer - Crystal Geyser CG08_land_8/20/14_0.20 (SPAdes) (version 2) | ecosystem: Environmental > Aquatic > Deep subsurface > Groundwater | place... | reverse complement strand
GAGGAAATAAAAAACCTTATCAAAGATTTTATAAAAAATGACTTTAAAACTTCAGGCTTTATAATATTAAATATCAATAAAAAGAAAAAATATTTTTTCATTTCATTTGAAGGCATCGTCAAAAAAAATAAACTTTTAGAAATCTGGGGAACGAGAATTGAAGTAACTAAGAACGAAACCCTCGAACAAAAAGAAAGCGAAGAAGATTTATTCAGGAATCTTTTCCAAAGCAATCCCGAGGCAGTTGTTTACCTTGATAAACATAGTAGAGTAATCAATATAAACCCACGCTTCACTGAATTATTTGGTTATTCACTCGAAGAAATTAAAGGAAAAAATATCAATGAAGGAATTATTCATCCAGAAGGTCTTAAAGAAGAGGGAAAAAAATTTGACAAAATTGCTCTTAAAAAGGGCTACTCTAATATCGAAACAATCCGAAAGAAAAAAGATGGAACAACATTCCCTGTATTAATCTCTGGCTCCCCAGTAATTATTAAGGGTAAAGAAATAGGCATTATAGGCATGTATGTAGACATAAGCGAGAAAAAGAAACTGGAAGAAAAAATGAGCAAGCTTGCAACTCATGATCCGCTAACAGGTTTACCGAATAGAATTCTTCTTGTGGATAGATTTACAACTGCCAAGGGCCGTGCCATACGCAACAACAAAAAAATTGCATTACTGTTTATTGATTTATACCAGTTCAAAGACATAAATGATACCTTCGGGCACGACATCGGAGATGAAATACTTAAACAAGCCGCAATACGCCTTTTAGAGCAATTCAGGCAATACGATACAGTTACCAGATTTGGTGGAGACGAATTCGCTATATTAATAGAAAATATCTCTGAAAATAGGGATATTATAAGCATTTTAACGAAAATCTTCAACTCTTTTGAAAGACCATTTATTCTTGATAAAAAAACATTTGAAGTAAAGGTAAACATAGGAATTGCAATTCTCCCGGATGATTCACGAGACCTTCCAGATCTCATAAGAAAAGCAGACATTGCAATGTACAATGCAAAGACAAAAGGTCCAAATACTTACGAATTTTATACCAGAGAGATTGAAGCAAAAAGAAAAACTGTGCAGGAGGAACTTAAAACAAGAGAGATACAGTTCCAGACAATTTTTGAAAAAGCACCTCTCGGGATTACCCTTATAGACATAAATTGGAAAACCTTCAAGGTAAATTCAACACTTTTAAAGATGCTCGGTTATGAAAAAAACGAGTTTCTATCCAATAGACTTGAAAATTTTATAATTGGAGATGAAAGTAGAGAAATATTAGATAACGTGCAAAAGCTTAAAGAGGGAAAGATAGGAGGTTTTACAAAAGATGTAAAATTATTAACAAAGAGTGAAAAATTCATATGGGCAAGAATATTGGTTTCGCCAGTGAAAGATATCGAAGGTAGAATTAACTTCTTTATTTGTACAGTAGATGATATTACTGAAATTAGAAATGCTGAAATAGAATTAGAAGAAAGTAAAAATATACTTTCAAAAATAATAGAAAGTTCTCCTATACCTATAGACGTGATAAATAGCGACCATAAAATCACTCATTGGAATAGTGCAATGGAGACACTAACAGGACTGCGAAAAGAAGAAGTAATCGGCACCGATAAACAATGGGTACCATGCTATGCCCATAAAAGACCGATACTGGCAGACCTTTTAATTGATGGGGTAAACGAAGAAAAGCTTTTCGAAATTTACGGAGATAAAATCAAAAAATCTCCACTTATTGCAAGCGCATATGAAGGGGTTGACTTCTTTTCAACAGAAAAAGTTAAAAATAAATGGTTTGAATTTACTGCTGCGCCTATAAAAGATTCTCAGGGTAAAATAATTTCCGCATTAGTGACAATAATTGATGTTACAGATAGAGTCAAGAATGAAAAAACACTCTCTTCTCTTTATCAGATCTTAGAAGCAGTATTTGAAACAAAAGACCTTGTTGAACTCTACGAGTCTATACATAAAACTGTGCAGGAACTCATGCCAGCAAAAAATTTTTACATAGCGCTCTATGACGAAGAAAAAGATTTTATAAGCTTCCCTTACTTCGTTGATCAATACGATAAACCTCCTGAAGCGAGAAAAACGAGAAAAGGAGCAACAGAGTATCTCTTAAAAACTAGAAAATCTTTGCTCGCAACCGAAGAAACTTTTGAAAAACTTGAAAAAAATGGAAAAATAGAAAAAATTGGAGAAAATCCCATTAGCTGGTTAGGAGTGCCTTTAGAATTAGAGGACAAAGTTATTGGAGCTGTTGTAGTTCAGAGTTATACGACAAATGTTTATTACGGGCAGGAAGAAAAAAATATCCTTGAATTTATTTCAAAAGAGGTAGCTTTAGCAATTGAACGTAAAAGATCTGAAGAAAAAATAAAAGAACTGCTTGAGATTGAGCGCAGGGCACATAAAGAAAGCAAAACTCTCGCAAGCGTAATCTCTGTGTTATTTTCAAAAGTCAATCTCTCCGAAGTCTTCCAGGAAATATTAACACAGGTAAAGCTAATAACACCTTATACCTCGGCGAACATTGCGCTACTTAAGGGAAATGTAGTCTATAATATCTGCACACAGGGTTACGAAAAATACAATGCAAAAGATTTCGTAGAACAATCAATGCAATCAATAGATGAATACAAAATCCCATGGAAAACAGTCTTAGAGAAAAAGCCATTGTTAATTAAAAATACTGCGGAGGAACCCGACTGGAAGAGAGTCAAAGAAGTTGAATGGATTAAATCTCATATCTCAATACCTATTTTCTTAAAAGATGAACTCATTGGGCTCTTGAGGCTTGATAGCGATGAACCATCTCACTTTACTGAACAAGATATAAAGAAGCTTGAGCCATTTGCAAATGCAGCAGCCATCGCAATTAATAATGCAAGACTTTTTGAAGAGACAAAATCCAGAGCGGAACAGAAAAAAATAAATAATAACGATTAGATTAATAGAGGTCTCTCACGAACCCTATCCCGAAACTATCCCAGCATGACCACCCCCTTCTCTGTCACCCTGAACACATTCGCTTCGCTCAGTGTAAACTCCGTGAAGGGTCTTTTAATTGAGGAGGTGGACTGACCCTCCTCAAGACTCCACCCATTTCTCCTCTGTCACTGCGAGCATAGTGAAACGAAGCGTGGCAGTCTTGCTTTTGCCATTTCCTCTGGGGAAAGTTCGAAGGGGGTTAGTCCACCCCTTCGATTAGAAAGACGAGATTCTTCCTCGGCAAAAAGGCTGCCTCGTCAGAATGACATTTTTCTTTTTGTCACCCTGAGCTTGTCTCAGGGTCTAAAGATTTACCGAAGATCCCGAAATAAATTCGGGATGACAAAGAGAGAGGTACTAAAACAAGTTCAGCATAACATCTTATTCTTGCTTCTTTGTATGACATTTTTCTTTTTGTCACCCTGAGCTTGTCTCAGGGTCTAAAGATTTACCGAAGATCCCGAAATAAATTCGGGATGACAAAGAGAGAGGTACTAAAACAAGTTCAGCATAACATCTTATTCTTGCTTCTTTGTATGACATTTTTCTTTTTGTCACCCTGAGCTTGTCTCAGGGTCTAAAGATTTACCGAAGATCCCGAAATAAATTCGGGATGACAAAGAGAGAGGTACTAAAACAAGTTCAGCATAACATCTTATTCTTGCTTCTTTGTATGAATCCGCTGAGAAAGAACGCGGATTTACTCTTTTCTAACCTGTAATCTGTTCAGCAGGTTCCAGAGGATTACGTTTACTTCTCTGTATTCATTGCTCTTTTCCTATGAATACTCTTTTCCTACGAATATTTCCATACTTTTATGAGAGACCTTCTGGAATTCTTCCTCAACTTTATAGTAGTTTATATCCACACCAAATTCCTCAATTTGTAAACGAAAACGAGGAATTTGGGGCATTGGTTTTTCTGACGACGTCTTACAGGTAGTGGACAAAAAACTCGCAACTAAAAAGAAAGGGATTAAAACTAATAATGCCTTTTTCATGGGTTCTCCTTTAGATATTTTGTGTCATCTCTTTACAGTCTTAAGCTCATTATTCCTGGTTTTCTATGCTTTTTAATATTGATGAAAAATCTTTAAAAATTTAATAATCGCCACACAAATATTCAGGATTAAACACTATTTATGTTTATTTTTGAGCGCTATCCTTATGAAACTACTGAAGAGTGGGTGAGGCATATCAGGACGCGACTTAAACTCAGGATGTGCCTGAGTGGCAACAAAAAATTGGAGCCTGCTTATCTCAATGAATTCAACAAGCCTACCATCCGGGGAAACCCCTGACAGGGTAAGGCCCTTTTCTTCAAAAATATCTTTGAATTTATTATTTACCTCATATCTATGCCTGTGCCGCTCGCTGATTTCTCTTTTTCCATAAATCTTATTCACAAAGCTCCCTTCTTTAAGAAGGGCTGTATAAGCACCAACACGCATCGTCCCACCTTTATCTGTGATATTTCTCTGTTCGGGGAGGAAATCTATTACAGGATACGGAGTTTCAGGATCAAATTCTGTGGAGTTAGCACCCTCAAGACCACACACATTCCTTGCAAATTCTATGATTGCACATTGTAATCCAAGGCAGATACCAAGAAAGGGAATATCCTTCTCTCTTGCATATCGAACAGCTTCAATCATCCCTTCAATACCTCTAACACCAAAGCCACCCGGGACAAGAATTGCATCAAGTTTGTTATTCTCTCTTTCTCTGTCAAGAACTTCACAGCAACCTGATTCCTCAAGAGCCTCAGAACTAATCCAGTTTAATTTTACCCTTGTATTGTTATCAATTCCACCGTGGGTTAAAGCTTCAATAAGACTCTTATACGCATCCTTTAACTCAACATATTTCCCTACCATTCCTATAGTAACCTCATGGTCAGGATTCTTAATTCTTTTAATTATACTATTCCAGTATTCGAGCTCAGGATTCCTCTTTTCAAGTGAAAGTTTATCTAAAATCAGATTACCAAGCCCCTGCTTTTCAAAATTAATCGGAATTTCGTATATGTATTCAGTATTCATTGCTTCTATCACTGCTTCCTTTTCAACATCACAGAAAAGAGAAAGCTTTTCCCTTACCTTATCGGTTAATGGAACTTCAGTCCTTGCAAAGAGTATGTCGGGTGTGATGCCCAAAGCCCTTAATTCCTTTACGCTGTGCTGAGTCGGCTTTGTTTTTACTTCATCTGTTGTCTTAATATACGGAAGCAGAGATACGTGAACATACAAAACATTTTCTTTGCCGAGGTCTTTTTTCATCTGTCTTATTGCTTCTAAAAAAGGCTGACTTTCAATATCTCCAACTGTCCCACCAATTTCAACAACTGTGAAGTCAAAATCACGCCCCAGGTTTAAAAGGGAACTTTTTATCTCATCAGTAATATGTGGGATTACCTGTACTGTCTTACCAAGAAACCTGCCCTGCCGCTCCTTTGTGAGTATATTCCAGTAAATCTTTCCCGTGGTAATGCTATTTTGTGCTGTAAGGTTCATATCGAGAAATCTTTCATAATTTCCAATATCTAAATCAGTTTCCCCGCCGTCGTCTGTTACAAATACTTCTCCATGTTCATATGGAGACATAGTACCTGCATCAATCTGAAGGTAGGGGTCTATTTTAACAAGGTTGACCTTAAAATCCCTTGCTTTCATCAAAAGCCCTATTGATGAAGCGATTAATCCTTTCCCAAGCGAAGAAATTACTCCTCCAGTTACAAATATAAATTTCATCTTCTCTCTCCTTCTTTCTTCTCCATCAAAAACTCTATGAAAGCTTCCACTGCCTTTATATCCTCTCCAGAAAGTCTTTTATTTTCCCTCAAAAAGATACTGACTTCCGCACCATTCTCTATAAAATAAGAAGGGAAAACATCAAGAGCATCTGCAATTTGTTTCAAAACTTTTATTGTAGAGGTCTTTTTAACCATAAGAAGCTGCGAAATATATGCATCAGAAAGGTTCGCTTTTTTTGCAAGTTCCCTCTGGGAAATTTTCTTCTCTTTTAAAAGCTCTTTCAGTCTGATACTAAAAAGCTCCTTTGCTTCCATTTGCTATAGTTTAATAAAATCAAACAAATTTACAATTAAAATCCAGATTCCTTGATTTCAACAACTTCACCGTGGTTAATTTCTTTGTTATTTTTAAAAGCCCTGTAAAAGTAAAAAATGGACACTGAATATAAAATAGCGGTTAAATAGAAATTCAATCCGAAACCGTACTTATCTATTAAAAAACCACCGATTAGCGTACCAAAAGCCCTTGAAAGATTATCAACTATTATAAGAAAACCTGAAATCGTTCCTCTTCTACCCCGGGATATGAGGTTCATCTGAAGTGTCGAAAGAAGTGGTATCCCTGCATTCATCAAACCGCCCCTGAACCAGAAAGAGAAAATAGCAAGAACGAGAGGAGGCTTGCTTCCAAGTATAATAAGAAAAGGTACTGAAAGAAGTTCATACAATATAGCTCCTCTGAGAATTCCTATTTTTTTTGAAATTCTTGGCCCAAAGAGACCAAAGAAGAGGAAAAAAAATGAACCAACTGAGAATATTGTTCCAATAGAACCAGGCTTAAGATGAAAATGATCTTTAAAGTATAGATTTAAAAATGGCACGATAATTCCTGCACCAAGACCGATCAAAGCACTTTGAACTGCAAACTTAAAAGCAATAATAAAATCAGGACCTGGCTTTTCATAAACCTTTGTATCATTATGTTTACTTCTTTCTTCCTTTATTGGGAGCACTAAAAACAGAGAAATAAGAGAAAAAATAGAAAATAAAATCAATGTATACCTTAAAGAAATAAATTCAGTCGTCTTAAATAAACCGCTTATTTCTCCCGAGAAGAAACTACCGACAACTCCACCAAGATTTGTTATCACAAATAAAAGTGAAAACAGATGGACTCTTTCCTCGCTTGATGAGTTCTCGGCAAGAAATGGGTCTATTGATATACGAATCACAAGTGTAACAATGCCGTATAAAAGAGAAAAAATTGCCAGTATCTTTGAATTGAGTGTTATTGCCTGTATAAAAATAATAAAGGGAATTAAAATGGAAGAAAGAACGAGAAATTTCTTTCTTCCGAATCTATCACCAAGAATTCCTGTAGGAAAAGCAAAAATGCTTGCTCCAATACCGGACATAAAAAGGATTCCGCCAATCAATGCTGTATTTAAACCCCCGGCAGAGAGGTACAAATTGAAAATGGTCATGTACGCATATTGAGAAATAGATATTATAAACATAGCAAAAAGGGCCAACTTCACACTATGAGAAGATTTTCTAAGAGCAACTGTAAAATCAATTATTATGCTTTTCATACGTTCAAACAAAGTTAATTATATCAATAAAACTGTGAAAAGCAAACCTAATTTAAAGAATTAAAATAAGACAGTTTTTCGGGTAAGCCTGGCTCTTCAGGATTTTAATAAGTTGAAATTTAGAAGTATAATGCTTTTAAATAGTTAATAGATTTATTTATAGAAGAAAGGAGGAAATTAAATGTTCCTGCTTATTGTAGTTTTGTATAGCGAAACACACGTAAAAGAAGTATTGGAGAGATTTGTTGATATTGATGTCAGAGGTGCAACCGTAATTAACAGCCAGGGAATGGGGACAATTCTTTCAGAGGAAATCCCAATTTTTTCCTCTCTGAGGTATGTTTTATCTGGCGAAGAAAGAAGAACAAACAATTTTACGATATTTTCGGCCATAAAAACTGAGAAAACATTACAGGAAGCAATCGACACAGTATTTGATGTAGTAAAAGATATTAACAGACCAGGCACTGGAATAATGATTGTTCTGCCTGTCCTGAAAATTTACGGTCTTGCAGAAAAAAACGTAAAAGAGAGTACTTAAAACATGGATATTCTATTAAATATTGGAATACTCACCTTCATTGGCATTTTTGGCACCTTTATACTCAGAAAATTTAAAATTCCTGATGTTTTAAGTTATATAATCGCAGGAGCTCTGCTTGGAGCATCTGTCCTTAAATTTATCCCACTGGAATTTATGAAATGGGAAGAAACAATAACTGTTATAGCTCTTGGATACATTGCATTCGTAATAGGCGAAACATTCAAGTGGAAAAATATTGTTGAAATTGGAAAAAACGGTGTGATAGTAACAGTACTTCAGGCCGTTATTACTACTGTCGTTGTCTTTTTTGGATTCTTTGCTCTGACATCATCTAAAATAATTCGCATTGATTATCCTGTGGCTGTTTCGCTTATTCTTGCAGTAACTGCAACAGCCACAGCCCCTGCTGCTACATTCATGGTTTTAAGGCAATATGGAGCCAAGGGACCTCTCACAAATTATTTACTTCTAGCCGTTACGCTTGACGATGCAATAGGAATAATCTTCTTTGATGTTAGCATTGTGTTGGCTAAAGCAATAATACAGGGAGGAAAGATATATTTCTCGCAAGCTCTTTTGGTTGCATTAAAGGAGATATCGCTTTCAATAGTTTTTGGTTTCATACTTGGCATTTTGCTAACATTTCTTTTAAGATTTCTGAAGAAAAAGGACGAATCACTTATCCTTCCACTATCATTTGTCTTAATAGGAATTGGAATGTCAAGGCAATTCAGCCTTTCCCCACTACTTTTAAATATGGTTCTTGGTGCTACGTTTGTAAATTTCAGTCATAGAGAAAGAGAAGTTTTTCCGGCAGTAACAAACTGGCTTCCACCTTTATTTTTAATTTTCTTTATTCTGGCAGGGTCAACTCTTGATTTTTCGCTTCTACTAAAGACTGGGACTATAACAATTGCATACGTTTTATTGAGAACTGTGGGAAAAGTTTTTGGTTGCCGGTATGGTGCAAAGGTTGCAAAAGCACCTATGGATGTTCAAAAATACCTTGGATGGGCAATGCTCAGCCAGGCAGGTGTAGCAATTGGATTTGCTGTATTCGTCAAAAACTTATTTCCTCAACTTGCATATATAAACACAATCGTTCTTGCAGCAGTTGGAGTTTTCGAAACCATAGGCCCTATTGGCGCAAGATTTGCAATTTTTAAGGCAAAAGAAGCGACTGTCCCTGAAAAATAAAAGAATAACCATATATCAACCCTCATTTGTGTTTTTTATAAAAATCTGGCCATAAAAACCCACAAAAAGAGAAACAACTAAAAGAATGCTTGATAAATTTAAATTTGAATTATAATTTATAAAAACTTATTGAGGAGGAAAAAATGAGTAAGAAAAATTTTAGCATGGAAGAAGCAAAAGAAATTGGTGAAAAGCTTGGGATTAAATGGGACAAATTTGATGTGGGCCAGTTCAGAAGAGGGTTAGGTATTGAGCTTGAGCATGGCACAGTGAGCCCTGTTACAAATGTAACAAATGATGATCCGATTCTTACAGGGAAGATAGCACTTGCACATTTAAATGAATTTCCGGATTATTACGACAGGCTCGAAAAAATGGAGAAAGAAGCAGACAAATTCTGGGGAATAGAAGAATAACTTAAAGAAAGGAAAAACACACGGAGAAAGGTTTTATTATACGAAGAGCGGAAGGAAGGGATTTAAAGGATTTCGTTAATCTTATTTATTTTTCCTCAGGTAATGTATTAGACTCCGCATTAGACTACAAAGCTAAAGCAGTTCTTGAATTCCTTTTTATAAAACCTCACAATCTTTTTAGTTTTAAACACACTTCATGTATTGAATCAAACAACAAAATAGCGGCAATACTGCTCGGGTACGACTTTGAAGAAAACCAACAAGATTCAGTAAATACTGGCTTACTAATGGTAAAGAAATTAAAATTCTCTTTTATAAAAATATTGAAGAATTTATTGAAAGCAAAAAGAGTTATAGGAATTGTTAGAGAAGGAGAGTTTTATATTTCAAATATAGCGGTGTATCCTGAATTCAGGGGAATGGGGCTTGGAACTGAACTTATGCTTCACATCGAAAAAAATGCAATAAAGAAAAAAAATAAAAGTCTTTCGCTGGATGTTGAAGTTCAAAATGAAGATGCAATAAATCTTTATAAAAAACTTGGCTTTAAAATTATCAGTGATATTAAAATTTTAAAATTAAGAGAGACCTTTAAATTTTATAGAATGATAAAAAATCTTTGAAATATTTTCATGCTCTTTGTTATATTTCATGGAGGAATAAAATGGAAAATTTTGAGAAAATACTTGAAGCATATTCAAATGCAATTATAAAAGTAGCAGAAAAAGTAAGCAGTGCAGTAGTAAATATAGATGTAAGCCAGACGACTGGCTATTACTTCTTTGAAGGACCACAGCAGGTTCAGGGAATTGGCTCTGGTTTTGTATTTACTCCCGATGGTTATATCCTCACAAACAGCCACGTTGTTTACAGAGCAAATCAAATAAGAGTTACTTTTCCAGACAGAACTCAGTATAATGCGCAGCTTACAGGCATAGATATTCAAACAGACCTTGCGGTTATAAGAATTGATGCAACTAATCTACCAGTTCTTGAGTTTGGTGATTCTGATAAACTAAGGATAGGACAACCCGTTCTGGCTGTAGGAAACCCTCTTGGATTTGGACACAGTGTTACAAGCGGGGTAATAAGTGCACTGGGGAGGTCTTTAAGGGGATTTAGCGGCAACATAATTGAAAACATAATACAAACTGATGCATCTTTGAACCCCGGGAACTCTGGTGGTCCACTTGTGGATATACATGGCAAGGTCGAAGGGGTAAATACAGCAATTATTCCTGGAGCACAAGGAATCTGTTTTTCAATCCCGATAAACACCGCAAACTGGGTTGCAGGCCTGCTTATAAAAGAAGGAAAGGTTAGAAGAAGCTATCTCGGAGTTTACGGACAGAATATCAATTTTCCCCTGGGAATAAAAGAAAAATATAACCTCCAACAAAAGGCTGGCATTTACATTGTGAAGATTATGCCAAATAGCCCTGCCTATAAAGGCGAGCTAAAAGAAGGAGATGTTATATTAAAAGTTAATGATAAAGAAATGAGTAATGTTGAGGAATTACAGAGATTCCTCGGGCATACAATACCCCAAATCATGATAAATCTTTCGGTTCTGAGAGGGAACGACATGTTAATGCTCAGAATATTGCTTGAGGCAGGAACTTAAATCTAAAATAAACTTGAGAAGCATAAAAATCTTTTTTCTGAAGTTCAATCTAAAATTATTTTTAGTTTCGTTAAAAGAAGTTTTTGCGAAACATTGGAACATTTTTTGATGTTTTAAAGATGCTTTTGCCCTTAAAAGACACGTTTGAAAATTTCGTACCTCGCACTAAATAAAAAATTTTTCTAAAATTGTAACCCTTTTAAAGGGAGGATGGTAATAAATAGAGAGGTTTAATGAAAGACGATTCTTTTTATATCAGAAAGGTGCTTGATGGTGATAATGATTATTTTTCTTTTCTTGTAGAAAAGTATCAATCGCTACTTTTTAATACAATAAGGAAAATTGTAGAAAACCGAGCGGTAGCTGAAGATATTACACAAGATGCTTTTTTCAAGACATACAAAAGTCTAAAAAATTTTAATACAGACAAACCTTTTTATCCATATCTTTTAAGAATTGCAATAAACTGTACTAAAGATTATTTTAAAAAAGGAAAGCGAGAAGTAAGCCTTCAATCAGAAGTTGCTTACGAAGATCCGCATGCAGATATTGATAAAACCCGCGAGATGTATGAAATCATATATAAATTGCCCGATCAATTCAGAGAAGTGATTTTAACTTTTTACAGAGATGGAAAAAACATAAAAGAAATTGCCTTAGAAACAGGAGATTCAGTCGAAAATGTAAAAGTTAAACTCTTCAGGGCAAGAAAATTATTACTGAAATTTTATCAGGAATTGTAACCTTTTAAAATCCAGAGGGGTATATACAGCGATGAAAGAAAAAGAATTTTTTAAAAATTTAGAGCTTTTGAGGCAGAACAACGAGTTCGTATCAATAACCTTTATGGTTATGAAAAGGATAGAGAATGAGCAAAGGAAAAAAACACTTATTATCTCAAGTATTTTATTCCCCTTTGTCTTCGCCTTTTCCGTATGGCTCCTCAAGCTATTGGTTAATACCCCCCTTAAAGTAATTCCACAGTTTATATACTCCTTCTTGAGAGTGGGTAATTTTAACCCCATTATTTTCACTTTTATATTCCTTTTAATTATAAGTTACACAATAAGCTTCTTTACGAGCTTTGTAATCATTGGAGGTGTAGATCATGAAGTGTTATTACCATCCTGAAAAGGATGCAGTTGCCATCTGTAAAGAATGCGGCAAACCGCTATGTGAAAACTGTGCTCATGAATTCAATGGAAAAATTTATTGCGAAGAAGATCTGAGCAAAGTTCAAGAAAAGTCTAAAAAAGTAGATGAAAAAACGGAAAGGAAAGAAGAAAGAGCCAAAAGAAGAGAAGAAAGACATGAAGAAAAGGCTCAAAGACATGAAAAAAGATACAAAATAGATGAATCAATTAGGAATTACTTCCCACAGATTTTACTCATTACATTAGCTATTGTTGCAATCGTTCTGATCGTAATGGTCACTGCTTTTGTAGTGCCAGGAAGGAAATATATTATTCCTCTTAGAGTGTGGAACAATGACGTGACAAATCAATATTCCGAATTGTATAACGGAGAAACATTTCTTTCAATTGACGCCACTCTTAGTGCAGAAGATGTTTACATTCATCCGGTTAAAAATATTTTATACAGAGTTGAAACAAGAGGAGACACGCCAAGGGTCAGCTATGGTAACGGAACCCTTACGATAGTATCCCAAAATGTGACCAATATATTTCCTAAAAATATATACAGAAGAGTAGATATTTATTTGAACGAGTCACTAACTACAGATCTTGCCATGAAAAATGGAGCTGGTAGCATATATATACAGGATATGGGTTTAAAATTCGGAAATGTTACTATACAGGAAGGTGCCGGTAATATATTAATAAGTAATTGCAATATAAACAGCCTTGTTATAAATTCAGGTGTCGGGAACGTAAATATTTCAAAAATAAAGGATACAGGAAATATAAGGATAGAAGGAGGAGTTGGAAATTTTAATTTAGATCTTTCAGCAATTACAGGAAAAAGTTCTGTAACGCTTCGAAATGGAGTTGGAAATTCAACAGTTACTGTAAACAATCAAAGCTCCGTTAGAGCCGCTGTAACTGCTTTCTCGGTAAAAACTGATGATTTTGCA
>Ga0210017_1003452_pt1 | contig 13242 bp, 10 predicted proteins | sample CryGeyCG2014_020_FD_183966 | JGI IMG/M metagenome (GOLD analysis project Ga0210017, IMG submission 183966) | Groundwater microbial communities from aquifer - Crystal Geyser CG08_land_8/20/14_0.20 (SPAdes) (version 2) | ecosystem: Environmental > Aquatic > Deep subsurface > Groundwater | place... | reverse complement strand
AAGTTTAAATTTTCTCCGTTTCCCTCTTCCATTTGTTTTTCTCCTGTTCCGCCCTGTCTCGTATAAAAAGGTACCTTTTTATATCTTATTTTCTGCGGTATCCTGTCTTGAAATCGTTTAATTTATTTTACATTAAAAACGGATAAATTACTATTTTTATTATCTCATGTCTCTTCAAGCAGTTCTTTAGTCGTTTTGGCGAGTTCCCTGGGGTCAAAAGGCATTACGATGAAACTTGAGGCGCCTGAGATCAGCGCCGGCACCATCATTCTGGTCCCGCTGGCCGAGGCCACGGCTATTTTAGTCTTTTGGGTCCTCGGGCTTTCCCTCAACAGTTTGCAGAGGGTCAGGCCGTCTATTTTGCCTATGGAATTGCAGCCGAGTATAAATACCAGATCCGGCATCGTCTTTTCCGCCGTTGCCATCGCGTCTTCGCCGTCTTCGGCGGTATATACCAGGTAATCCGGATAGGCCTTTTCCAGAACGAGCCTGGAAACGAGCCTTATATCCGCCTCGGAGGAAACTATGAGAATTTTAACCATGGTCAGTTTTCGTTTTTCGCTTCTTTAAGCGGTTTCTTTTATTTGCGTAAAATTCCCCCTGTCAATAACTATATGGTAATAATAAACACGCCGAAAAAGCAAGGCGCTTTAAGGGATTACGCGTCTGATGTTTTTATCCGTTATTCCAGCAGTTTTATTATGTTCTCCGCGGCCTGGCGGCCGGAAGGAATGTCTATGCGCTCATAGCCTTTGGCCATGGCGGCCAGATTGGCCGGGTTTATGAGCTTTTCGAGGGTCGTTTTGATGTTTTTATAGAGGTTTTCATCGTCTTTCAGTATGAGGGCGCAGGCGTACCTGGCCAGGGTTTCGGCGTTAAGGGTCTGATGGTCCGCGGCGGCGGTCCTGAGAGGGACCAGAATGGCCGGCCTTTTCATGGTTATAAGCTCGTTCACCGTGCCGGACCCGCTTCTCGAGATGACGAGGTCGGCGGCCGAATAAAGTTCGTTCATGTTTTCATAATAATCGTAAACCTTTACGCATTTACAATCAACTTCTATGGCCTCGTATTTCCCCTTTATTTCTTCGTAATTTTTTCTGCCGGTCAGGTGCAGGAGCTGTATCTTTTCTTTCCGGGTCACCGCGTCCAGCGCCAGCCTGTAGGCCGTTTCGTTTATATTTTTAGAGCCCTGGCTGCCGCCGAAGACGAGAAGGGTGAAGGTTTCGGGAGCGAGCCCGAGCTTTTTTTTTGCCTCTTCTTTGCTCGTTTCGGAAAAAAAGCTTTCCCTGAGAGGAGTGCCGGTCAGCCTCGTCTTATGCGGGAAAGGGTCGTTCCTGAGCGGCAGGCCGGTGAGTACGGAATGAGCGAAAAAACCCGACAGGTAATTGGAGAGCCCCAGAACCGAGTTGGATTCGTGTATCAGGGTTCTGATTTTTTTCAGGCGCGCCGAAAGAACCAGCGGGAAAGCCACGTAACTGCCGGTGCCGAGTACGGCTTCGGGGGCGAAATCGCGCAGTATCCGGAACGAATAAAGAACTGAAACGGCCAGCTTCCAGAAAAAAACCGCGTGGCGGAAGGGATTAATGGAGCGCGGAAGGGCGATCATGTCTATTTCCACGAAGGGGATGTCGTTTTCCCTGAGAACCGGGATGGAAATATCCTCTTTTTTTACGGCGAAAACCACTTGCAGGCCCTTTTTTATCAGTTCTTTGGCCAGCGAGAAACCGGGATAAAAATGTCCCCCAGTCCCCCCGCCGGCTATTATTATTCGTTTCATACCGTCGTTTTCCTTCTTAAAGAGATATTGAGTATGAGGCCGCATAAGATAAGGGTGGTCATTATCGAAGTGCCGCCGTATGAGAAAAAAGGCAGGGGCAGGCCTTTGGTGGGGATTAACCCGGCGGTCATGGCTATATTGAAAAAGGCCTGAAAAACTATCAGGAGGGTCGCGCCTGCCGCCACGAGCGAAAGATAGTGGGAGCGGGCGTGTTTGGCTATGGACAGGCCCCTGAAAAGGAAGAAGAGAAAAACGCCTATTATGACCATAGCTCCGGCCAGGCCGAATTCTTCGGCCATTATCGGGAAGATAAAATCCGTGTGCAGTTCGGGAAGATAGGAGAGCTTTATATTGGAGGCGCCGAAGCCCACTCCGAACCAGCCGCCGCTCCCTATGGCTATAAGAGATTGGGAGAGCTGGTAGGTTTCATCCTTCATGTGGTCCAGGGGCGAGAGCCAGGATCTGAGCCGGACGAGCCTGTAGGGATGCCTTATGAGCTCTATTATGAAAACCGGGATAGCCAGCAGTACCGGCATAAGGAGATATTTCAGCTTTACGCCGGAGACGTACATCATGGACAGCGTTATGGCGAAAAGGAGCGCCGGGGTGCCGAGGTCCGGCTCCAGCGCTATCAAAACCAGCAGTACGGAGACTATCAGGAAAGGTTTTACGATGTATTTGAGCGAGGCCGCTATTTTGCTGAAGTTCCTGTCGAAATAGTCGGCTATGAAAAGCACTACTATTATTTTAGCGAGTTCCGAGGTCTGGAAGCGCATGAAGCCGAGCGGTATCCAGCGGTGCACATGCCGAACTGCGGGCATAAAAAGAGTTACGAGCAGGAGGAAAGCCGTGCCTAAGACCATGAAAGGGATATATTCTCTCAGCCTTTCGAGGTCCGTGAAAATGACTACTATCATGGCTATAAAGCCGGCAAAAGACCAGAGCACCTGTTTTTTTAGGAAATAAACCGAGCTCTGGTATTTGTTCAGGGCCTGTATGGAGCTGACGGAGTAAAGCATGGTAAGGGAAACCAGTATCAGGGTTACGATGACGGTAAAAAGCGCGTAATCGAAGAACTTGAAATTAAAGTTGAGCGTTTTGGAAGGCGGCGGCGTTTTTTTCATTTTAAATAGTTCACCATTTTTTTAAATTGCCGTCCCCTGTCCTCGAAATCCCTGAACTGGTCGTAGGAGGCGCAGGCCGGGGAAAGCAGGGCTATATCCCCTTTTTCGGCCCCGGCGCGTATCAGATCGAGAGCCTTTTTTATCGTAAAAGCCCTTTTTATTCCGGCGGCGCCGTTTAGCTCTTTTTCTATTTTGGCGGCGGCGGAGCCTACGGTAAGTATCTTTTTGACGTGTTTTTTTATCAGCGGAGACAAGGGGCCGTAGGGAGTGCCTTTATCGAGCCCGCCCAGTATCAGCCAGATGTTCTTTTTGAGCCCCAAAGCTTTTAAAGCTACCGCCGTCGAGTCTACGTTGGTCCCCTTGGAATCGTTGACGTAGCGGACGCCTTCCAGCTCCCTGACGTATTCTATCCGGTGTTCTACGCCCTTGAAGGCGTCGAAAGTCTTCTGTATAATCTTTCCGTTCACGCCAAGCGCCGCCGCCGAGAGCGCCGCGGCCATGGCGTTCTCTATATTATGCGTACCGGGTATGGGAGGTGGAACGAGCGGGAACGCGCGTTTCCCCTGACGGATAATTATTTTCCCCTTTTCCAGAAAAGCCGCCATGGCGGGGCCGCGTCTTTTGGAGGAAAAGAAGAGTACCCGCGCCGGGCATTTCAGGGCCAGTTTTCTTGAATATTTATCCTCGTAATTTAAAACGCAGAAATCCTCGGGGTCCTGAAAGGCGAAGACCTTCGCCTTGGCTTTTATATAGGAAGCCATGCTTCCGTGATGTTCCAGATGGTCCGGTGTTATGTTCAGTATCGCGGAAACCGCCGGTTTTATGAAATTGGAATCCTCCAGCTGGTAGCTGGAAACTTCCATCACTATATAATCTTTCGGTCCGGCTTTCGGCGCCTGTTCGCAGGCGGGATTGCCTATATTGCCGCAGGCCAGGGCTTTCCGGCCTTTTTTCCGGGCAAAATTTTGGAAGATAAGATGGGAGAGTCCCGTAGTCGTGGTTTTCCCGTTCGTGCCGGTTATCATGACGAGGTTGGGCGAACCTGAGAAGGCCAGGGCGGTTTCTATTTCGCTGAAAACGGGGATACCGGCTTTTTTTATGATCCGCAGAGGAGCGGCGTGATTGGAGATGCCGGGGCTTTTTATTGCGAAATCCGCTTTACGCAGGGCGCCGGCCAGGTCTTTTTCTGTTATGAACCTGACCGCCCGGCGTATCCCGGCCCCGCCGAGCTCGCTTTTCTTCTTCCTGTCCGAGAGATAGACCGAGAACCCCTTTTTCGAAAGGAGGTTTGCCGCGGCTATCCCGCTTTTCCCCGCCCCCAGCACGAGGGCGGTCTTATAATTTTTGTTTTTGAACATAATAAATCCAGTCTCAGGTCTCATGTCGCAAGCTGCAGGATTCTTAAGGAACTTCCTCAAGAACTTGAGACTTGAGACATGCAACTTGTGACATCTTCACCTGATTTTCAAAGACGCGAGCGCCACGAGCATAAGCATTATGCCTATTATCCAGAAACGGATCGTCACTTTCGGCTCGGGTATGCCTTTGAGCTCGAAATGATGGTGTATGGGGGCCATCAGGAAGATCCTCTTTTTATTCCTCAGCTTGAAAGAGCCCATCTGCATTATCACGGAGAGAGTTTCCCCGAGGAAAAGGGCTCCCGCCACGGGCAGCAGCAGTTCCTGCTTTATGAGTATGGCGGAAACCCCTACTACTCCGCCCAGGAAGAGGGAACTGGTATCGCCCATGAAAACCTGCGCGGGAAAGGCGTTGAACCATAAAAAGCCGAGGCAGGCCCCTATCATGGTGGCCAGGAAAACAGCTATCTCTCCGGAACCTTCCACGTGTATTATCTTGAGGTAGGAGGCTATTTTGACGTGTCCCGAGCAGTAGGCTATTATCAGGAAGGTCAGGGCGGTGAAAACTATAAGGCCGCTGGCGAGGCCGTCCTGCCCGTCCGTCAGGTTCACGGCGTTGGAGGTCCCTATGACTATGAGCATTTCAAAAATGAAATAGAGTATTCCGAGATTGATGAACAGCCCTTTCATATACGGGACCATGATATGGGTCGGATAATCCGGATTGGGCGGATTGACCGCCAGGTAGCCCACCACCATAAGCGCCACGGTTATCTGCAGGATGAATTTGAAGTAAGAGGGCGCGCCGCGCGGATCTTTCTTGACCAGCTTTATGTAGTCGTCCAGCCACCCGGCAAAGGCGAGAATAAGGGTCGAAGCGAGAAGCAGTATGATGAACCTGTTGTCCATCCTCGCCCATAGAACGGTCGAGAGGAGCATGGAGACGAGTATGAGCAGTCCGCCCATGGTAGTGGTCCCGTCCTTGGAGAAATGGCTCGGCGGTCCGTCTTTTCTCTGCACCTGCTGTATTTTGTAGGATTTAAGTTTTCTTATCAGGAACGGGCCTATTATTATCACCAGCAGGAAAGAGGTTATGATGGCTCCGCCGGTCCTGAAGGTGATGTACTGGAAAACGTTCAGCGGGCTGAAGAAATCTTTGAAAGCGTGCAGGTAATAAAGCATAATTTTTCTCCCATGATTATTGGAGGAATAGAGGATCGGAGGATTAGAAGATTAGAAATTAAGGCGCTCCTTATTAAACTAATCCTCCAATCTTCCAATCATCCAGTCCTCCCCCCCTGTAGCAATTTCTCGAATCTCATCGAGCGGGAAGCCTTAAACAGAAAAACGGCTTTTTCCCTGTAAAGCAGGCGCCTTATCTCTTTACGGGCCTGCCCCGTCTCAGTGAAATATTTTACATTTTCTTTTTTGCCTTTCAAAAGAGCGTAAGCGGCTTTCATTTCCCCGCCTATAAGGACGGTCCCGGCGGGGTCGAGGGCGCGGAGCTTTTCGCCCAGTTCACGGTGATAGGCGCGGGAATATTTACCCAGTTCCTTCATGTCGCCCAGAACCAGGAAATATCTCCCCCCGCGGCCGGTTATTTCCGAGAGGGCGGCTTCCATGGACTGGGGATTCGCGTTATAGGCGTCGAAAAGTATTTCAGCCTTTTTGATTCTCATCGCCTGCATTCTCATCGGCACGCCTTTGAAATTTTCCAGGGCTTTTATTGCGGCTCCGGGCCTTACGCCGGCGGCGAGGCCGGCCAGGAAAGCGGCGGCGGCGTTAAGATAGTTGTGCCTGCCGGGGATTTTGAGTTTTATCGGAGTTTTTCTGTTCCTGAAAACAAAAACGAAGCCTTTGCCCTCCTCTTTTATAAGCAAATCGCTGCCTTTTTCGAAACCGAAGGTGAGCCGGTTAAGCCGCCGCCTGTCAAGCCTTTTCAGGTATTCATTGTCGCCGTTGTAGATGACCGGAGAGTTTTTTCCTTTAAGGCTTTGAAGGACCTCGGTTTCCGTTTTGAAAATGTTTTCCATGGACTTGAAAAATTCAAGATGTTCCGGGCCTATGGTGGTTATCACCGCCGCGCCGGGCCTTATTATCTTCGCGAGTTCCAGCACTTCCCCCCGCCTCGATGCCCCCAGTTCGAAAACGGCGGCTTTGTGCTTTTTCCCCAGTTCCAGGACGGAAAAAGGAAGGCCGAATTCGTTGTTGAAATTCCCCGTATTGGAACAGACCGGCCCTTTCGTTTCGAGAACGGCTTTTATCATTTCCTTCGCGGTGGTTTTGCCGTTGGAGCCAGTGACCGAGATAACCGGTATCCGGAATTTCAGCCTGCGGCTGAGGGCCAGCGCGTGCAGGGCCTTAAGCGTGTCCGGAACTTCCACGCAGAAGGAAATTTTTGAGAGGGTTTCGGCGCCGGCGCCGCCCCGGCGGCATATTAAGCCCGAGGCTCCGTTTTCCACGGCCCGGCCTATGAAATCATTGCCGTCGAAGCTTTTACCCTTCAGCGCCCAGAAGACGCCGCCCTTTTTTATGGTCCTGGTGTCCGTCGAAAAGGAGTTCAGTTCGAAGGAAGGGTTTCCCTTCAGGAGCCGGCCTTTGGTTATGGGGCAAATTTTTTTCAGCGTGATATTCAGTTCCATTATAATTTCCCCGCCACCCTCATGAATTTCAGGGCGGTTTCCCGGTCGTCGAAGTGGATAGTTCTATCGCTGAGTATCTGATAGTCTTCGTGCCCCTTGCCGGCTATAAGTATTATGTCCCCGGATTCGGCCGCTATGACGGCCTTGAAAATGGCTTCTTCCCGGGAGGAAACCAGTTCGTAGTTGGAGAACCTGTTTTTTATCCCCTTTTCTATATCGCTTATTATGGCTTCCGGGTCTTCGGTTCTGGGATTGTCGCTTGTTATTATCACATGCCCGCTCATGGAACAGGCGGTTTCGCCCATCGGCGCCCTTTTGCCTTTGTCCCGGTCGCCGCCGCATCCGAAAACCGTTAGTATCCTCTTGTGAGGGATCTTTTCCAGAGTGGAAAGCACGTTCCTGAGTGATTCCTCGGTATGAGCGTAATCCACGTAAACCACGAAATCGGCGGAGGAGACTATCTTTTCCAGCCGGCCCGGCACGTTCTCTATCTTCGAAGCGGCTTCGGCCAGCTTTTCCATGGCTATCCCCCGGGAATTTAGTACGGCTATGGCGGAAAGGGCGTTGTAGACGTTGTGAACCCCTATCAGGGGGAGCCGGAATTTATGTTTTTTCCCCTCCCTATTTATTTCAAAAGAAGTTTTATCCGGATAGATCTCTATTTTTTCGGCCCTGAACTCGGCCGTTTTTTTCAGGCCGTAGGTCACCGTCCTTATCCCGGTTCCGGCGGGAGGAAGCCGGACCAGGGCTTCGTCGTCGGCGTTTACGGCGGCCAGCCTGTTTTTTTTCGGGGAACGGGCGAGAAGGTCCATGAGGCGGGCTTTGGCGGAAAAATATTCCTCCCTGGTTTTATGGAAGTCCAGATGGTCGCTCTGGAAATTGGTGAAAACGGCGCTGTCGAACTCTATATCCTCCACTCTTTTAAGGGCCAGGGAATGGGAGGAAACTTCCATGACGCAATGGGAACAGCCGTCCGCGAGCATTTCGGCAAGAAGCCGGTTCAGCTCCGGGGCCAGGGGAGTCGTGTTGGAGGCCTTGGAAAGAACGCGTTTGTGGGTCCTGTAATTTATCGTGCCTATGAGTCCGGGCCTGAAACCGCAATGTGTCAGCATCGCTTCCAGGATATAGGAAGAGGTGGTTTTCCCCTTGGTGCCGGTCAGACCCGTGATTTCCATTTTGGAAGAAGGATTGCCGTAAAAATTTTTCGCTATTGCGGAGAGAGTTCCGGCCATGTCGTCCGCGAAAAAGAACGGCACGGGGAAATCCTGTTTCGGTCCGGAGGTTATGACGGCTTTGGCGCCGTTTTTCACGGCTTCGCTTATATAATCGTTGCCGTCGGATTTAGAGCCCTTGAGGGCTATGAAAAGGTCTCCTTTTTTCACTTCCTTGGAATTTATGGAAATGCCGCTTATCTCCATATCCCCGGAACCGGCCGGCAGGAGCGTTGTTTTTACGTTCTTTAGCAACTCACTGATTTTCATCCGGCCGCCCGCTTCCCCGACGTGTCGGGGCCTTTTTTTACTATCGAATCGCCTGAAAGGCGGAAAGCGGGTGGCCGGGTCATAATCAAATTATAGCAAAACGGAATAAGCGTGAAAGTCTGAAAGTTATTTTCGGCAACCTGCGGGGTTGCCGTCATTTTTCGGTTGTCGTAAGGATATCGTCCGCTATTTTTTTCCGGGCCGGCGTCAGCGACGGGTATATCCGTCGCCGGAACTCTTCCCTTACCGTCTTGTCTTTCAACTGGGATTCCAGCGCCGTTTTGCAGGAAACGTAAGCCGCTTCCGCCTGGGAAGGCTGATGAGGCACGGTTTCCGGGTGGGTGGCGTTCTCCGCCGCTTTCAGGAGCGCCGGCAAATTTCCGGCATTGAGCCTGGACTTTCTTGTCTCGTCCGTATAGGTCATATCGAGATAGAGACAGCCTCCTCCGGCCGGAGCGCCGTAAAATTTCTGAATTCCCGAAAGTATGGCGGGAAGGAATTCATTGTAATTATAAAACTGCTGGGCCATGTCCGTGAAAAGCATGGAATTCGGGGTGCTGTGTCCCCCCGCCGAACGCAGAAAATGGTCGTTTATCAGTTTCATTCCTCTTGAATCGCCCATGGCCAGCAGGGACTTGGCTCCTTCTATGATGGATTGTTGAACCTCGTAATCCGGAGGGAAACTGTTGTTGATAACCGCCAGGTTATATTTGGCCAGTCCGCCGGCTATCTGCCTGAGCAATGTGCCGGCCCTTTCCGCTTTTTTCTTTTCGGAGATAATTCCCATACTGCTGTATTTATCGGCGCACGCTCTGACATAAAAATTCCATTTCGCCATCAGGGCCTGGTCGGCTTCCATTTCGGCGAGAAGATCGGCTATGGCCGGATCTTTAAAAAAACATATCTGCGCCAGCGCCTCCCTCATGTAATCCCCGGTCCCGGAGCGTATCGCCGATATCAGGAACGGGACAAGCGCGTTAAATTCCCCGGGAAGAAATCCCCGATTGGAGTCTGGACATTTTGACAACTGGTCCCAGCCGTAGGGGTTGAAACAATTCCGCGTTTCGGGCGGAATTGACAGGACTGCGGCATAATAACCCGCCTTGTCCTTTACCCCGATTTTTCTCTGGAGTACGGCCAGGCCTGCGCTTCCGACGGGACTCGAACTCAATTTTATGACGGAAGAGCCTGTGTTTTCGTCAAAACCTTCGTAAAAATATCCCGTAAACAGGATTTTAAAATCAGGAGACAATTCGTTAATTCCCAAATGAGCGGCGGTCCAGACGTTTTTTGCGTAAGGATCCAGCTTTATCGCGCGGATGAGATTGCCGGCAAGCCCTTCTTTGTTTGAAATCTGTTTTATCAGCGCGCCGTCTTGCAATGACTGGACGACAATCCCGTCGGCCGGATATTCCCCGTACTCGCCGTCATAGCGGGTTCCGAGCCACAGCCTGCCGTTTTCTATTTCCGCCGCGCCGACGCTGGCGCAGGGCCTTACCCGGTCGTTAAACGTTACGCCGCCGATTTTAAGGCTATGTCCCGTGTTCGACCCTTCGGAGCAATAAGCGTCCGTTGTTTCGATGTTTACGCCTGCCGAGGTCTTCAGCAGAACGCTTGAATTGATTCCCCTGTTTTCCAGTATGACCGCGGTTTTCCCGCCGGCGTTTTCGGAAAATTCGGATTTAAATCCGTCTTCTCCGGCCGGGGAAAAGGTTTTGGAAGAGCGCGTCAATATGAATCTGCGCCCGTCCCTGGCGGCAAACCCCACCGCCCGGGGGCTGAAAACGATTTCGTCTATGGCCGGCAGGATATCCCAGGATTCCGGCTCCCTTCCGGCATAAGACAAAGACGAAAATAAAAATAAAAATCCGATAATTCCCGCGACGTTTATAAAAATTGTCTTTGCCATAAGTTCCTCCCGCCGGCATATTCGCCCGCGGCTGATTTTTTCATATTTCAATCGTTCTCCATAGTTTCAAGAAAACGCTTTCGCGGATTTTCAAAAACCACTTCTTTGTGGTCAAATTTTTCCGGAGTCCAGCCGTCCAACCAGGTCAACAGCGCGAGGGCCTCGTCATCTTCATCCGAAACAGTCTTAATGGCCGCCGCCTGCGCGCAGCCGGCATAACCGCCGGGCCCGCCGCAGTCCTCCGGGGGACAGGCCCTTTCGCCGTCAAGACAGAGCGGATATTTCATGCCCGCCTTTTTCGGGACTATGTCTTCAAGCAATACCTCGTGTCTCCAGCCGTCGCCGAAATCGTATGTATAAACGGCCAGGTCGCCCTCTTTTTTCAGGTATTTGCCAAGCGCGGCCTCCGTAGTGAAATCCGATGGCTCTTCATGCAAATCTTCAACGGCGTAAGGGGATTCTATACGCGCCGGAGGTTTCGTTCCGGGCTCTGGAATTTCAAAAGCGTGCAAATGCCTGTCCTCCCAGCCCATGGCGTTCTGAACGGCGACATGTAAATCGTAGAAAGTGTAAGAGCCTGGGACTTGTATCCGCCGCCATACCGGCGGCTCCGTTCCGAGCAGGGTTATTTTAAACTGAAAAACCGTTTCAAACGGCCGCTTGCGCGGAATGGAGAACGAAATTTCATATTCTTCTTCCGGCGGATTCCCCGGGGCGGCTTCTCCGGAACGCGGCAATTCGAGGGCCTTATCAAGGTCCCTGAACCACGCGATTTCCCTGAGCAGTTTTCTGGCGGTCGTGGCGACTTGCGGGTTTTTGCCTTTTGTTTCAGAAACAAGTTTTCCCGCCCTCTTTTCCACAAGTTTCACCGCCTCCGGGTGATTCAGCCTGGCCAACCGTAAAAAGTCAACGGCGAACCGCAGAGTTTTATACCTGACCATCCCGTCCGTATCGCGCAGGGCGCTGAAGATAAAATCCGCGCATTCCTCGGGAAAATAGCTTGCTATGAAACTGAAATGAATATACGGCAGCGCGCAAAGCGCGGCGCGGCGATATGCCGGATCCGGATTTAAAAGGGAATTTTTCACGCCGGTCCAGACTCCCCACATTTCCCTGCTTTTTGAAAAATCGCCGCGTGGAACGCGCCCATGGGATTCGTCATTGCTGGAATCTCTTATCAGTCTAAGCTCCTTCCTCGCGTTTTTTCGCCGCTCTTTATCGTCCGAAGACACATCTCCCACAAACTTATTAAAAAACACGGAAGGCGGGACGTTTTCCGAGGCAACGGCTTTAATGAAGTTTTTCCTCATCCCTTCTTCAAGAGTAAGACCGCCGAGCGACGGCAAAGGCGTATGCCGCAACAATTCCTGCGCCGGAAAGAATAATCCGAATGAAATAAGCATTTCAGGATAATCGTCATCCGGAAGAATAGCCAGTTTAAAGGCCGAGGCCGGATTATGAGCCCGTTGGATAAGTCGCTGAAAAGACTCTCGCTTAACGAGGGGGTCGGGGATATCGGCGGATTCTTTTTCATATTTTTCCCACGCCGCCGCCGCGGCGGCGGTGGCCGGCAGGATATCCGGGAGAGGGGGGCAGGCGGCAAGGATCTCGCGGCGGAGAGATTTTCTCATTCCGGACAGTTTTCCGGCAATAGAGGAAATCGCGGAAATAAATTCTTTTCTCCTTACCGAGGGTAAAGAAGTTTTCCCCCCAAGCTCCGTCAGAATTTCCCTGAGTCCGGCCAGGGTTTTATTGAATTCGTCCGCCGCGGCGTGCCATTGCTCCCCGGGTTCGCGTCCGAAATCGTTGAGGGACGAGGCGAAATCGGAAAAAGACTTTTCCGCGTCAGCGGCATATTTTTTCATCTGGTAAAACGACGTGTTTTGTTCAAGTGTTTTCATAATTCTCCACCCTTTGCGTTTATTTGAATGAACCTTTAATTACCGTCCGGGACGGCAATTCTGGCAACCTCCGGGGTTGCCAAACAGGTTAACTTCCAAAAAGTCGCCTGACACCTTTTTTCGCAGAACCGTCCCCTTTTACCCCTTTTATTAAGAACCGTATGCCACTATCCACTGTACGCGCACACGCCGACACGCGGTGAATTGACGACCGGTAGCAACATGTCCTCACCGCATTTATGTTTGGGGGCGCACGCGCCGCAGAGCCAGCCCTTCTCCTCCCAGGCGCAGTCAACGCAGACTTGCGTGGCGGGTTTTCCGCATTTTGAGCAGGGTATGGCAGGGGGGGTATTCCTTGCGAGAAGCTGTATAGAGTCGCTTTCGTTTTCAATTTCGCCCACCACCTTCAGCGCCAGGCTGGTGGTGCTGCCGAAATCGTAATCGTAAGAGAACTTTATACCCGGCGTAAGCGCTTTCCGGAGTTCCACCCGCATGTTTTTTTCGCCGTATTCCGCATCCGGCTGTCTGGAATACAGCGTTTTTTCTATTTTAAACGCGCTCAAATGCCCGCAGCACTCCAGCCAGATGTTTCGCAAAAAAGCGTCAAGTCTCTCCAGTTTCGCGCCGGCCGGGACGGAAAGATGCAGCCAATATTCCGGCAAATGGGCTCCTTCCACGACTATATGGAAAGCTTTTGTTTTCGGCTTCCCCGCCGCATTGCCCGTTGTGGCGCATAATTTTAAGTGCCTGCTAACCGCGCCTTTCGCCAGCTTCACGCCGCATAACAGGCACGTCCCTTCAGATTTTTGCGTTTTCATAATGCCTCCCGTTGAACTTGTAAAGAATCCTTAATAAGTTGCCTGCAATTAAAGTGACACAGAACCTATTTATTGTCGAATTAAGTTGTGTGTCACTTTAATGTGTGGAATTTATGGAAATGCCGCTTATCTCCATATCCCCGGAACCGGCCGGCAGGAGCGTTGTTTTTACGTTCTTTAGCAACTCACTGATTTTCATCCGGCCGCCCGCTTCCCCGACGTGTCGGGGCCT
>Ga0210017_1003451_pt1 | contig 13245 bp, 15 predicted proteins | sample CryGeyCG2014_020_FD_183966 | JGI IMG/M metagenome (GOLD analysis project Ga0210017, IMG submission 183966) | Groundwater microbial communities from aquifer - Crystal Geyser CG08_land_8/20/14_0.20 (SPAdes) (version 2) | ecosystem: Environmental > Aquatic > Deep subsurface > Groundwater | place... | reverse complement strand
CTGAAAACGCGGACTTTTAAAAGACGATTTTTTGGAAGGCGGATTTAGCGCCAAAACATTCTCTCCCGATTGCAGTTTAAAACAGTAGGCTCCGTAATAAGTGATTATCATGTTTAAATTATAACAGTTTTGGGCAAAAAATAAAGAGTACCTAAATCGGACACCCGGGTGTCCGATTATTGAGCGGGGTTATACAAAAACTTGCAAAATACAAGAATTATAATATACTTTTATTCAATGATTACGGCAGTAGCAAAAAAACCGGTAAAATGGCAGGAAACCTCTATGGATTTCCTTTTCAGGGCTTTGCCGCTAAACCCGCCGAAAGAAGGTGATCTAATTGACGGAGAAGTTTTGAAACAAAAAGGTTCACGGCTTTTTCTAAACATAAAACCTTTTGGCACGGGAATAATTTACGGACGTGAGTTCAACAACGCGCGAGATATTGTAAAATCGCTCAAACCCGGAGATATTGTTACGGCCAAAGTAATAAAACCCGAAAACGAAGACGGATACATAGAACTCTCGCTAAAAGAAGCCGGCCAGGAAATAAAATGGCGCGAGGCCGAAGAAGCGCAAAAAAAACAAACTGTTTTTTCCCTGCCCGTAATTGACGCCAACAAAGGAGGTTTAATTTTTAACTGGAAAGGATTGCAGGGATTTTTGCCCGCCTCGCAATTAAAAACGAACCACTATCCAAGAGTTGAAGGCGGAGATAAAGACAAGATACTGGACGAACTTAAGAAATTAACCGGACAAAACTTATCCGTGGTAATAATCGGAGTCGACCAAAAAGAAGATAAATTAATTTTCTCTGAAAAAGAGACCGAGGCCGAAGAGATAAAAGACATGCTCTCAAAATACAAAATAGGTGATGTTATAGAAGGAGAAATAACCGGAGTGGTGGATTTTGGCGTATTTGTAAAAATAGAAGACGGACTGGAAGGATTGACCCACATTTCGGAGTTAGACTGGGGATTAGTGGAAGACCCGGCCAATCTTTTCAAAGTCGGCGACAAAGTTCCGGCACAAATAATCAGCATAAAAAACGATAAAATTTCACTTTCAATAAAAGCGCTTAAAAATAATCCGTGGACAGACGCCAAGAAAAAATACAAGCAAAACCAAACGGTAAACGGCGTTGTAATCCGCTTCAATAAATTCGGAACGCTTGTGAGTATTGAGGAAGGCATTGCAGGATTGGCGCATATTTCCGAATTTGAATCTGAGGAAGAAATGAAAAGTAAACTGGAATTGGGAAAATCTTACAACTTCAAAATAAATCTTTTTGAACCGGACGAAGAAAGACTAATTTTATCTTTGCAAGAATAAAATTAGGCACCCATGATCTTCTCCAAATCTTTCCCCGCCTCTTCCATTATTGTCTTCAAAACAGCCATCTCTTTCGGTTTAAACTTTCCCATCAAAAAATCCAAAACTTTTTTTTCACCCTTGGGTTTTTTAAGTTTACCCTTTGGCGTGGCAGGCCTGCCTGCGCAGGCAGGAGAAATCCCGATTCTAATCCTGTAAAAATCCTTGGTCTTTACCGCAGCCATGACTGACTCCACTCCTTTGTGGCCGGCCGAACCCTTGCCAAAAGAAATTTTGTAATTAGCCAAGGCCAAATCTAAATCATCGTGAACAACAATTAATTTTTTTGCGCTCTTTTTTGAAGTGACAATTTTCTTCAGGGCCAAGCCGGATTTATTCATAAAGGTTTCCGGCAAAAAACACGTTATTTTTTCTTTGCCGGCCTTGCCTTCGGTCTTTAGCGACAAGGTTTTTTTATCAATTTTAAAATCATCAAATTTTTGTTTTTTGCAAAAAAATTCAACAAACATCCGGCCGGTGTTATGCCGCGTGTTTTCGTATTCTTTCCCCGGGTTACCAAGCCCTACGATATAATACATACGAATTTATTTTAATCATTTTTGACAAAAGAAACAACCGGTACAAAACCTTGATTTTTTTCTTTTTTCTATATATAATAAGAATCAATGAAAACAAAAAAACAAGAAAACTCAACACGAAACAGCAACCTCAGGCAATCATTGTGGGAATTTGTAAAATTTACCGCCATCGCCGCCATAATCATCATACCCATACGCCTTTGGGTGGCCCAACCCTTCATTGTAAGCGGTTCTTCCATGGTGCCCAATTTTGAAAACGGAGAATATCTAATTGTGGACGAATTTTCTTATCATTTCCGAGGACCGGCAAGAGGAGAAATTATAATTTTCCGCTATCCGAACAACCCTTCAAAGTTTTTTATAAAAAGAATAATAGGCATGCCCAACGAAACAATAGAAATAAATAACGGGGAAATTCGCATATACAATGAAGAATTCCCTGGAGGAGTAGACATAGAAGAAACTTATCTCCAAAATAAACCCATGGACAACCTGACAGTCACGCTTGGCAACGACGAGTATTACGTAATGGGAGATAACCGCAGCCAAAGTTCCGACTCGCGGATATGGGGCCCCCTGCAAAAAGATTTAATTATTGGACGAGCCTGGATGCGGCTTTGGCCTCCCAACAAAGCGTCTATTTATTTTTAAAAATGGCGAAAAAAGAAATTATTCAAAAAGCAAAAGGAATGCGCGACATCTTAACGATGGAATACTTGAGACGGCAAAAAATTATTGAACGCGCGCAAACAATCGCTTCTTTTTACGGGTTCAAACCCGTCCAAACTCCTCATCTTGAAAAAACAGAACTTTTTACCGCCGCGGTCGGAGAAAATACGGACATAGTTGAAAAAGAAATGTATGAATTGAAAACAAAGGGCGGAGACAAATTGGCGCTGCGGCCTGAACTAACAGCGCCGTTGGTCAGGGCCTACTTGGAATACGGCATGCATACCGCGCCGCAGCCGGTGATGTTTTACTCCTACGGTTCCTGCTTCAGACACGAAAGACCCCAAAAAGGACGGAGCAGAGAATTCCAGCAATTTGACCTTGAGATATTGGGAGAAGAAAACAGCATAGCCGATGCCACAGTAATAAAAACACTGCTTGCAATTCTGGAGGAAGCCGCGAACTTAAAAAATCTTTCAATACGAATCAATTCAATCGGATGTAAAGAATGCCGGCCGGTTTACAAAAAAGAGCTAATTGCTTATTACCGCAAAAAAATAAATTCGCTCTGCCCAACTTGCCGTAAAAGACTGAAAACAAATCCCATGCGCCTTTTAGACTGCAAAAATGAGAAATGCGTTGAACTGAAACAGGAAGCGCCGCAAATAATCAATCATCTCTGCAAAGAATGTACCGCGCATTTCAAAAACCTGCTGGAAACACTTGATGCGGCCGAAATACCGTACTACCTTGACCATTATCTCGTACGTGGATTGGATTACTACACGCGCACCGTATTTGAAATAAACACAGAAAACGAACCCCTTGAAATCGGAGGAGGAGGAAGGTATGACGATTTGGCAAAACTTTTGGGAGATAAATCTGTTCCCGGCACAGGGGCCGCCTTCGGATTGGACAGGGTGCTATCCATAATGCCCAACAAAGAAAAAATTTCTGAAAATCAGAAACCGCCAAAGGTTTTTCTTATACAACTCGGAGAAGACGCGAGACGCAAAAGTTTATTAATAATTGAAACATTGAGAAAGGCCAAAATCTCCATAGGCCACTCATTAAACAAAGACAGTCTCAAAAGCCAACTCAAGATAGCCAACAAAATTAAGGCTCCATACACTTTAATATTGGGACAAAAAGAATTTCTTGAAAACACAATACTGCTTAGGGATATGAACACGGCCTCACAAGAAACCATCCCGCTTCCCAAACTAGCAGATTTTTTAAAGAAGAAAATAAAATGAACTGTATCTTTTGCAAAATCGCGCAAAAAGAAATCAACACCGAAATACTTTACGAAGATGCCGACGTCATAGCCTTCAGAGACGCAAACCCAATCGCGCCGGTACATGTTCTTATAATCCCCAAACGCCACATTCCGACGATTGATGATCTTAAGGAAACGGACGAAAAATTGGCAGGCAAAATAATCTTAACCGCCCAAAAACTGGCGCGCGATTTGAACATTTCCGAAAAAGGATATAAACTCTTATTCAGGGTAAAAGAACACGGCGGCCAGGAAATAGAACATATTCACCTTCATCTTTTGGGAGGCGCCCCGCTTATAGAAAAAATAACATGGTAAAAGTAATAAAGAAAAAACAAGAGACAAATATAAGTTTATTAAAAAGATTCAGCCGACAAATGAAACAATCAGGCCGGCTTTTGAAATTCAAAAAATCTCGGGTAAAAACTAGGAGAAAATCAAAAGTCAAAAAAAAAGCAGCAGTCCTTAAAAAAATTGGACGGCTGGAAAAAATGAAAAAACTCTACAAGATGGGAAAAATAGATAAAAAACCGCAAGAATAAAGGATATGGGGATGGACCTAAAAGAAAAAATACAAAACGAACTCAAAGAATCTCTCAAGAAAAGAGAGCAAAAAAAAGTGAGCACGCTCAAATTACTATTAGCTTCCATAATTAACGCGGAAATCCAATTCGGAAAGAAAGAAGAAGGGCTGAAACAGGAAGAAATAGAACGCATTATAAAAGCGGAAGCCAAAAAAAGACACGAAGCAATAGAGGCCTATGAAAAAGCGGGGAGAAAAGAAGCCGCAAAAGAAGAGGAAGAAGAACTTTCTATTCTTGAAACATATCTACCCGAACAATTAAGCAACGAAGAAATAAAAAAACTGGCAAAAGAAACCGTGACGGAAATGAGCGGTGAAACCGATTTCGGGAAAATAATGAAAGAAGTAATGGCAAAAACAAAAGGCCGGGCAGATGGCAAAAAAGTGAGCGAGGCAGTTAAGCATTTCATAAAATCACGAGAGCATTAATGACTCAATGAACATCGTCAATTTAACTAAACAAACAACACCCAAAATACCTTGGAAAAAAATCAAAGAAAAAATACTGGGAAAAAAATATGAGTTGGGCATAATATTAAGCGGTGAAAAAAGATTAAAAAACTTAAACAAAAAATACCGCAAAAAAGACAAAAAAATCGAGGTGCTGTCTTTTCCCTATTCCAAAGACGAAGGCGAAATATATATTGACATAAGACAAAAAAAAGAACGACTTGCCTTTTTATTTATTCACGGCCTGCTGCATCTGAAGGGGTTAAAACACGGAGAAAAAATGGAAAAATTAGAACAATTATATTATAATAAACTACATGAATCCCGTTAGTGATCCGAGTCTTAAGATTTTACAACGGGTTAAAAAAGAAAAATGAGATTTATTCAAAATTTATTAAATAATTTACGGAAATGTTAAAACATTTCCTATCACTAACGGGATGAAACGTGAAGTTGTAATGGCAATAGATGTGGGCACCGCCACCGTTAAAACCATCATCGCGGAACGCAGGAAAGACGAAGCAATGCCTTACATTTTAGGAACAGGGATCAGCCCTTCTCATGGTGTCCGACGGGGTTGCGTGATAAATGCTCATGACGTAGCAAGCGCCATAAAAAATTCCGTCAAAAAAGCGTACGAAACCAGCGACATCAAACCGCATAAGGCCTTTATTTCCATAGGAAGCACGGACGTTGAAGGCGCGAGGTCAAAAGGCTCGGTGATGGTTTCAAGAGCCGACCACGAAATCAGCGAGAATGATATAAAAAGAGCGTTAAAGCAAGGTGAAACTCAGCTTAATCGCGACTCCTCTTCCTACTTATTAAACAGAGACATCCTGCATGTTTTCCCTATTTCTTACGCCCTAGACGGAGAAGAAATAATCGGAAACCCAATCGGTATGCGGGGCGAAAAATTAGAAGTAGACACGCTGTTTATAACAGCGCTCTCCAAACACATAAACAGCCTCATAAAAAGTATGGACCTGGCCGGCATTGAAGTGGAAGATGTAGCGGCGGATTGTTGGGCCATGAGCCAAATCCTAACAAGCGAAAAAGAAAAAGAAGTAGGCTGTATGTTAATAAACGTTGGCGGAGATACGTCTTCAATTATCGCCTTTGAAGAGGGTTCCCCTATTTCGGTGGAAGTTTTCCCCATCGGCTCCCACCATATAACATACGATATAGCCAGCGGCCTGCAAATAGTGCTGCCGGAAGCCGAAGAATTAAAAATTTCATATGGCTCGGACGTTTCCATAAAAAGAAAACTAAGCAGTATTATTGAACCGCGGCTTAACGACATTTTTGAATTAGTAGACAGGCATTTAAACAAAATAAAACGCTCCAAACTTCTGCCGGCCGGCGTTATTCTTACCGGAGGCGGCACCAATCTCAAGGGAATAGATGAGATAGCAAGAAAGACGCTGCAATTGCCCGTCCAACTGGTCCAACCCAAATTCCCGGGTTACTCCAAAGAAACGACGGAAAATCCTACGTGGTCTGTCGCGCTGGGACTGTGCCTTATCGGGCTTAATGAAGGAAGTCCGCCATCCGCCTTTGGTTTTGGTTCAAAAATAAAAAACGGCATATCAAAAATCTTCAAAAATTTCCTGCCTTAAAAATATGAACCAGGAAAATAAAAACAACGATTGATATAACCAAGACATACAAATTCGATATGGCTCAATCAGAAGAAAAAATTAAAGCCTTGAAAGATTATTTTGCGAGAAGAAACGATGTCTCAATGGCCTTTGTCTTTGGTTCCCGGGCAAAAAATAGCGCGGTTAAAATTTCTGACTGGGATATCGCTGTATATTTTAAGCCGCTTTCAAATATTGTAGAACGGGAGAGTAATCGCGATTATCCAGAAGAAAATAACGTCTGGGGAGATTTAATTAAAATTTTAGAAACTGACAATGTTGACCTTATTGTACTTAACCGCGCAGCGGCAAGCATTGCTTCTTTAGCAATAAAGGGCGTGCCCTTGGTAATAAAAGACAAAAAGATTTATCTTGAATTTATGCTGATTGCAAGCCGAGAAGCAGAAGACTATCGTCAGACCGCAAAAGAATACGCAGAAATTTATTGGCGGTCATCCTCTTTAAGCGAGGAGGACAAAGATATTCTCAATAAACGACTGATTTTTCTTGATTCTGAATTAAGGGACGCTGATAAATTTCGAGGCCTTACCCGGCTGGAATATGAAAAAGATAGCATGAAAAGAAGACAAACAGAACGATGGATTGAAAATTTAATGAATACTATAATTGATATTGCCAAAACTATTTTGGCAAGCGAAAAGCGGCCAATTCCTTCTAGTTACAGAGAGATTCTTCGGGCCATTGGAAGCTTGCCCGACTTTTCCGAAAATCTAGGAAAAGAATTAGCAAAATGGTCAGAACTGCGCAATATTCTTGCTCATGAATATCTGGATATCCGATGGAATCGCATTGAGGATTTTATTAAAAGAAGCGGGCCGTATTTTAAAGAATTTATAGAAGTTGTCAAAGAAACTGTTCGGAATTGAACTCCGCACATTTTCTATAATCACAAATCAAATTGACAACCGTTGTCGTCTTGACAATTCAATCCTTGACTGGTATTTAAGTTTAAGAAAAAGTTGACTTTAATTGCAAAGTTTAGTCTATTAAAAAAGCCGTTGACCCCATTAGAAGTTCGGCCAAGTCAAAAATTTTATAACCTTATTTTGCAAAGCCGCCTAGCGGCTCTTTTTGTTGACTAAAACAAAATATTGTTGGGGACTTCTAACGGGGTTGACAATTTGACGGCTTTTTTCTAATTTTGTAGATAATGACACGAGTAAAACCAGAAGTGGAAGCATTCGCAAGAATAAAGGTAATCGGCGTGGGCGGCTCCGGTTTAAACACGATAGACCATATGATACGCTGCAAAGTGAAAAGCGTGGATTTTATCTCCGTAAATACCGACGCGCAAAATCTTCATCATAATACATCCCCGAGAAAAATTCACATCGGTAAAAATCTCACGCGGGGACTTGGCGCCGGGATGAATCCGGAAATCGGCAGACAGGCCGCCGAAGAAACAAAAGAAGAAATACAAGAAGCCATAAAAGGCGCTGACATGGTTTTTCTCACGGCCGGATTCGGCGGAGGGACCGGCACAGGCGCCTTACCCATAATCGCCAAAACAGCCAAAGAACAAGGCGCTCTAACTGTAGCTGTGGTAACCAAACCGTTCTCCTTTGAAGGCGCGCAAAGAGCAAGAATAGCCGAAGAAGGTCTCCAGGAATTAAAAGAAGCCGTGGACGCCATGATTGTAATTCCCAACGACCGGCTTTTTGGCGTAATACAAAAAGAAACAACTTTTGCCTCGGCTTTTGCCATGTGTGATGAAGTACTAAGACAGGCAGTAGAAGGCATCTCCGACCTCATAACCCTCCCGGGCATCATAAACGTAGACTTTGCCGACGTAAAAGCCGTCATGAAAGAAGCCGGCTCGGCCCTCATGGGTACTGGCAGCAGCCAAGGAGAAAAACGCGCGGAAGAAGCGGCTAAACTGGCCATAAACTCTCCTCTTCTGGACACCTCCATTGACGGAGCAAAGGGCATTCTTTTTGCCATTGCCGGCGGACAGGATATGACAATGGTAGAAGTCCAAGAGGCGGCCAAAATAATCACCGCATCGGTAGATGAATACGCCAAAATAATATTCGGCGCTTTCTACGACGACAGATTGAAAAAAAATGAAATAAAAATAACAGTTGTGGCCTCCGGTTTCCCCGAAGAAATTCAAAACACAAAAACCCACAACCTTTTTCAAGGCATAAACACCGAAAACGAAAAAGAAAAAGATAAGAATAACAACGACAACAAACACGACGACAAAAAAGATAAATCAAAAGACTGGGAAGCAATCCCGGCCTTCCTCAGAAGAAATAAAAAAGAAGACGACTAATTTTTACTTAATTATTGAATCTATAAGGCCGTATTTTTTGGCCTCTTCGGTGCTCATAAAAAAATTACGGTCGGTATCTTTTTCAATTTGATTTAACGGTTTTCCTGTATGTTTTGACAAAATCTCATTCAGCTTCTGTTTAATTCTTAAAATATGACGGGCTTCTATTTCAATATCGGTTGCCTGTCCCTCTGCGCCGCCCATCACCTGGTGAATCATTATTTCTGAATTGGTTAAAGAAAATCTCTTATCTTTCTTGCCGCCGGCCAAAAGCACGGCGCCGCCGGAGGCAGCCATACCCACGCAAATCGTGGAAACATCCGGCTTAATATAATTCATCGTGTCATAAATCGCCAAAGTGGCAGTAACAGAACCTCCGGGAGAATTAATATATAAAGAAATATCTTTTTTGGAATCCTGAGATTCCAAAAATAAAAGCTGGGCAATAATAATATTGGCCAACGAATCGGTAATCGGCCCGCCGACAAAAACAATCCTCTCTTTTAAAAGACGAGAATAAATATCGTAGGCCCGCTCCCCAAATTGTGATTTTTCAATAACTGTTGGTATTAACATAGTATAAAATAAATAAATTTTCAATTCTCAATAACCAAGTTTTCAAATTTCTTCAAGAAATTTGAAAATCTTGTTGTTTCTAATCACACCGTAAATATAATCCCTTAACCGCTCTTTGTCAACTCCTTCTTTCTGTGGTATTTTGCTTATCTCGTCTTCAATTTCCTTATCTGTCACCCCAATATCCAAAACCTTTGCCAAACGCCTCAATAAAAGCCCGTAATTTACCCTTTTTTTAGCGTCTTCGCTCCATCCTTCCCAAACCTCCTTTTCCTCTTTTTTTATATGCTTAAGATAATCCTCCCACTTAAGGCCCATGTCCGCTATGCCGGCCTTTGTTTCCGAAAGCATTTTGTTTTTTTCCGACTCCAATAAAATATCGGGTATTTCAAATTCGCTTTTTTTAAGAACCGCGTCCAAAGATTCAAGACGCTGTTTTTCTTTCTGCCGGAGTTCTTTTTCGCTCTTGATTCTTCTCCTTATATCATTCTTCAGTTCATCGCTGATTTCAGGTAAATTTTTATTATCGGGATTTTTTTCACGCACCTGTTTTATATAATCAATCTGCTGTTCTACTTCTTTTTCATCTACTTTTATTTCTTCTTTTTTGTTTAAAACCTCTTGGGTGATTTTTTTATAATCCTCCGGCAGGATTATCTCCGGCAAAACCGCGGTGGTAAATTTATAACCCAAAACTTCTCCTTTGGCGATTTTGGTAACAGAAGCGCGCGGCATGCCAATGGCTTCAATTTTCTTTTCTTGTAAAATTCCGGGGTAAACGTTTTGCAAAGCCAGTTCGGCCGCCTTCTCCAAAACCGCTCCTTCTCCCACCCTTTCTGTCAAAATCTTTTCCGGAATATGTCCGGGCCGAAATCCGGGAAATTTTATATCCTCTGACAACTCTGCCACGGCCTTTTGCCAAAACTTGGCAAACTCATCAGCCGGCATCTCACCGGTTATTTCAACTTCCGATTTCGGAAGTTTTTTGATTTCTAACATAGTCCAAAAATTAACACGTTTTCCAATTTTTCGCAAATGCCAGTTCCGCTACCGCAAACGAATACGCATTTCGTTTAGTTTATAAAAACATTACCAAAAAAGGAACAGAAACAAGAGCGACTTTACCGATAAGTTTAATTAATATGTTTAAAGACGGACCCGCGGTATCTTTGAAGGGATCACCCACCGTGTCGCCAACTATTGCCGCTTTGTGCGCCAAAGAACCCTTACCCCCAAGATAACCCGACTCAATATATTTCTTGGCATTATCCCATGCCCCGCCGGCGTTAGCCATCATAACTGCCAGTAAAAATCCGCAAACCAAGGCACCGGTCAATAAAGCCCCTAAGCCGACGAGTCCCAACACAAATCCTGCAAAAACCGGAGTTAAAATTACAATCAATCCCGGCACCAACATTTCTTTGATGGCACGTTTAGTAGTAATATCCACACATTTCTCATAATCCGGATTAGCCCTTCCTTCTCTTAATCCGGGAATCTCTTCAAACTGGCGTCGAACTTCTTTAATAATCTCAAAACCCCCTCTTCCAACTGCCTTCAAGGCAAACGCCGAAAAAACAAACGGCAAAAGTGCTCCTATAAATAATCCGGCAATAACTTTTGGATCCAAAAGAACAACATTATGTAAATCTGCTTTTTCAAAAAAAACAACCAACCAGGCCAGTGAAGCAAGAGCGGCAGAGCCGATGGCAAAACCCTTGCCAATAGCAGCGGTGGTGTTGCCAACCGAATCCAACGCATCGGCCCTGAAACGTACTTCCTTGGGCATACCGCTCATTTCTGCAATACCAGCGGCATTATCAACGATCGGTCCATAAGAATCAATGGAAAGATTTAATCCCAAAACCACCAAAATACCAACCGAAGATATGGCAATGCCGTAAAGCCCGCCAAAATAATACGCAATAACAATTGCTGCGGCTACGCTCACCACCGGAACAATAGTGCTTATCATTCCTTGAGACAAGCCTTCAATAATGTTCGTAGAAGCTCCGGTTTCTGAAGACCTTGCTATATTCAAAACCGGTTTGTATTTATGAGAAGTATAAAATTCCGTAGCCTTGCCAATCAGAAAACCGGCCACCAACCCTGCTGCCACGGCCCAAAATAAATCCAAAGAAGCACAGAGCCGCCTTACTAAAAAGAAAGCCGCGCCTACCATCAAAAGATTCGCAATAATAACTCCCCGGTTCATTGCCTTACTGACTTCCTCGGTTTGCTCGGAAAAATTCTGTTGAGCGGTTTTTTTTGAAACTTTTACAAAAAAGGAACCGACAATTGAACAGATGATGCCGGCCGAAGCCAAAGCCAGAGGCAAGGCAACACCGTTATGAATTCCGGCTGCGATACCTAGAACAATGGTGGCGATTATTGCCGAAACATAAGATTCAAAAAGGTCCGAGCCCATTCCGGCAATATCACCCACATTATCTCCCACGGCGTCCGCGATAACCGCGGGATTCCGGGGATCATCTTCAGGAATACCGCTTTCAACCTTACCTACCAAATCCGCGCCCACATCAGCGCTTTTGGTATAAATACCGCCCCCAACTCTTAGGAAAAGAGCAGTTAAGGAAGAACCGAAAGCATAACCAATCAGCAATTCCGGATCATCAAAAAGCAGATAAATTCCAACCAAGCCCAAAAGGCCCAAGCCAACTACGGTCATACCCATTACGGTGCCGCCTGAAAAAGCAACTTTAAAAGTTTTAGCAAGGCTCTCTGAAGCCGCCTGTGCGCTGCGCACATTAGCCCTTGTGGATATCTGCATACCAATATAGCCGGCAAGCAAAGAAAGCATCACTCCAATCAAAAAAGTAAAAGCTTCTTTAAAACTGATGAAAAAACCCAAAAGGATTGCAATAATACCTAAAATCGGCACCATGGCCCTAACTTCTCTTTTAAGAAAAGCTACTGCTCCCGCATGAATATATCTTCCAATTTCTTTCATCTTCTCAGAGCCCTGACTGAATTTAAGAATTTCCCTTATAAGATAAAGGGCAAAAGCTAACGCTAAGATTCCGCTAAAAATCGCAAAAAATTCCATGAATTCATTATATACAAATTTATAAGAACTAATCAACTAATTTATAAGAACTAATCAACTTTGGTGGTCTATTCTTTATTCCAACAAGTAATGACTTAACAATACCTTTAGCTATCAGTGTGAGTCATTTTATAATCTTGTAAAAACAAATTTTGTCCCCGGTTTTAAGTCTGTATACGAAAGCATAACATTATTTTTTCAAAAGTTTTCTAACTTTATCAATAGTAATCTGAAAATCTTCCAAAATCGCCTTTACAGTTCTCCTTTTAATGATTTTTCTGCTTTTGGGAATTGTGGTTTGACGGCCATCTTCGTCTCTTCTCCAAATTTCATGACTGCCCTTTGCCTGACGGCAAAAATAAAAGCCAAGTTTTTTGGCCACCTTCACCACATCCCGATATCTTAAAACAGGAAATCTCCTAGACATAAAGTCTTAACGAACAGGAACAAGAACCTGAAAATTAATCTTAGGAAAAGATTTAAATTCAATACTGGGAATAATTTCACCATTTTCTTGGCGAACATCTAAATGTGCCTGTATTACATCTTTTATATTATCAATTGCTTCCCCAAAAGTTTCTCCCTCCGCATGACAACCTTGTAAAAGAGGGCAGGTGGCAAAAAAACCGCCTTCCTCGCAAGGTTCCACGACAATTTGATAAAAAGATAATTTATTCTTCATGCTTTCATAATACCTTGTCGCGCCCAAAAGTCAATCAAATAAAAAAGCCTTCGTCTAGAAGACCTTTTTTAATTTTTTATCTGTTTTGCCTTCCTC
>Ga0210017_1003450_pt1 | contig 13247 bp, 8 predicted proteins | sample CryGeyCG2014_020_FD_183966 | JGI IMG/M metagenome (GOLD analysis project Ga0210017, IMG submission 183966) | Groundwater microbial communities from aquifer - Crystal Geyser CG08_land_8/20/14_0.20 (SPAdes) (version 2) | ecosystem: Environmental > Aquatic > Deep subsurface > Groundwater | place... | reverse complement strand
TTTATCCTTGCCGTCCCATATAACTTGGCGAAATCCGGCTGGTTGATTCTCATCTAACAGCCTGACGATTTCACGACCCATGACGTCGTAGATCGTCAGCGTCACGTGAGACTCTTCCGGCAGGTCGAAGGCAATGGTTGTCTGTGGATTGAACGGATTGGGATAATTGTTTCTCAGCGCAAATTTCTCCGGTAAGATTTGTTTGATCGCTTCCGGCTGACGCGTGCGTTTCGCAAGGCTCCAATCCATTTTCTCTCCCATCTCTTCACTTGCGCGAAAAGTCAATTCATCATCTTGATATTTTTGTTTCATTATTTCAACATAGCCTTTGGCATTCTCCACATCGTTCAAATCAATTCGAGTCGCCAACGCCTGACAAAATAACGCCAGTTTCTCATGTTCTGAATCGGGGTATTTCTGCCGTATCTTTTCATATATCTTACCGGCATTTACTAAATCCTTGTTGTAAAGATAATCGCCGGCTAACAGTTCGTATGCCATCGGCTTGAGATTTTCATTCATCTCAGAATTATTTATTATCTCGCTTAGATAAACATCCAGTCCCGGCTTGCCCAATTCATGATAAAGGTGATAGACCTTGACCAGAGCGTGTTTGGCTTCCTTGGTTTGGGAGAACTTTTTGACTAATATCTTGTAAATATCGATCGCGTCTGCCAGTTTATTATTAATAAACAAGTCATGTCCCCAGAGCCATAAATCGGATAGACGATTGGGATTCGGTTTCTTCGGATTAAAGCCAGCCGCTTCATAGTCTCTGTTCTTATCAGATAAAGTACTTTGCACGGTTACTATTTTCCCAAGCGTCGATCCGCCGCCCGGATCAGTAGTCAGATAAGGTGTGTAATATATCCAAGATAGATAGTTATAGAATTTATTCGCGGGAGGAACGCCTGCGCCCCACCAGTTCCAGTAGGCATAAGCGACGCAATTATCATATGCATAAAGATTATAGCCGGAATTATTGGCAATGCTGTTGTAACCACCTATTCGCTCATTATAGGCATCAGTACTACCCATAAACGGATCTGTGTAGTAGTAGTTATATACTCCATACACATCGTTATCGGCAACGACATTGAATCCCTTATCCGAACCGGATGTCGGCCCAAATTTGGGATAGCAAAAATATTTGAAAGCCGTCCCTATCAGACCGTTATCCTTAAAACTATTATTGTAAAACACCGGTTGGGAAAGCGTCCAAAATTCTACGCCGCTTGTTCCGTTATTGCTGATTTTATTATCATATACATACGGGCTGGAGTTCGTGCCATAAATTCCAGTAGAATTATTATTGATGGAATTTGTCTTGATATCCGGCGATGAGAAATACGTATAAATCCCGTAATTGTTGTTCGTCAGTGTATTATTCTCGATCTTCGGATTGGCGCGGTTGCAATAGACGCCATATTGAGCGTACTGGATATCGCAGTATTTCAGAATACAATTCGCGTCATTGCTGGTATCTTCAAACCGTATGCCGTACCAGTCCCCGGCGGATGGCGTTGCATCGTTGGAGGTAAAAGTAATATGATTAGACGAAGTGCCCTGGGCTATTAATGTGCCGTTAACGGTAATTTTCTTACCTGAGGCAAATTTCAATTGGGCGCCGGGATTAACAGTAAAAACAACACTTTCTTTGACAGTAACATTGGCATCTATCGTCAAAATGACACCACTATTGACAGTCAAATCGCCATAGACATAGACATCTTTATCCCAAGTTGTGTTTGACGAAATAGTTCCTGCCCAGGCATTAGTATAAAAATCGGCAGTCATTGTACTGGCACTGTTACTAATATTAAAGATAGCAAAGCGAGAAGGAATATTATACGGTAAGTTACTTGAAGGTGATGTGTTATCACATATCTCATGAATATTTGAAAGTCCACCAAAGAAATCATAGACATCTCCAGTATTCCAGTCACCTTTTACTTCTAAATGATGAGTACCATCAGCTTCATGGATTTTAATAGTTAGACCATTTGGCCATACAGCACCGGTATAGAAGTTACCCTTTTGATATACTAATAATCCTCCTCCCTCTCTGGTGTTAAAATCCTGATAGGAAAAATCAAAACTAAGAGGTTGTCGGTTTTCAATATAATATACATTCTGGGTAGAGGAAGGATGAGTGTACGTTAGTGCAAATGGATTCATCTCTATGTTTGGGATAGAGACATTTTCCAAGTTTCCGGTAATTGGTGTCGGAGAAATCCATCCTAAATTGATTTTTTCATAACAAGACAAATGAGGCGGTCTTTCATAGGCGCCATAATTTCCTCCAGTCCAATGGCTCATAAATAAACCCATAAGAGAAAAATCTCCAAATCTGTCAGCTGCTCCTGTACGCATATCATATAAACCAAACATCATATGACCCGATTCGTGACAGCCATGATATACTCCGGCAATTCGGCCATCATCTCCATAACTGCCATCGCGTTCATCTGTTAAACAGTTATTTCCAGGACAAGTAGAGGTCGGCCAAAGGCCTTCATTTCTGTTGGTTTCGTTATCCCGATTTCCTGCAAATACGATAATATATTTTTCATATTCTGAGAGAGAATATAGCCATTCTTTTGTAATAGCAGCCTGAGTTGCATATGTATATAAGGGACCCCGTGCATTCCCCTTGCTTAGTGCGCGATAATAGTCTTTATTGTATGGTGCTGTGATCCAATCCATTAAAGTATCCGCTTCATAGATTTTATAGTGGTTGATGATCTTACTACCTGCTGAATATTTAAACTTACCATAGGATACTTCGTCCCAATAATCTCGATAACTTCCGAATATGGCTCTATCTTCGGGTGATCTTGGCTGACTATTAATATTATAAGGATCTGCGGTTACATATTCATGATCGGAAAAGGTCATTAGCCAGTAATTTTTGTATGTATACCATGTAGTATCGCCATCATCATCAATTTTCTTAATACCACCCTGGGCAGCCCGGTTAGTTTGCCAGTCAGAGAATTGGATATAGATAATTCCCACCTTATAACTATCGGCTGTCGCGGCTTTTAATCCGGGGAAACAATCTCCTTCACAGGGATATAGCGGTTCAAAATCAGGTTCATTAATAATCTGGGCAAGAATAATTTGGCACCAGCATAACAACAAAAATGACAGAGCAATACCATTTTTCATAATAGCCTCCTTACTTGATAAGTACTATCTTTTTTGAAATTGTTTGAGATGGTGATGACATGCGTAAAATATATAAACCATTGCCGACCAGCAACCCGCATGTATTGGTCCCGTTCCATTGGATTTGATATTCACCGGGAGCACGGTCGCCGTTAAATAGTTTAGTGACTTCTTCTCCTTTGATGTCATAGACTTTAATATTGATGTTTGTTTTTAAATTAACAGAGTATTTAATTGTTACTGTGCTGTTGAAAGGATTAGGATAGAGCGAATCTATCCTGAATTGGTCAGCAATTTGTTCTGGTGGACTTGTATTTTTTATCGCTAATACAGGCCCTAATTTTCCTTCGGAATCGACATGTTGAGCAAAGATGTCGATATTTCCGGTTACTTCACTGAGTTCATCCCATATCAGGATGCCGCCGCCTTTTAAATCTGAAACGAATTGCCAGTAACCCCAACCTGAGGAGATCAAATCGACCCTTTGGAACAGAACCGCGCCGATCTTGCCCCAGGGGAAATTGCCGTTGGCATCGATTCTCTGCACACACCCCTTTTCCAACGAGTCGTGAAGAACATCAGGAAATAGAATACCACCACAAATATCCGAAATAAGAGGAGCTCCGCCTTTTTCAAGCCATCGGTCTGACCATTTTAAAACGCCTGAACTATCAACTTTCTGAATACAGTTGGTATAATTTTCTTTTTGCCATTGAAAAATAATTCCCGATTCTCCATCAGAAATAGCACGTAGATTAAGTCTAGGTGTTTGATCAAGATATAGTCGATTAATGTCCCAGAGTCGATCTCCACGTCGATTCACGCGTTGTAAGCCAATATATTTTGGCCTTCCACTGGGGAAGCGAAGTCCGGCATAGATAAAACCCCCATGTCCATCTTTAGCGATTTGACTTGAGAATCCAGCGGAATCAGTATATACCTCCTGATTCCACATAGGAAATCCTTCATATGAATATCGCTGTGCTAATTTTAGTTTACGTAATACATAGACTCCGGACGAATCATCGGAAAGAATCCGTGGGTCTTCACCATCGCCAATTAACATACCATCCGGTTCAAATAAGACTACACCGGTGGAATCAATATGTTGTAAGTAGATTTTACCTAAGTCATACACACTCTCTGCGGTACGGCGATCAACCCAAATTATAAATACTCCGCCATGGCCATCTTCTGCCAGGGCTTCCTGATAGGTGGGCTTTTCTTCCATGTTAAGAAAAGAACGCACCAGGACGCCATCATTCTGCCATAAGCAAATACCGTTACTGTCAATTCGCTGGACATAAAGGGAATTGGTAGTGAGATTAAAGGTCGCCGAACCTGCATATTCGCGATAATCCATCCAGACCACGAAAGAACCACCTTTCCCATCACTGAGAACTGCCTCGGCAAATTGGGGATTGGGGGCGGTACACACTGGCACACCGGCCGAGTCCCAGCGTAAATACCCATCCCAACCGATGCGTTGGGCGTAGAGTTCCTGACCGCGTTCGTGAAAGAAAATGATAGCGCCACCCTTGCCATCGGATACTGCCATCGGCATGACCTGGCCACCGAAGGTATTGACAATCGTTGTATTGACGGATGGATCATTCGACCATTGAGCATTTAATATTTGGGTAACGATAATAAATATCAGCAGAATTCTTAACTTTTTGAGGACAGTATTTATACATTTACTAATTTCAAATGGCTTTGAATCCGCATCCGAGTCATGTCTGAATTTCCGACCAACCCTAAAAACCATCATCCGCCTTCTTAAACCTTTATCCATCGTAGATATTTCCTCTGGCGAACTTGTATGCTCGTTAAAAATATTCCTTCTTTAAGCCTTTTTCCATGGTAGTCATCTCCTTTGCTACTAATTCAATATATATCAAGATCGATAGATTGTCAACAAGCCTTTAAAAATATCTTCCAGATTTACCTCATCAGCGCCATTTTCTTTGTCTCACTGAATCCAGCCTATGTAACTTTTAAATGATAATTACCCACTCTGAACGAGAAGGAACCTTCTTTTTTAATAAGTTGTAGATAGAATGTATTATAAAATCACGGGGCAGTCTGCTTTTTATGAATTCGCCCATATCCTTGCCATTTCGACGGCGCCGTTCGTTGCATAAGTTGGAAGCCGAACGGTTTTTTCTTAAATTCCGCTGTGTTGATTGGTAAACTGAACATCGACAACCCGGTTTTGCTCGCGCCGATGGCGGGATACACCGACATACCGTTCCGGATGATTTGCCGTGAAAGAGGCGCCGGAGCGGTTTATACCGAGTTCGTCAGTTCGGAAGGACTCGTGCGCGGCTCGGAAAAAACGAATGATTATCTCGTCTTCGTTGAACGCGAACGACCGATCGGAATGCAGATTTTCGGTCACGATCCGGACGCGATGGCTGAATCCGCCCGATTGATAGAGGCGCAATTTCATCCCGACATCATCGACCTGAATTTCGGCTGTTCTGTCAAAAAAGTCGTGAAAAGAAACGCCGGTTCCGCTTTATTGAAAGATTTGCCGCTGATGCAAAAAATTGCCAGCGCTGTCGTGCACGCAGTTCGGACTCCCGTCACCGCCAAGATTCGCGCAGGCTGGAGCCGTCAATCCATCGTTGCTGTCGCCGCCGCTAAAATGCTCGAAAACGAAGGCATTTGCGCGCTGACAGTTCATCCGCGAACCGCCGTCGAAGGTTTTAAATTCCCGGCGGATTGGAAAATCATCGCCGAAGTTAAATCCCAATTATCCATTCCGGTCATCGGAAACGGCGATGTGAATTCGGAAAACGATGCGGTTCGGATGTTTAGAGAAACCGGCTGTGACGGCGTGATGATCGGCCGGGGCGCTCTTGCCGATCCATGGATTTTTCAAAAGACAAACGAACTTCTTCATACAGGTCAATGCTCAGCGCAAGGTTCGATTCTCGGGCGGATTGAACTCTGCCAGCATCATTTATCGCTTGAAGTAACCTATCGCGGCGAAGCGGATGCAACGACGATGATGAAAAAATGGTATCGCTGGTATTTCCGCGGCATCCGGAACGCTTCTTCCTATCGGGAACGACTCGTCCGCTCACATAGCCTAAGTGAAACACAAGAAATCATTCGGGAACTGAAAGAATCTGTCTGTGCCGATCCTGCTTAACAGCGGCAATTTCTATCCCACTAAAATCAAATCTTCCTGCTCTTTACCGGCGACGACAACCTGTTTATCCAGCGTGATAAAAACGTCAATTTCGGAGCGAACTGCCATCTCGCCCGCAAGATAAATTCCCGGCTCAATTGAAAAACAGATACCCGGCACCAACTCGCGTTCGTCCTTCGTCTCGAGATTGTCGATGTTGACACCATTGCCGTGAACTTCATGGCCGATGGAATGTCCGGTACGATGCACGAAATATTCGCCATATCCGTCTTTGGCAACGACATTCCGGCAGGCATCATCGACCTCATATCCGAAGCATCTTTCACCACGCGCGAATTTATTCCGGACGAAGTCACGTGCCGCATTTCGAGCGTCACGAACAACATTAAATATTTCGATATATTTTGCCGGCGGTTGCTTCCCGATAAAACCACACCAGGTGATATCGTAGTAAATTCCCTTATCGCAATTCTCGCGCGCCCAAAGATCGATTAGAACCGTATCGCCTTGCTTCAGTGTGTACGAATTTGACTCTTTCGGCTCGAAATGCGGATCGGCGGGATGTTCGTTAACGCCGACGATAGGATGATCGCCGTCATCGGTCAATCCTTCTTCCTGAAAACGTTTGACGATGAACTGCTGAACTTCATATTCTGTGATTTTTTCCTTTGCACGAATTGTGCGGTCGATCAACGCAAATGCTTCGTCTTTGATGCGCTGAACTTTTTCTCCGGCTTGCCGATGCAGACGATATCCTTCTTTATCGATGATCGCCTCAAAGGTCTGAACGAGATTTGCAGAAGTGACGATCTCCACACCGAACGAACGAAGCAGTTCAATCGTTCCCGCATCAACCATGGATATATAAGGGATATTATTGGTTGGCGAATATTGCATAGCGATTCGGCGCGAATTTCTCAGCATTTTCCGAATCAAGGCGTGTTGTTGTTCGTAACTCCGGTAAACCATTTTTTCACCGGGAAGCGCGTCCAACTTCGTCGCCTCTACCGACGAAACCAAACGCACTGGCTGTCCATCCGCAGGAATGAAATAGTACCAGCGCCGGGACGTAAGTTTATTCAATTCCAAACCGAGAATGCGATACGCCATCGCATCGCGGTTATGGAAATCGTAAAACAACCATCCATCAATTTTCTGCTTGCAAATTTCACTCTGAATTTTTTCTAAATCCATAGCATAACCTTTCTATTTAACAATTTGAGAAATTTGTTTAAACGCCGGATCAGTTGAATTTTTCAGCATCTCAAAGAGCGCCATCTCGACGCTCGTCATCTGAACTCCGGCTTTTTCAAGATTTCTTAATGCGAGCATTCGATTTTCAACCGTCCGGCTCGAAATGGCATCAGTGACGCAAAATACTTCAAATCCATTTTCGACCAGATCGAGACTGGTTTGATAAACACAGATATGCGACTCGATACCGCAGATTAAAACCTGCTTTCTATTTTGTCGCTTGAGTTCTTCTTGGAACACCGGATCGCGCCAGCAGGAAAACGTCTGTTTGACGATCGGGCGGTATTCGTTTAAAATGGACTGAACCTCATCAACGGTTGCTCCGAGTCCTTTTGGATATTGCTCGGTCAACAATATCGGAATACCCAGAACCTGCGCGCCTGTGATAATTTTTCTGAGATTATCGAGAACAAGCGGATAATCGTAAACAACGTGCAGGAGTTTCGCCTGAATGTCAACAACGACTAATACAGCCTGTTTGGAATTTAACCGGTTCATGGTTTCACCGTTTCGGTCTGAGTTGAACGCGGCGCTGTTATCTCGATTTGTTCACGAAATCTTTTTCTAAAATAAACCAGAAAAAGAAGAACCACGATCAGGAAAACCAGCGCAAATTTGAGTTTTGATGTTCGCTTTTTCATCTTTTCTTCCAATCCACTTCTCTTTTCATTCGACTGGAACCATTTAAATATCATCTCTTTTTAGAAGAAATTCAATAGAAAAGAATTCGACCGGATAGTCTGATAATTCATAGAGATATTTCCGGGAATCTTGATGAGAAATGATATAATAAAAATTGTGTTGACTATTTAACGAATTTATCGTATCATTAATTAAGGTTTATTAACAGAGGAGGTTTTATGAAAAGTTGGATGGTAGTGGCAATCGTTGCGGGCTTAGTAGCGTTAATTCTGGGGATCATCACTCAATTTGTGGGTCATGCAATCATCATTACTGCAAATGCGTGGAACTGTTTCGCTCAGACACTGATTTTGCTCGCAATTGCCTTGGGTCTTCTGAAGGATGGAGAGAAATAATCCGGAACATTCACGGAATATTTCATGAATTCAAAGAATCCTGATGAAAGTCGGGATTCTTTTTTTTACGTCAGGAAATCGCTATCCACACCCTTCGATTCCGAGGCCCGTCAAATTCACAGAAAAATATTCCCTGCCACGTTCCCATGCACAGATGCCCGTTTTCGACAATAACCTGAATGCTGTTGCCGACCAGCGCTGTCTTGATATGAGCATCCGAATTTCCCTCAATATGTAAATATCCTTCATCCGGAGGAACGAGACGGTTCAATTTGGCCAGAATATCGTTAGCAACGTCCGGATCGGCGCATTCATTGATCATGACTCCCGCGGTCGTGTGAGGACAATAAATCGTACAAACGCCTGATTGAGCGTCGATGGACTTAACGATATCCTCAATAGAAATGGTTATGTCAATCATTTCAGTCCGGGCGTGTGTTTTGATTGGTAACTCGTTCATCATTTTCCTCTTATAAATTTGCAATTTTCAATCTAAAATTTTCAATTTGATATTCCTCACTCACGTTTTCCGCTCTTTCTTTTTTGCAGAAGGAAACAAAACATTATTCAAAATCAATCGGTATCCCGGCGAATTTTTATGCAGTTCCAGGCGTGTCGGCGGGTCTCCGACAAAGTGCTGATAATCTTCCGGATCATGACCGCCGAGAAATGTAAATGTTCCATCACCAAAATTTCCGTGAACATATTTCACCTGTTCCCTGTTTTCGACCTCTCCCAGAATCACGACAGATTTCTTGATCAGGTCGCGCCGAAAGCCTGTGGTTTGTCCCATAAATCCCTTAATCATTCCAACATGATCCTGTGTCAACATGGTTGGAACCGGATCGTACTTAGCCGAAAACTCAAAGAGCGTAAAATAGTCGGCTTCCGCGCCAGGTGAAACCGGTTGGAAACTGGGAGGCACGTCAATGTCGGAATATTCATAAAGCATCGGATCGGTGTAAAGTTTGAAATTCTCAAAGCAAAAAGTCTTACTGAAATCTAACTTGAGATTAGCATTTGGATCAGGCGGATCCCCGTCATAAACACTAGCGACTATATCGACATTTTCCGCCGCCAGCGCAATGTCAAGCGCATCGGTCGCCGAACACATTGCAAATAGAAATCCGCCATTTCCGACGTACTTTTTTATCGCACGGGCAACCGCTTTTTTTTCTTCACTGACCTTCGTAAATCCCAATTTCGTTGCCATCAATTGCGAGTTGGCTTCCTCCTGTCGATACCAATCCTGATTCCGGTAGCTCGCGTAGAATTTACCATACTGACCGGTAAAATCTTCATGGTGCAGATGAAGCCAATCGTAATCCGGCAATTTGTTAGTCAGAACTTCCTCATCCCAGATAATATCATACGGGATTTCAGCGTAGGTCAATGCAAGCGTAACGGCATCATCCCACGGTTGTTTTCCGGGAGGCGAATAGACGGCGATCTTCGAGGCTTTTTCCAGAATTGCGATGTCCATATTATTTTGATCGATCGTCGAATAAATCTGCAATGCTTTCGCCCCGCTGATTTCTTCAAATGAGACGCCGCGCAGGCGCAACTCCTTGACAATTCCCGGATAAGCATCCATCATAAAGGAACCGCCGCGATAATTCAACAACCATTCAACCATCACTTGTTGTTTCAGCGCCCAATATGCGATGCCGTACGCTTTGAGGTGATCGGCCTGCGACTGATCCATTGGAATCAGGATTTTCTGGGCGTTCAAAGACGAAATTCCAAAAAAAACCAGAAATCCGTAGATGAGAAAACGTTTGAGCACAGATTCGATCATTTCATCAGCACCATTTTGATCGTTTGCGAATACTGTCCGGCTGAAATCCGGCAAAAATAGACACCGCTTGGGATTTCCCGACCGTCCAAAGTCACTTCATATCGCCCGGCGTGAAGACGCTCGTTGAGAAGCGTTTTAACGGCGCGTCCCATAACATCATAAACGGTCATTGATACAAACTCATCCTTCGGCAAATCGAATCGGATGTGCGTCGTTGGATTAAACGGATTCGGATAATTTTGTTGCAGGCGAAAACCGTCTGGAACGAGTTCTTCATTCGCCGGATAAACGGCGACGATATCCGGATAGACGATGCGCAGGTTATCCAAATAAATCGTCCCACTGTTAATCTGTCCAATATCGGCAGAATTTCCCAGCTGAATCTGCAAACCGCGCAGACGAACCGGATAATTGAAATAGGTGCCGCTCGCTATCGGAACCATACTGGAAAACGGAGCGCTTGGCGTCGTAAAGTTTGTATCAGGCAAATAACCGATGATACCGATCCGATATAAGTCACCGTCAATATCCGAAAAGAGAAAATAAAGTTTGTGCTTCCATCCATCCGATTTGAAATCAACCTGAACTGAGCTCGGAACGCCGTAAATCGGAATGTCTGTATTAATGTACACCCAACTGCGATCGTTGGACAAGCGGACGAACTGGTACTTAATTTCAAGAGAACCGACTCCTTCCGTTTTCAGCGAATCCGAAATCGCCACTTTCGTGTTCTCACTGTCATAATTCAAACCGCTGACCGTCCAATCAGATGTTGCTTCCATCGCGTTGAGTCGGATATCTCCGCGACCAATTTGAACTGTCACTGAAATCGTATCAGTAAGCGCTCCAAAACGGGCGACGATTTGTGTGGAACCTTCTGCAAGGCCACTAAAATTTCCAACCGTATCGATCGTTCCGACCGTTGGATCGAGTACTTCCCACTGAATTCGGTTTCTGGCGATATTTTGCGCCAGATTATCTTCATCTGCTGTAACAAGTCCTACTGAAAAAACCTGAATCGTGTCGATCATGAATTCTTTCGGAGAAATACTAATCCTTCCAATATTCTTTAAATAAATCAATGCCGTATCTTTATAGGTATCATAAGTGATATAAACACACCCAGTATCGCCAACTCCGGATGCAGTCAGTTTTCCCGTTGATGTGATCGAACCGATATTCGAGTCCACTTGAAAAGACAGCTTCGCCGGATCGATGGTTACCGGGTTGAAGTTATTATCCCAACCCGTTACGTTGAACTGAAGCGGATTTCCATCGTAAAGCCGGTAATATTGCGGATCGACCTGAATGGAAGTCAGTTCTCCGACTGGAGCCGATGTAACCGCCATTAACGCATTTGATACGCTCCGCTCGGCGCCGGAAGGCGTATTTTGAATGATTCCGCGAACGACCATCGTTGTTGAACCTCCGCCATCCAAATTAATTCCACGATAAACGCCCAATCCAATCATAAAATCCGCCAATTGTGGCAATGACATGCCTTTGCTGGTCGGAATTCTACCATCAACGGTAACGAAATACGCCGTTTTTTCATCCTGACTAAATCCTACCGCCGTCCTCGGATGAAGATCAAATGCGTGGTCGGGTCCGCCCTCTTCAGCATAACCTTTAGCCGCATAATTCTGACCGTCTTTTACAATTTTCGGATAACCGCCGATCGCCTGCATGAGCTTCGGCAATGAAGGTAACAGGTTGACACAGATTTTAATCGTGTCGCCGGTAAAAACATGATTAGATAAAAATGTGCTGGAAGCGCCATGAGCCGATAAAACTGCCTTGCCTTTTGGAATCGACATGTTTCCAACGGCATTGACAATTGTGTCAACTAAACACAAAACAGTATCGTTGACGATCCATTGAGTCAACGGTTCAATCAACGCCTCTCTTCCCCAAACGTTCGTTCCGGTCGAACTTCCGTAAAAGGAATTGTACAGAATCATCTGGTCACGGTTTCGCGTTCCGTTGACACCATGGATTGGATTACTGCCAGTCATTGCAACGACCGAACCTGAAAGACTGACAATTTCGATATATGGTTTTCCGGTAATATCGACGCCAAATGTCGAAAGTCTGATCGGATTTCGCAAAACTTCGCCGTTGATCACTTGCGTATTGATCGGAATTTCTCCGTAAAAATCCCCATTAATCGCGCCGACGATCAAGTGACCATCCACCTGCTTGCGCGCGCTCATCTGACTGGTTCCTTCGTATCCGTACAGTCGATCTTTGGCTTTAACCGTTTCCAAATGAACATACGGATTAGAAAGGTCGATTTTCAGGACATTTATTGCGTAAGGAGCCGTCGGACAAATCATTTTCGTGTGAACAACGCCAGGACCGACATTCCGTACACTTGTCGTGATATACTTATTTTGCGCCGAAAGTCCGGCGGCCACCAATAAAAACGCTAAAACAACCCTAAATATTTTCATAATTCCGATTCTCCTTCCAAGTTATCAATTGACTCCAAAATCTATTTTTTTTCTTTCTTATTTCTTATGGAATTTGTTTTCTTCCGATTCCGCGTAATCTGCTCCGCGCTTGTTCGCAATAGAGTGATTCCGGAAATTTTTCAAGGATCAATTCGTACCATCGGATGGCACTGCCTAACTGACGATCTCTCATTTCGGAAATCTCAGCAAGCATGAATGCAGTTCTATCGGAATAATCATTTGGCATATCGACGAGCGGCGCAACGATTTCTCCACAATCCGTCGCCGACTGAAACATCAGTTTCATTTGCAAGAATCGGAAACGAACGGCGGACTCAATCGGCACGCCTGCGCATTCCGATAGTAAAAATTGA
>Ga0210017_1003443_pt1 | contig 13261 bp, 12 predicted proteins | sample CryGeyCG2014_020_FD_183966 | JGI IMG/M metagenome (GOLD analysis project Ga0210017, IMG submission 183966) | Groundwater microbial communities from aquifer - Crystal Geyser CG08_land_8/20/14_0.20 (SPAdes) (version 2) | ecosystem: Environmental > Aquatic > Deep subsurface > Groundwater | place... | reverse complement strand
GGGGACTGTTGTACTACTTCATAATTTCGGTAACGGATTTAAGCTTTTCAAAAGGTGTTTTAAATTTTAATCCCATATGTCTTCTTTGATAATTGTAGCGATACATAAAACCTTGAAGCTCAGCAATAAAATCGTTCTTTGAAAGAGAAATTTTCTGTATCCTTATACACTCATCATAAAGAATTTTCCAGAATCTTTCAATCTTACCATTGGCTTGCGGCCTATAGGGCGGGGTGTAGCAATGTTTAATTTCGAATATTTTAAGCATTGTTTCAAAAAAATGAGCCTGGCTGTGTTTTGGGCCTCTAAGGGCAGTAAACTCACTTCCATTATCAGTCATCACTTCTTCAGTTTTAATCCCGTGGATAGCAAGCCACTTATAGCCCTTAAAAAAGGCTTTGGTTACTGTTTGGGACTGAAGATTGTTAATAATTTCAACGTAGGTTAATCTTGTACAATCATCAAGCAAGCCAAAGAGATAATATTTTATTCTTTCAATAAAAAGTGTTTTTGGCAAGACGAAGGTATCGGCGTGAAGAAGTTCACCGGGATACATTTTTTCATATCTTTTAATTTTTTCTTTTCGTTTTTTGTTCAATGGATATCGTTTAAAAGTCCTATAGATTGTTGAAACCGAGGGACGAACTTTAAAACACCCTTTTATTAAATGATGAATTTCAAATTCATTTGCTTGTAAACGACGATGAATTTTAATAATGGTCCGTTCTTCATCTTTGCTAAGAATTTTCAATTGACCGGGTTTGGGACCCCTTTTCAACGATAAAAGAGAATCTCTTTTCTTACCCGATTTAATCCATCGTCCATAATATCTTTTTATATCTTTCCGATGAACCCTATATGCCTGACAGATTTGTTCAACTGTCTTAAAATTTTTTGACCTTTTTTGTTTAACAAGTTCGTATTCTTGAACGACTAATAACCATTTACTTGTGAGAGATGTTTTGATAAATTTAGTCATAGGTAACGGTTTATTGGTAGTTAGTTGATAAGTTTTCGACTTTATTGCTATACTACCAAACCGTTACCGAAATTGTGAAGAATTACAACAGTCCCCAGAAAACAGAGTGTCGGAACTCAATCTCAGCAAGGCTTCGCAGCCAATTTTTAAAAATGGCACGGAATTTGCCGCGCCTTTTGGGTGCCTCGGCCACTGGGAAATTCAGCTCACTGCGTTCGTCCCTGTCCAGTTCAGCTCCTTTCAGTCGCGAACTGGCCGCGACCTGCGGGTCGCCCCGCCGCCTGCGGGCTGCCTTGATTTTTAATTTTATTTTGCTATAATAAAAACATGGCAATGGTAAATAAAATTAGAGAAGAAAGATTAAAAAAAGTGAAAAAGTTTGGGAAAACTATTGAGTTTTATCCAGAGAAAACAAAAAGAACCTATTCAATTAAAGAGGCGTTGAAAAATTTTTCTTCTTTATTAAAAAGAAAAGAGGAAATTGTTTTAATTGGCAGAATTAAAGCAATTCGTTCCCATGGCGGAATGACCTTTTTTGATATTGATGACGGTTCTTCTAAAATCCAAGTTGCTTTGCGGATTGATAAAGTAGGAGAAAAAACTTATCAGCTTTTTTCTAACCTTTTTGATATCGGAGATTTTATTGAAGTTAAAGGGATATTATTTAAAACAAAAAGAGGAGAAAAAACAATTGAAACCTCTGATTTTGAGATTCTTGGTAAATCTCTTCTTCCTTTGCCTGAAAAATGGCATGGCTTGAAAGATGTAGAAGAAAGATATAGAAAGCGATATTTAGATTTGATTTTTAATCCAGAAGTGAGAGAAAAATTTATTTTGCGTTCAAGAGTGATTAGAGAAATAACAAATTTTTTAGAAAAAGAAGGTTTTATTGAAGTGGAAACGCCAATACTTCAACCGCTGTATGGAGGAGCAAAAGCAAAACCATTTAAAACCCATTTAAACGCCTTTAAGATGGATATGTATTTAAGAATTTCACCTGAACTTTATCTTAAAAGACTTATAATTGGCGGGTTTGAAAAAATTTATGAAATCGGAAAGTGTTTTAGAAACGAAGGAGTTGACAGATTTCATAATCCAGATTTCACAATACTCGAATTTTACTGGGCTTATGCTGATTATAAAGATTTAATGAAATTAACTGAAAAATTGTTCGAATATCTTTTAAAAAAGGTTTTTGGAAAATTGGAAATTTCTTACGGAGGTAAAAAAATCAATTTTAAAGTTCCCTGGCCAAGGGTTGAATTTTCCCAATTAATTAGAAAATATACTGATATTAATATTGAAGAAATTAATTTAGAGGGTCTAGAGAAAAAAGCAAAAGAGATGAATTTAAAATTGGAAAAGGGAGTAGGCAAAGCTGAAATTTTAGATGAAATTTATAAAAAAATCTGTTTGCCCAAAATCTGGCAGCCGACTTTTATTATTCATCATCCTCGAAGTAAATCCCCATTAGCTAAAAGTCTTAAGCAAAATCCTGAAAAACTATCTAGTTTCCAATTAGTAGGAGGAGGTTGGGAGTTAGTTTGGGCTTATTCTGAACTTAATAATCCAATAGAACAACGAAAAAGATTTAAAGAGCAAGAGGAAAAATATAAAAAAGGTTTTAAAGAAGCGCAAAGAATGGATGAAGAATTTTTAGAAGCGTTAGAATATGGGATGCCGCCAGCAGCTGGATTCGGAATGGGCATTGATAGATTAGTGGCCTTATTGACCGACTCCCATTCCTTGAGAGAGGTGATACTTTTCCCGACGATGAAACCAAAAGAAAAATAAAATGTTAGATATAAATTTCATCAGAAAAAATCCTAATTTAGTAAAAGAGGGTTGCCGAAAAAAACAACTTGATGTTGATATTGATAAACTTTTAGAAGTTGATAATGAGAGAATAAAGTTGCTCAGAGAGATTGAAAGTTTGAAGGCAGAGCAAAATCAAATTACCAAAGGTTCTTTAACTCCAGAGCTTATCCAAAAAGCCAAATCATTAAAAGAAAAAATAAAAGAAATTGAACCAAATTTAGAAGCAATCCAAAAAGAATTTGCTCACTTAATGCTTCTAATTCCGAATTTACCTTTAGAAGAAGTACCAGTAGGGAAAAGCGAAAAAGATAATATTGTTTTAGAAGAAATAGGAGTGGCCTCCCCGAAGCCAAAATTTAGTTTTCAACCAAAAGATTATCTTGAGCTTGCCGAAAATCTTAATTTAATTGATGTTAAAAGAGCAGCTAAAGTTTCTGGTTCCAGATTTGGCTATTTTAAAAATGAAGCAGTTTTACTTGAGTTTGCTTTAATAAATTTTACTTTTGACACATTAGTTAAAAAAGGTTTTATGCCAGTGATTCCACCAGTAATGATAAAGCCAGAAATGATGCAGGGGATGGGATATTTAATAAAAGCTCCGGAGGAAGGATATTTTCTTGATAAAGATAACTTAATTTTAGTTGGTACTGCCGAGCACTCAATAGGGCCAATGCACAGTGGAGAAATTTTTAAAGAAGAAGAACTACCAAAAAGATATCTTGGTTTTTCTACTTGTTTTCGTCGAGAAGCTGGCAGTTATGGCAAAGATACAAAAGGAATCCTGCGGGTTCATCAATTTGATAAAATAGAAATGTTTAGTTTCACTGAACCAACTGAGTCAAAAAAAGAACATCAATTTTTTCTAGAAAATGAAAAAGAATTAGTAAAGGCGTTAGAACTTCCCTTTCAAGTAGTTCAGATATGCTCAGTCGATATGGCTTTTCCTACTGCCGCTCAATATGATATTGAAACTTGGATTCCTAGTGAAAACAATTATCGGGAGACTCACTCTACTTCAAATTGTACTGATTTCCAGGCAAGACGGCTAAATATCCGATATTCTGACAAAGCTGGAAAATTAAATTTTGTTCATACTGTCAATGGAACTGCTTTTGCTATTGGTAGAATCCTCATTGCTATTTTAGAAAATTATCAGAGAAAAGATGGGAAAATTAATGTTCCTAAAGTTTTACAAAAATATTTAAATTTTAAAACTATTCCTCAAAAATAATATAAAATGAGAACCTTAGTTATTTTACATGGTTGGCAAAGCTCAAAAGAAAAATGGGAAAAAGTTAAAACTGAATTAGAAAAATTGGGGATAAAAGTAATTATTCCTGATTTACCGGGATTCAAACCGGAAACGAAACTTTTAAGACCTTGGAATTTAGATGATTATATTAGTTGGTTTAATAATTTTTTAGAGAATACTAAAAGAACGTGTCCTGAATTTGTCGAAAGGTTTTTTTTATTAGGTTATTCTTTTGGTGGAAGAGTTGCGATAAAATTTACAGCTAACAATTTTGAGAAAATTCAAGGTTTAATTTTAGTATCCGCTGCCGGCATTAAAAGAAAAAAAAGCCGGATTTTTCATTTAGGGATAAAATTTAGTAATTGGTTATTAAGTTTGCCAGGTTTAAATAAACTTAAACCAAATTTAAGAGAAATTTTTTATCGTTATATTTTAAGACGGACTGATTATTTAGAGACAAAAGGATTTCTTAGAGAAACTTTTAAAAATATAATAGAAGAGGATTTAACTTCTTATTTGTCTAAGATAAAAGTACCAACTTTAATTCTTTGGGGGGAAAGAGACAAAACAACACCTCTTTCAGATGCCTATTTAATGAAAAATAAAATAGAAAATTCAAAATTAGAGATTTTAAAAGATATCGGTCACGTACCTTATTTAGAAAATCCAGAGTTTTTAGTTAAAAAAATTAAAGAATCAATAATATGAAGTTAATAATCGCTACCTTTTGGTTTTTAATTTTTACCAAATTGCTTCTTTTTTGGACTTGGTTATGGCAACTTAAAGAATACCATTTTGGCAGATTTAAAGCCCATTTCGAAACCTATAAACTAAACAAAATATTTTCGAGTTTTTGGTCAATTAAAGTTCCCAAACTTACTAAAAAAACAATCATTATTTTATTAACAGGAATATTATTAGAAATTTTAATTTTGTTTTATATTTTCCCTTTCTCTGATAAAAAATTTTATTTTTCTCTTCTCATTTTAATTATTTTCGCTCCGCTCATTCTCTCTCTTTTAATTTTACTTTTTCAGATTCCTACTGTTATTTTAAGAAATCAAATTCTAAAAAAAGCAAAAAAGAAAAGATTACAATTTAAAAGTCTATTAGTAATTGGTATTACTGGTTCCTATGGCAAAACTTCAACCAAGGAATTTTTAGCCGAAATTTTGTCTTCTAAATTTAATGTTTTAAAAACCAAAGAACATATTAATGCGGAAATTGGCATTGCCGAGACGATTTTAAATGAACTAAGAGATGAACACGAAATTTTTATCTGCGAAATGGGCGCTTATGAAAGAGGAAAAATAAAAGAGGTTTGTGAAATGATAAAACCAACTATCGGAATTTTAACCGGAATAAATGAACAACATCTTTCAACTTTCGGGTCATTAGAAAATATCATTAAAGCAAAATTTGAGTTAATTGAAAGTCTGCCAGCAGATGGTATTGCTTTTTTTAATGCAAAAAACAAGTATTGTTTAAAGCTCTATCAAATGACTAAAATTAAAAAATTTCTTTATGGCGAAAATGTTAAATTAGCAGGTTTAGAAAATATTGAAGGAGCAAAAGCGGTTGCCAGAGAGTTGGGAATGAGCGAAGAAGAAATTGAAAGAGTTTGCCAAAAAAATGAAAATAAATTTCCCGGCATCAAAATAAAAAAAGGAATAAATGGATTAAATATTATTGACGCTACTTTTTCGGCTAATCCTTATGGAGTTATTTCTCACTTGGATTATTTAAGAGTTTGGGAGGGCCCCGAAGGAAAGCCCTCGGCTTCCTACGGGGTAAACAAAAAAGTAATCATAATGCCTTGTCTGATTGAATTAGGTTCCGCTTCAAAAGAAATTCATAAAAGAATTGGAGAGAAAATCGGCGAGATTTGCGATTTAGCCATAATAACCACTAAAGATAGATTTAAAGAATTGGAGGAAGGCGCTAAAAGAGCAGAAATGTCGGCTCAGAGGATTTTATTACTTCAGAATCCTCAAGAAATTTTTGAAAAGATAAAAGCATTTTCTCAACCAGGAGATGTTATCCTTTTAGAAAGTAGAGTACCAAGCGAATTAAAAAATCTTTTATGGAAATTAGAGAAATAACAAACAAAGAAATATGGGAGAATTTTCTTGCTGAATGCGAAGAAAAAACTTTTTTGAGTTCTTGGAATTGGGGAGAATTTCAAAAAATAATGGGGAATAAAATTTGGAGATTGGGAGTGTATGACAATGAACAATTAATTTCAATGGCTTTGGTAATAAAAGTCAAAGCTAGAAGGGGAACGTTTCTGTTTGTGCCTCACGGGCCGAATATAAAATCAAAAATCAAAAATCAAAAATCAAAAATATTAGAAATTTTATTAGAGAAGCTAAAAGAAATTACTAAAGAGGAAAAAGTAAGTTTTATTAGAATTGCGCCGATTTTAGAAAAAAACGAGGAAAATATTAAAATTTTCAAAAAATTAAGTTTTAGAAATGCGCCGATTCACATGCATCCAGAATTAACTTGGGAGTTAAATATTAATAAATCCGAAGAGGAACTTTTAAGGGAGATGCGAAAAACAACCCGCTATTTAATAAAACAAGGTTTAAAGAATCCGGAGCTTAAAATAGAAAAATCAGAAGATTTAAAAGATGTTGAAATTTTTAATGATTTATATCAAAAAACAGTAAATCGCCACCATTTTGTTCCCTTTTCTTTAAATTATTTAAAAAATGAATTTTCAGCGTTTTCGTCCGAATTTCGAGCGAAGCGAGGAATCAAGGTTCCGACGAGCGAAGCGAGGAGTGGTTCTTATAATCAAATTTTAATTTTTTTAGCAAGATATAAAGGAGAATATTTAGCTTCAGCTATGATTATTTTTTGGCAAAATATAGCTTTTTACCATCAGGGTGCTTCTTTATTTTCGAAAATTCCTGCCTCTTATCTTTTACAGTGGGAAACAATAAAAGAAGCAAAAAGAAGGGGTTGTCACACTTATAATTTCTGGGGAATCGCCCCCATAATTGAAAATTTAAAAACTCATCCTTGGGCAGGTTTAACCTTGTTTAAAATGGGATTTGGAGGTTATAAGAAAGAATATGTAAAGACTCAAGATTTGCCGCTTTCTTTTAAATATTGGTTTAACTATTTAGTTGAAAAATTTAGAAAAACAAAAAGGGGATTGTGAAAAATTTAAAACGTTATCAAAAACTTTATAGCGCTAGAAAAAGAAAATTATTTTTGAAAAGTCGTTTATTTTGGAGTTTAATTATTATTTTAATTTTAGTTTCTTTCAGTATTTATTTTCTCATTTTTTCAAAACAGGAAATTTTTGGTTTTAATTTTCAAATAAAAAAAATAGAAATAAAAGGGGTTGACGATTTTTTGAGAAAGGAAATAGAAAATAGTATTGGTAGTGAAGTTGAGACAACTCTGTTTAAAAATAAATTTTCCCAAGGATTTACATCTCGAAGTATCTTTTTAGTTAAATTAAATAAAATAAAAGAAAAAATTTTAAATAACTTTCTTGAAATCGCTCATTGTGAGTTAAAAAGACAATTTCCTCAGACCTTATTGGTTTTACTTAAAAAAAGAGAGCCAGTCGGGCTTTATTGTAGTTTGAATGATTGTTTTTTCTTTGATAAAGAAGGAGTAATTTTTAAAAAAACTGAAACTGAAAATAATTTAGAAAATTTAATACTTGTCTCGTCAGAAAAAATACCCAATCTTGGAGAGAAATTTATTTCAAAAGAAAAAATAAATTTATTTTTAGAAATTTATAATTCTTTAAAAAATTTAACAATTCCCGTTAAAGATTTTAAGATGAGCACGGAAAAAAAGTTAGAAGTGAAAACAGTTGAAGAGTGGGATATTTACTTTAATTTAGAAAGCGATATTAAGATTCAATTAACCAAACTTTCTCTTTTACTAAAAGAGATTTCTCCCCAAGAAAGAGAAAAACTTAATTATATTGATTTAAGGTTTAGTAAAGTTTATTACAAATGACAAGTGTTATGGAATGTAATAAATGAAGATGGAATTGCCGGCTCGGGCAATGGGAGTATATTGATTGAGCCAATTATAATATCCAGTTGGTTGATTAAACCCCTTTACTGGTTTGCCCTTTCCTACTTGAAGTAAATCAGCTGAAACAGCTAAATAACTGCCTTTTTCTAATTCGTTTTCCGACTTATCTCCCTGCCAGGGGAGATATTTTTCTCTTAAATAATAAGGAGCATCGGCGCCGCCAAAATAATCAAGGTAAATTTTTGAAACATTATTTTTTTTGAGCCAATTATTTAATCTTTTTAAATCCTGTCCCCAATCGTAATTTGAATCAACTACAAATTTATAACCATTTTTAGAGCCACCGGCTATTTCATTAAAATAAGTTAAATAATGAGGGAAAGTACTAAGTGAAGAAAAGATATACCAGCCCAAAAGAACCAAGACAAGAGCAAAAGCAAATCTTTTAAAGGAAATACTTTCTAACCATTTTTTTATTCCTAAACTTACCAAAATATAGGTAAAAGGAAAAGTTGGCAGGATATGACGGATTCCGATATTAAGATTGCCTTTTATTGAAATGAACCAATAAATTGCTAAAAATAGCAACATCGAGAATTCGATAAAATGATTTTTTAACCAATCTTTTTTTATTGCCTTAATTGCAAAAATTAAAACAATTAAAGTCAAAATATGAAAAGCTAAAGGAACTTTTAAAAAATACACAACTGGGAAATAATACCACCAACCACTAGCTGAAATTTCACCTAAAAAGTAGACAGTGTTGCCACCAGCGGCTCGTTGGGTTACCATTAGTAATCCTAAAAGATAATGGGCGAATGGCCTGAGACCGGGTTTATCCGCCATAAATAAACAAAGATTTTTTAAAAAACCAGATGGTGACGATTCTAAAATAATTTTCGTATCTTCTATTTGTTTTTCTGGAGGATAATTTAAAATATGGAATTGATAAACCACCCCAATTAATAAAAGCGCAATAATTGCTATAATTAAACCTTTCCCAATAAATTTGAATGCTGCGCTATATTTGTCAGTTTCTTTTAAAAGAACAAAAATAAAAGTAATAATTATAAAAAAGGGAATTAATAAGGCAAGGGAAAATTTTGAAAGAAGAGCAACTCCCAAGGTTAAACCACTAAAAATTATATTTTTAAACGACGGATTTTTTAAAAATTTCAACCAAAAATAAGTAGTCAAAATTACTCCCAAACTTGCTCCAATATCGGTAGTAACGAGTCGGCCGTGAGCTAAAAAAGTAGGGCAGAAAGAAAAGAGCGTTAAAGCTGTTAAACCAACAAAATTCCCGCCGAGTTCTCTGGCAAATTTAAAAATCAGCCAGCCCAAAAGAATTAAAATAAGAATCATTGAAATTCTCGAGAAAAAAATAATTTTGTCAGGGTCATTGCCGGAATGAAACAGAAATTGATTGCCAAACCACCATTGATTATTAACGCCTTCTTTCCAAGAAGAATGATTTTCTGGAAAATTAATCTTTAAAAACAAAAGAGGGATTGCTGATAAATCTTTTATTAAAGGAGGATGTTCAGGATTAAGTCGGAAATCAGCTTTGGTTAAATAAGAATAACCAGCAGGAATATGAGCTAATTCATCCATTGTTAAAGAATCTCCTTTCATACCAAAAAAAGACAAAATAAATATTATCGTTAAAAGAATAATCGCTATTAAGTTGGTAAGACGATTAGACATAAATCAAAATTCGTAACTACAGATATTATTTTTTTCTTGAATTTTTCCAAAGGGAAAATTTTTAGAAAGTTCGATGAGTAAATTTTCATCGCATTTCATTAGGATAATTGCTGTTTTTCCTTCTATTTTAATTTTACCAATTTCTTCGGGTAGTAAATAAATGGCTTGGGGTTCTTTAAATTTTGTTCTTTCAATAAACATTGGCGTTTGAGCCGGCATAGGCAGAGGGCTAACAATTACATATTTTTTTGTTTCCGGAGAGAAAGAATTTAAATAATTGCCAATTTCAACATAATGAGTTGTAAAAGCGCCTTTTACTTCCGGATTTTTTCCCCAAATTACAAAATAACGATAATATTCGCCAAAAACCAGAGTAATTAACATTAAAACTGTTGAGAAGATAATTATTTGTCGCCCAAATTTTCCTTTTAATTTAAATATCTCTTTGGTTTTTTCCCAACTGATTACCGCACCCAAGCCGGCAAAAATAAAAATAGGAGGAATAGCGCCGATAGTCCTTAAAGAATGGGGGATACCTTCACTTGTTAAGATGCCAGGTAAAAGCATTATAAAGAACCAGATGATTAATAACCAATAACCAATGATCAATGACCAATTTCTGTGTTTAAAGAATTTCAGAATTTTCCAAATAGAATAGATTAGACCGATTAAAAAGAAAATACCGATTGGCCAGAAGAGAACTGGTTGGTCACTAATGTTATGGCGCCAATTGGAATCGCCGTAAAAATTAAACATTCCGAGGTGTAAAATTAAAGACTTTCCAAATTCTTTGAAAGAATTTTCGGCGTCAAAAACTGAAACTTGAGTAGCTCGACTCGCAAAATCATGGGGATTTTGAAGAAAATAAAGACCGATAGGTAAAGCGAAAATTCCAGCAACTATTAAACAATAAATAGTAAATAGGAAAAATTTTTTTATTTCTTTTTCTTTGCGATAAATAAAATACCAACAAAGTAAAATCAGAGGAAGCAAAAGAACAATAAATCGATAGGAAATGTAAGTGTAAAAACCAAGAGCGAAAAAAATTCCAGAAATTATGAGATTATAAATTTTCTTAGTTCTAAATCCTCTAAACAGAAAATAAAAACCAAAGACCAAAATAAAAGGAACTAAAATCGCTCTAAAACCAATACGGGAAAAATTAGTGTGCCAGAAGGAAATAGCCAAAAAGAAACTGGAAAGTAAAGCAACTATTTGACCATTTGACTGTTTGACTATTTGACTGAATAATTCTTTGGTTAATAAATATAAGCCGAAAACAGTTAGAATGCCGATAATGGCAGCGACAATTTTAATTGACCAGATGGAAACTCCAAAAATTGAAAAAGAAAGAGTTATTAACCACATCATCAAACCCTCGCGACCATTATTTTCCGGATAAAAAATCTTTCCCGGTTCAGCAATTGCCTGATTGCCATTGAGTGCCACATCAGGATAAAGTCCGGGCGGTATTTCGTTAAGTTTCCACAATCTAAAAAAAGAGGCAATAACTAAAACGAGTATTAAAAATATTAATGTTTTATTTTTGAAAAGTTTCTTCATATAAGAACGCTCCTTTGCTTCGCTATTTAAGATTATAGCAGATTTAAAATTGATTTCACCAAATTCTGGATTTAGGAGATTAGAAATAAAAAAACCCCATCGTAATAGATGAATTTAAAAATTCTTAAAAATAGAATATTGATTATTGTCTTTGATTTAGTTTTGTTTCCAGCATACTGACTCTTTTCTCTAAGACAGCAAATTCATCTCGATTAACTTTCTGTTTGAGTTCGTTTTTGATAAATTCAATATCAATTTTGATAGTTTCTATATCAACTTTCATTACTCCCATATCTCCTTTTATTGTATTCACATCCTTTTGCACATTTTCAATTCTTTCAGTATTCAAAGATACTTCTTCTGCTACTTGTTTTATTTCGCCTTTCAAATTTTCAGCCACCACATCAAAATGCCGATTGGTTTCCTCTTTATAATCTTCTAAAACTTTTTTGATATTTTTTTCAGCCATATTTTAATTTTAGTTTATCATTTTGAAATTCAATGTCAATATTCACTCCAAGTTCAAAATCATATATGTCTCAGGTTTGTCCTATTGACTATTGCCAAACCTCTTGGGGGGGTATTATAGAATTGATTATTAATTTATTGATTTATTACGAGTTATTTATTACGAGTTGTTTAAACTCGTTAACTTATAACTCGCTAACTCGTAATAAAAAAATAAATGAATAAATAAAATGAATAAATCTTTTACCTTATTGGAACTCCTCATTGTCATCGCTATCATTGCTGTTTTATCAACAGTAGTGATCTTTGCCTTAGACCCGGGTGAAATGATGGCCAAAGCCAGAGACACCAAGAGATTAACCGATTTAACTCAATTAGAAAAAGCCATCATTGTTTATCTCTCAGAAGGTAACAAAAACTCTTCCTTCAACCACTACCAATTCTTTATCAGGAAACACTAATATCAATGGTACTGGTTGGTTACCCATTGATTTCACTTCTTCAACCTTAGGTTCTTCCATACCATCTTTACCAATAGACCCGAAAAACAATAGTTCTTATTATTATACCTTTATGTCAGGTGAGAATTACTTTGAATTAGATTGTATCTTAGAATCCAAGACCTATAGAGATAAAATGACTACTGATGGAGGGAGTAGGAGTGATCTTTATGAGGTAGGAACTTCAATAGGACTTTATAAGCTTTCAAAATTGCCTCAATCAGCATACATCAAAGCATACTGGCAATTTGAAGAAGCAAGCGGGACTATCTACGACCAAACTGCTAACAATAATAATGGAACTTATAATGGTATTTTATACCAACAGACAGGAAAAATAGGTAAGTGTTTAGGATTTGATGGAGATGATTTTGTTAATTGTGGAAGTGATGATAGTTTACATCTAACTAATGTTACAATTGTTGCGTGGATAAATTTAGATATAGCTCCATATACTTATCATTCAATTTATGGACATAGAGATAATATTGATAAAGGGTATCTTTTTGCGGTTAGACCTACACATCTCGATTTTACTACATATGGTGTAGCAGATGTGCAGTCTGATGCTATTTCTTGGACTACAGATCAATGGTATCATGTGGCAGTAACTTATGATGGTTCTAATATTGCATTTTATTTAAATGGTGAAGCAAAAGGAACAGGGTCAGCATCAATGAACGCTTGGGATACTACCAATGTTTTAAGTATTGGGAAGGCTCATGGTGGTCTTTATTTTCAGGGTAGGATTGATGAAGTAATTATCTATAATAAAGTATTAACTGTCAGTGAAATTACTACTCTTTATGCAAATGGGTCGCCGACAAGATAATTTTTTCGGGGACTTTTTTCGGGGACAGTCCCCAGAAAACAGAGTGTCGGAACTCAATCTCAGCAAGGCTTCGCAGCCAATTTTTAAAAATGGCACGGAATTTGCCGCGCCTTTTGGGTGCCTCGGCCACTGGG
>Ga0210017_1003442_pt1 | contig 13261 bp, 11 predicted proteins | sample CryGeyCG2014_020_FD_183966 | JGI IMG/M metagenome (GOLD analysis project Ga0210017, IMG submission 183966) | Groundwater microbial communities from aquifer - Crystal Geyser CG08_land_8/20/14_0.20 (SPAdes) (version 2) | ecosystem: Environmental > Aquatic > Deep subsurface > Groundwater | place... | reverse complement strand
AACAACGAAACGCGTTTGACAATTCATCAAACAAAAAGACGGGGTGGTGGAAGAGAGAATTATCACCAACGGCTTCTTTGTTTTTTTTAACAATAAGCATTGTGGTAATTTTTGTTTTAGGATTTTTATTTATAAATGAATATTTAAATATTTGGACCGAAATTTTAAAACCTATCTAAAATTTAATCACGCGGTTTATTGTTTTAAGGGAATAGAGGTAAAATAAGCCTATTATGCTTCGCACAAGATCTCTTTTACGTCCCTTGATAAGATTATAAAACCAAAACAACAAAAACAGCTATTAAAAGCTGTTTTATCTATTATTTTAATTGGGTTTAGGTTTACTTGCGCTATTCCGTATTTTTATATTTTAATACTACTTCTTTACCGAATTTTAAAATAATATAATCAAGATTATTAAACTCCTCTTTCCTGTTCTTTAAAATATCGTCTAAATTATTGATTTGTTTTTCAAGGTTTACTTCCGAATTAATTATCGCCCGCCAACCAGCCTGAGTGATAACTTGTGCTTCGAAAATACCACCCTGTTCAGCTAACTCAACAAAATTTACTTTAATGCCGTTTTTAGTCCAAACGTCATTTTCTATAAAACCTAAGAGATTTTTGAGAAAATCGCGATAATTTTGGTCGTTAATTAGAGCGTTTGTCTTATCGTTTAAAATCGGTAATTCCCATAAAAATGATTCTTGTGTCGTAAAATCAGAATCATTGGGATTCTTTTCATTCAAGACAGTGTCTTTTGAATAAGAATAAATTATCTGACCGTCACAGTCTAAATAATTTTTATTATTGTCAGCCGTTAATAAAATAGCCTCTGGTTTAGTTTCTTTAAAGTTGACCAATAGCGTAGAAGGAAAAATTTTTGTTATTTCCAGTAATTCTATTCGTTTATCGGTTGCTAAATATTTTTTTAACGATTTAATTTTTACGGTTAATAAATTGTCCATCGGAAAAAGAAATTTTTTTTCACCAATAAAAACGTTTATTTTCTCCTCAAGCTCTTGTTCTGACATTAAACCATAATCTCCTATCTTATTGATATCTTTATTTTTAATTTGAAAATGGTCGGAGGATAAAAGAAAATAAATTGCTAAAATAATAACTATTAAACAAAAAAAAATAGCTAAGGATATTCTTGTTTTTCGTAAGCGCCTTTCTATAAAACGAGATCTTGAAAGATTAACTCGTCTCTTGGGACAACAATCTCGTGGAGATAAATTGCTATTTCGTATAACTCTTTTTCCGTTTCTACTGAACATATTAAATTTATTCTATCTAAAAATAAAATTATTTTTTAATAAAATTCAAAAAATTCTTTAGCGGCCAGGTGTTAATTACGTTGTTCTTTTCCAACCAACCCTTTCTGGCCACTGCTACGCCGAATTTCATTGACTCAAAAGAATTAACATTATGGGCGTCGCTGGAAATAATCATTTTTACTCCGTTTTCTTTAGCTAAACGAACTTGATTTGCGTCTAAGTCAAGTCGTTGCCAGTGAGCATTGATCTCAAGAGCAACTTTACTTTTTTTAGCCTTTTCTGAGATTTTATCAAAATCAACCGGATAACCATCTCTTTCGTTTATTATTCGTCCAGTGGGATGGGCAATTATATTAACATAGGGATTTTCTATGGCTTTAATCAATCTTTGGGTCGCTGTTTGTCTGTCCATTTTAAAGCCCGAATGGATAGAAGCTATAACCAAATCCATTTGTTCTAAAATTTTATTTGGTAAGTATAAATCTCCATTTTTTTTAATATCTACTTCTACGCCGACTAAAATTTTAATTCCTTTAACTTTTTTCCTAATCGCCTTTATGGCCCTAATATATTTCAAGGCTCGCTGATTGTTCAGTCCATTTGTAACCACCAGAGGCGAAGCGTGGTCGGTAATGGCGATATATTTATAGCCTTTTTTTTGCGCCATAGTTATTGTTTCCAAAATATTATTCTTTCCGTCAGACCAGTTAGTGTGGAGATGACAATCTCCTTGAATGTCGTTTAGAGAAATTAAATTTGGCAAACTTTTGTCTTGGGCGGCTTTTATCTCTCCACTGTCCTCTCTCAGTTCGGGCGGAATCCAGGGTAATCCGACAGCTTGAAAAACGTCTTTTTCTTTCTCTCCTCCAATTTTAATGAATTTTTTCCCATTTTTTTTAAAAACTCCATATTCGTTAATTTTTAATTTTTTTCCCAAGGCTAATTTTCTAATTTGAATATTATGATTTTTTGATCCGGTAAAATAATGGAGCGCGGCCCCAAAACTATTTTGACTAACCACCCTCAGGTCGGCTTTTATGCCATTTTTTAAAACTACTTGCGATTTAGTTGGTCCGCAAACTATTATTTTTTTAACCAAATCAAGTGTCGTAAAAAAATTTGTCGCTTCAACTGGATTCTTTGAAGTAATTAAAATATCTAAATCGCCGACTGTCTCTTTCCAGCGCCGAAAAGATCCACAAATTTCAATTTGATTGATTGATTTTATTTTTTTTAATTTTTCAACAATTGTTTGGGCTAAGGGATAGATTTCACCCAACAAAAATCGTCCCTGATTTTGTTCATACATTTCTATAGCTCTTAAAATATTTTTCTCGCTTTTTTCTCCCCAACCCTTTATTTTAAGTAAGCGATGCGATTTTGCGAGCTTTTTCAATTTCGGCATCGAATCTATATCAAACTTTTGATAAAAAAATCCTACTTTTCTCGGCCCTAATCCGCTAAGATTTAATAAATTCAAAACTCCGCGCGGAATTTGTTTTTTTATCTTTTCCCAATGTTTACAAACGTTGGTTTTTATCAACTCTTCGAGACAAGAAGCAATTACCTCTCCTATTCCGCCAATTTCTCTTAATTTCCCCTTTTGAATTGTCGTCTTTAAATCTTCTGGTAAATTTTCAATTATTTGGGCTGCGTGACGATAAGCAATAATTTTAAATTTATTTTCTTGTTTAATCTCTAAAATATCTGCTATTTGATTCAAAATTCCTGCCACTGTTTTGTTGTCCATGATAACTTAATTAAAAGCTAAAATTTCCCCTAACATAAGACAGGGAAAATTTAGCTAATTTTTTGCTATTTTAATTTTAAGCTTTTCCCAAAATTCGAAACATCTTTGTTCCGCATTTTGGACAGACGCCGGTCATAGCTCTGCGAACAACGCCACCCTTTCCTTTCATTGACACTTCTTTAGCGTCTTTCATTTCTCTTTTAGCTTTACATTTAACGCAATAACCTTCCATAGTTTTTTTGATTAATTTATTAGTTAATACTGATATTATAACCTTATTTATTACTATTAGCAAGTCCTTATGGGTTTTTATTCTATTTCGTTCAATAATCTTATTAAGATATCTTTTGTAAATTCAAAATTTCCGAAATAAGGGCTTTTAACCGAATCTGATCGCTCGAAGTTTTGAGTTAGAGGATTAATAAAATTACCGTATTTACTCATACCATAATCCAAATGGCAGCCAGTAGAAGCGCCGGTTGTCCCAACATAACCGATAATCATTCCTTGTGTTACTTTCGCGCCATATTTCATTCCTTTAGCGTAAGATGATAAATGTCCATAACGGGTACTGTAGACGTTATTATGTCGAATAGTTATTGTTTTTCCGTAAACATTATTCCAACCGATTGAAACAACTGCGCCCGCTCCAGAGGCTGAAATAGGGGTGCCGCAAGCTGCGGCATAATCAACCGATTTATGCGTGGTATAAATTTTCCAAACTGGATGATATCTTTTTAGTGTATATCCTGAACTTATATATCTATAACTTAGGGGCGCTTTTAAAAATTGCCTTCTTAAACATTTACCGTCAAGGCTATAATAGTCCCCCCTTCCCTCTTGATCTTTATAATAAATTGCCCAAAAAATTTTATCTTGATTTTGATAATTAGCGGCTAAAATTTTACCCAACCCGGCCTCTTTTCCGTCCAAATATTTTTTTTCGTAAACAATTTTAAATTTGTCCCCCTCTCTGACATCAAAGACAAAATCAACGTCCCAAGCAAAAACATCAGCCATTTCCATAATAATTTTATCAGGTAAGCCAATTTTTTGGCCCGTCTGATATAAACTGCTTTCAACTTTTCCGGCAACTTGAATTAATTGTATTTCATATTCAATCGCTTTTTTATAAGCTTTTAATGTCTCATCGGACATTTTTTTAACTACCAGAAGATTGTCGGCGTCAATCTCGTATTCAATTCTTTTAAATTTTTTGGTTTCATAGTCAAATAAAGCCTTGATTTTATTTCCGGCTTTTATTTGACTTAAGTCGTAAGTGTCAACGGATGCCCGTAAAATTGTTTCCAATTCTTGAACACTCAAACCTAAGGCTGTATTTAATTTATAAAAAACTTCATCACCTCCTATAATATGTTCATTTACTTCAAATTTAGGAGAAGAATCGATTTTTAATTCTTTATTTTTTACCTCTGAACTATTCTTATTTGATCGATTAGCCAAAGGAAACAACCAAATTATGGCGATAATTATTAAAAATAAAAAAACGAACAATTTTATTTTTTTAAGCTTTTTTCCCTTTCTTTTTTTAAAAAATATCATCTGCTTATTTACAATTTCGCAATTTATGCTAATTTTTAGCTATGTTTAAAGAATTATTCGTCAAATATAAACCATTAATCCTCGTTCTGATAGTCGTTTTGGGCAGTTTTTTCGCTTATCTGAACATTTATTCACACGAATTTCTCTGGGATGATGAATTTCTGATTCAAAACAATATTTTTATTAGAAGTTGGGAGAATCTACCGAAAATTTTCACTACTTGTAGCGGAGCCGGTGCCGGGCGTCTAGATAATTTTTATCGTCCGATGCAAACACTTTTTTACACTTTGATTTATTCTTTTTTTAAACTAAATCCGTTCGGTTATCTATTTTTAAACGTTTTACTTCACTTAAGCAATGCAATTTTAATCTTTTTGCTGTTAAAAAAAATCTCGAAAAACGACTATCTAGCCGCATTAGTTTCATTTTTTTGGGTCATTCACCCCGTTCACACAGAGGCAATCACTTATATGAGCGGAACAGCTGATCCTTTAAGCGTTTTTTTTGCTTTAATATCATTCTTGCTGTATTTTTTATTCAAAAAAAACAAGAATTGGATAATCCTTTCTTTTTCAATTCTTACTTTTATTTTAGCACTTTTATCAAAAGAGACAATGATAATTTTTCCCGGATTAATCATTCTTTATGAATTACTTTTTTCTGATAAACAACAAAAGATATTAAATTGTCGTTTCGTTATTCCTTTTTTAATCATTTCAATGGTTTATTTCATTCTTCGTTTAACTGTCCTGAATTTTATAAATACCCTTAATATTTACGAAGATTCAAATGTTTATACCGACCATCTTTCAATCAGAATTATTACTTTTTTGTCTTCTTTAATAATGTATTATTCCTTTATTTTTTGGCCCGTTAATCTGCACATGGAACGCGATTTTCCGATTTTTACCAATCCCCTTTCTTGGCAACCATTGGTTTCGATAATTATTATTTTAATTTTTATCATCGTTATCATTCGTGAATTAAAACAAAAAGCTACCCCCTTATTAAGTTTTGGTTTAGGCTGGTTTTTTATCGGATTTGTTCCAATGAGCGGCCTTATTCCGGTTAATTCCTTTTTGCTTGAACATTGGCTTTATTTTACTTCTATCGGACTATTTCTTTGTTTAGCTGTCGGACTTAGATATCTTTGGAAGAGAATATCGAAAATTAAACCAATAATCATTTCCATTTTAATAATTATGGCCGCAATTTTAATATCATTAAATTTATTTAGGAACCGCGATTGGCGTAATCCAATTATTTTTTATAATAATATTTTAAAATATGCCTCAGGTACGGCCAGAGTGCATAACAATCTAGCTATGGCTTATGTTGATGAAAATGATTTAATTAAAGCGGAAAAACATTATTTGAAAGCAATTGAAATAAGCGATATTTATGCTCAAACTCATTATAATTTAGCTATGTTGTATCTAAAAACAAATCGCGAGAAAAAAGCCGTAGAACAACTGCTAAAAAGCATAGAAATAAATAAGAATTTCTTTTTTTCTTATCAGGCCCTGGGAGCGATTTATAAACAAAATAATGAAATAGAAAAAGCCCAGGAATATTATCAACAAGCTGAGCAGATAAAATATTATTAGTTAAAAAATAAAAAATCAGAAACAATTAAGTCTCTGGTTTTTTTAATATATCATTTTAATCGTGAAATCTGTATTTTAATAAAGTCCATAAAGCCTTAAATCCATCCAAATAAGTGATTTTTTTGCCCTGATGGCGGGGAAAATATTTAACAGGGACTTCTTTTATTTTTATCCCTTGTTTTAAGATTTTAGCCGTAATTTCAGGTTCCCAAGCAAAATCATTATTATCTATTTTAATTGATTTGATTAAATCAGTTTTAAAACATTTATAGCAGGTCGGTTCATCGGTTAGGTGCGAGCCATAAAGTAAATTAGTCATCAGGGTAACTATTTTCCCTCCGCAAAAAAATAAATACGAGCTGTGTTTTTTATTTCGTTTTTGAAGTTCGCGGCTACCATAAACCACCTTGGCTAATCCGTCTAAAATCGGTTTGACGCAAAGATTAATGTCGTTGGGATCATATTCTAAATCAGCATCCTGAACAATAACAATATCGCCGGAACAGTTTTGCAGACCGATTTTTATTGCCGCGCCCTTACCTTGATTTTTTGATTGATAAATAATTTTAATTTCGGTTTGTTTGGTTAAAACGCTTGACGTGGAATCAGAACTGCCGTCGTCAATCACAATAATTTCTTTTTCTACACCATCAATTTTTGCTTTCTTAACCATTTTTAACAATTCTTCTATTGTTTTTTTTTCGTTATAAACCGGAACAATAATTGATAATTTTTTCATAATTTAACTCCTGTCTATTCTTGTTCGTTAATTAAAGAAACATATTGACTGAAAACCCAACCAATTTGATTGTCTAATTTTATTTCATACCATCCGTCTCTTTCTTCCACAAAGTCATATTTTTGATCAGGATATATTTTGCTCACAATTTGATAATTAAGCCCCGGACCTTTTCTGACGTTTAACCAAAGGTTATTTTGCAACAAAACAATAAAAAAAGAACCTTGTTTGTCTTCAACTGCTTCTGTCGGCTCAATTATTTCTACTGATTTAACTATTTCTACAGGAATATCGATTTGTTCGTTATTAATTGTTACTGGCGTTTCCTTTTGACTTAATGGAATTTCCCTCGGCTGATTATTTGTTACTTTATTTAAAATAGCGTAATCTGACGCAATCCAGCCGCTTAAATCAACATTTACTTGTATTTTATACCAATTATCTTGTTGTTCTATGAGATCATAGGCTTCTCCTGAGTTAATTTTAGCAACGATTTGAGAATCAGTTGTTGGTTTTTGTCTTACATTTAAACGACTAATATTATTTTTTACGGTTATTTTAGCGGTTATTTTACTTACTAATTCGGTTGATTGACTCTGAGTCTCTTTGTTATTAATTGGTAAAACCGACCCTCCTTCTATGATTTCGTTTTCCTTAATAATTGCCACGTCGCTATTCTCAGTCGAGACAATAATTTCATTTTTTCTTTCAATCTCTTCCGCTGTTCCAACTACCCGTTGATTGTTTAACGGCAGATTTTCTTTTTGATTACTGATTTCAAATGAAATAAACCAAGCGCAAAAAATCAAAAAGAAAAAAACAAAAATATATCTTACTTTGAAGGTTGGTTTGATTGAAAATTCTTTTTCAATTTGTTTAATAAATTTATTGGGAGGTAAAAGATTTATTCCTCTTTTCGGGTCGTTGCTTAGTCCCCTTAAAGCTAAACCAATAACTGTGTTGTAAAAAACAGAATCATTTTTTATTTTTTCAAGAATTGTTGACTTTCCGATTTTTACATCTTTTTTAATTTGTTCTGAAAAATAATTCGCGATACCGGCCATTTTCGCCGATCCGCCGGTTAAAAATATATTTTCAATCGGTCGTTCGTAATTGCAAATTACGTTCTTTACTTCTTGAATTATATCTTTTAATCCATTTTGTATAATCGTGGCTATCCCGACATCACCAGTTAAGCCATTCTCTTTTTTAATTTTATCAGCTTCTTCAAAGTCAATACTTAAATTATTAGAAATTAATTGCGTAAAATAATTTCCACCTATTGGAAGTTTGGATAACCATTCTATATTTTGCGATCCGTTAAAAATACTGATATTAGCTGTTCTAGCGCCAATATCAACAATCATTGAACAAACTTTTTTTTTGCTTTTTAAAATAGCTCTTCCTAGAGCCATAGCTTCTGTTTCAAGAACAATCGGCTTAAGCCCAACCTCAATTAATAGTTGGGAATAATCATTGGCTATTTCTTTAAAAATAGCGATAAATATAACAAATTGTTTTGGTCCGACAGTTTTAACCTTTTTATAATCCCAATATATTTTGTCGACCCTAAACGGTGTATTTTTTTGAGCTTCAGCTAATATGGTTCTTTTTAATTTTTTCCCTTTTAACCCCCTAGGAACCGCCAAAAAATCAAAAAATATTTTTGATTCTGGCAAAGATAAAACAACGTTTTGTGTTTTTATCGCGCTCGTCTTTAAAAATTCTTTTAAAGATTGCGTTAGCGCCTTTTTATTTAAGATTAAACCGCCTTTAATAAAACCGGGATTAAGCGTCATCCGAGCGAAATTTTTTACGCTTATTTTTGATTTTAATTCTAAAACCTCTACTGAATAATCTGAAATATCCAACCCAAAAGCCGATTTTTTGAAAAAATTAAACATAATTTTAAGAGATTCCCAGCTTTTTCTTAATTAAGGTGATTAAATCTGCCAAACTCCAATCGCTTTTAACTAAAAAATCATAAGCTCCATTCTCTAATGCTGTGGAAACATTATTCGCATCGCTTAAATTGGTTAGAACTATCACCGGCACCTTTTTTCCCCATTCATCATTACGCAAATATTTTAAAGCAGTCATACCATCCATCACCGGCATTATAATGTCAATTAAAATCAAATCGGGTCTTTCTGTTAAAGCCATATCCAGCCCCTCTTCTCCGTTTTTAGCTTGTAATGGATTAAACCCTTCACGTTTAAGTTTGTCATATAAAGCTTGTCGCAATGGCGTTTCGTCTTCAACAATAAGTATCTTTGCCATAAATTTTAAAAGTTAGAGTTAATTTATTAATGAATAATTCAATTTAAATTTTATTATCAAGCGAGTGAGAGAAAAACAGTTCGCTGGCGCGGATTGCTTTTCTGATCCGCCAGTTGGCGGAGCAAATATCAAAGGGTTTAATCCCCCTCCGCCAGTCGTTCGATCTCATCGAGACTGAGTCTCTCAAAGCGAAGGCCTAAAGGGTCCTCGAGCCCTGAATGGACTGGCGGATGAGAATAAGGGTTCGTGGCTTACTCCAATGTCTGATACCCTTTATTATTTACTCTATTAATGGTCTTATGCCGTTTTTCTTGCGCATCCCACTCAATGGTATGGTAAAAAAGAAGCTTGAACCTTTATTCTCTTCTGATTCAAACCAAATTTTTCCGCCGGCTTGTTCAATAATCGCTTTGGTAATATAAAGGCCTAAACCATTACCGTCGGTATTTTTTACTTTTATATTATCAGCCCTAAATAATTTAGTGAATATTTTTGTTTGTTGATATTTGGGGATACCGTAACCGGTGTCACTCACTTTTATTAAAAAAAATTCTTTATTTTTATTCGCCTCTATGTTAATTTCTCTTTTTCCAGAATTATATTTAATGGCGTTAGAAATTAAATTTTGCAAAACAATTCTTAAAAGACGGGGGTCGGCATTAATTATCGGCGACTCAAGGTCATACTTTTTGTTTATTTTTATTTTGCCATCTTTTATTAGTAAAACAAAATCTTTTAAAACATCCTCTATTAAATCAATTAAATTAATCGGTTCCGGCTCAATCACAAAAGTTCCCAACTCAATTCTTGAAACGCTTAAAAGAGCGTTAACCAACTCAATCATGCGATGGTTGGAATCATAAATATATTGTAAATAATTTTTTTGCTCAGAGTTAATTTTTCCCACTTCTTCCTTTAAAAGCATTTCGGCATACCAATTAATAGCTGAGATCGGCGTTCTAAGCTGATGCGAAGTAAGAGAAACGAATTCTGTTTTGGCTTGATCTATTTCCCTTTCTTTGGTTACGTCGCGGAAAACAACTACTGCTCCAACAATTTGACCATCTACTCCCTTTAGGGGGGCGGAAATTCCCGCTACCGGCAATTTGTCTCCGTTCTTTTTGACCAAGATACAATTATTTTCAGTAGATTTTATTTCTCCGGCTAAAATTGAAATTTCAATAAATTTAGACGCGCTTTCATTGTTATCTTTATTATAAACAAATTTAAAAAATTCGTCATACTTTTTATTTAAAACATCTTCTTTGATTACGCCGGTTAATTCTTCGGCTATTCTATTAAAAAGAGAGACTTGCCTGTTGTCGTTAACCACAAAAACTCCATCGCCGATACTATAAAGAATAGCTTCAATTTTTTCTTTTTCTTGTTCTAATTTTTCCAAATTAATCGAAAGTCCCTGGCTTTTTTCTAACAATCTATCAGTCATTTCATTAAACGAATAAGCCAAATCCTCAATCTCGTCATTTGATTTTATTTCCGCCCTTTTGGAAAGATTCCCTCTAGAAATTTCCATTGCCGCTAAATTCAGGTCCCTGATTGGCCTGACAATTGAATTCGCGGTTACAATGATTATTAAGACAACAATAATCAAAAAAATGGAACTAATGCTTAATAAAATATTTTTAAGCTGTCCAGCGCTAAACAAAATTTCTTGATAATCCATTTTTATAATAAGACTGCATTGAAAGGTTGGTAAATATTCCCAAACAGCCACAACCTTTACGCCTTCATAATCATTTATGATTCCCGAACCGCTTTGTTGCGTCAAGGCGTCCGAAAAATTTTTTAATTTTAAAGATTCCAGAGAAACATTTTGTTGAAAAGCCGCTCTAATATTTCTCCTTAAGGGGGCGGCAAAAATAGCCTCATTGCCATATTTATAAACAACCAAACTATCGCCCATTTTCCCTAAATCAGAATAATCTTGAATAAACGGATAAATTCCTTTATTGTTTATTTTTAAAATGAGAAAACCAATAATTTTTTCTTGTTTTATGATGGGAGAAGCGATAAAAGAAATTAAAAGTTTTTCATCTGGAAAATATTTAAAAACTGACATTTCTGTTTTCCTGGAAGTTGTCACATTAACCATTAGATTGGTTAATGTATTGTTCTGGTTTTCTGTGGCTATAATTTTCCTTTCCGTTAAAGAAAGAGTCTTCCCGCCATTTGAGATTAACAATAAATCAATGAAGTCGGAAGAATTTTTTATAGTTGAGATGTCTGGAAAAAGTTCTGTCCGGCTATTTATATTTTCCGGCGAATAATCTATATTTTCAACAATATCAGGAAGTCCCGGCCATCTGCTTAGGGTGGCGATTTCTTTTTTTATCTCAGAAAAATAAGAATTTATCTGTTCTATTTTTTGATTGCTGATTTTACTTAAACGATAAATTGCGCCTTGTTCCAATGTTTTTTGCGCACTATCAAAACTCACATAAATAGCGGTTATAAGAGGAACAAGAGAAATAACCAAAAAAATTGTCAAAAGTTTGACATTCAAATTTATCCTTATTTTTTTTATTTTTAGAAAAGCCATAATATTATTTTATAAAAATTTTTTGCTGTTCTTTTAATTAATAGGTTTTTTCCCACCAAAATTTACCCTGTTTTTTCCCGATCAACCCGCCAATCAATAAAAAAATTGTGGCAACAACAAATTTTATAATCCCCCACTCATTTAAACTAAGGCCAAAGTTATATTTTGAAAAATCGCTTATAAGCAATTTAATGTATAAAATTTCCAACACGGCATAAAGAAGAAAACTGGTTAAAACGCCCAAAATAATAAAAAGTAAAATGTAAAATTTATTTTTTGTCATCTCTTGTTATTAAAACGTTTCTTAATTAAACGGGCTTGTTTTGTTAAAATTTGGAATATAAATTTTTTGACTTTTTGTTTTTTGATACCAACCATTTTTAAAGCCTAATTTTAAACAATGTTCCACCACTTGTGAAAATTCAGTTTTACTAAGCTGAGTGTTTATTTCCGGAAAATTATCGGCTTTGTTTGTCGGCGCGTATTGAGACATTAAACTGATATTTATTGACGGATCCAAATTGTAAATCATTTTTAAGACCAAAAAACTATTCTTTAAATTATTTGGTAAAACCAAATGACGCGTCAACAAACCGTTTGTCGCTAATCCCTTTTTAATTTTTAGAGAACCGACTTGAAATTTCATTTCCTTTAGACAAGCTAAAGCGACTTTAGTATAATCTTTAACCCCTGAATATTTTAAAGAAATTTTATTGTCGCCGTATTTAATGTCAGGTAAATAAATATCAACTAATCCTTTCATTGATTTTATAATTGATAATTTTTCATAACCGTTTGAATTCCAAACTATCGGCACAGAAAGCCCCATTTTTTTGGCAAAAATAACGGCTTTTATAATTTGCCTCCACCAAATTGTCGGTGTTACAAGGTCAATGTTTATTGCTCCGTTTTTCTGCAGCTTAAGCATTATTTTTGCCAAGTCCTTAATATCGCATTTGCGACCGATCCCTTGTTGCGATATCTGATAATTTTGGCAAAAAACGCAGTGCAAATTGCAACCGGAAAAAAAGATTGTTCCCGCACCCTGCTTCTTATTGCCGGTCAATGGTGGTTCTTCTCCAAAATGTTTACCAAACCAGGCAATTTTAACCGTTTCGGTAAAATCACTACTCATAAATAACAGTTAGGCGTTACTCTTTATTTCTATCACGTCTCCGTCTTGGATAACATAATCTTTCCCCTCTGTTCTAATTAACCCTTTCTTCTGCGCCTCAACAAATCCGCCGGCCTTAATCAGCTCTTGCCAATTTATAACTGCGGCTTTAATAAAAAATTTTTCAAAGTCAGTATGAATTACTCCACCAGCCTGAGGCGCTTTTTGTCCCTTTTTTAAAGTCCAAGCTCTAGTTTCGTCTGGTCCGGTGGTGAGAAAAGTTATTAAATTAAGCATTTGGTAAGTTTTTTTTATTAAAACGTCTACCTCCGAGTCAGATGGTAAACCGAAAGATTCTCTTTCTAATG
>Ga0210017_1003440_pt1 | contig 13266 bp, 21 predicted proteins | sample CryGeyCG2014_020_FD_183966 | JGI IMG/M metagenome (GOLD analysis project Ga0210017, IMG submission 183966) | Groundwater microbial communities from aquifer - Crystal Geyser CG08_land_8/20/14_0.20 (SPAdes) (version 2) | ecosystem: Environmental > Aquatic > Deep subsurface > Groundwater | place... | reverse complement strand
AAATAGAAGTTATTAATTTTAATATATTTGAATTGATTTCGTATGGTGGTTTCATTTTGATACTATCATTTGATACTATCAAAGATACTGTCATTTATTTCTTAATACTAATTTTTGTCGGATTTTTTTAAAGAATTTTATTATTGGTTAGCGGTTGGTTTTAATTACTAGCAACGTGTTTTTATAAGATTTGTGCGCCGTAAAAATCGGAGATTTTTCCGCCGTAGCCCTATTTTTATTGAATGTTTGTTGGTTTGTACTAGTTCAAATGTAAGTATAAATTTTATGAGGTGTTACCTGCAGTATTTTAATCATTTTATTATTCTTCTTAAACTTCCTGTTTTATAGATTTACTCTTTAAAATAAATATCCAATTCCAATTAAAAAACCATAATTTTTTACATTTTCAGTGAAGTAGTCTCTGTCAAAAACATCTGTAAATCCTTTCGTATATCTTATGCTACCAAACAAATCTGATTTTAATTTGTACGAAATACCTAATATTCCTCCAAATTCAAAATTATTTCCGAAATCTGATATTGAAACAGAACCTCTAGTTTCCTCAATATTTACCAAGAAGTTAAATGAAGGTCCTATATCTAATGAGAAATTTTTAAATAAGTAAAATTTGGCTAAAATTGGTACTTGAATATAATCAAGCTTATATTCCGCAGAAAAAGGTGGATAAGCAGGTCCGCCTGGAAAATGAACTGTAAGGAGAATCTCATTTCCCTTAACACCTTGTGTTGAGTATAAAATTTCAGGTTGTAATGAGAATTTAGCTCCAAAAGGAATTTCAGCTAGTACTCCTATATGAAATCCAGTTTTGTACTCCTTTTCTATTAAAAAGTCTGAGGTAATATTAGTAAAATTAAAACCTGCTTTTACTCCAAACTGAATTTTTTCTTGACTTTTTGCAGTTGTTAAAGTCAAGATTGTTAGTGAAATCAGTAAAATAGTCTTTTTCATTTTGTTTATATTTACAATAAATTATTTTAAACCTCATTCGATACTGTGGGCAACGTGTTTGTATATAGTTTGTGCGACGTAAAAATCGGAGATTTTTCCGCCTTAGCAAAATTTTTATTGAATGTTTGTCGTTTGTATTAGTTCAAATGTAAGCATAAATTTTATGAGGTGTTGTGCAACGTTATTTTTCATTTTGAAGTATTTTCAAAAGTTTCTTTGGATCTTGTCGATTGTCCCAAAAAGCAGAAATAATTATTGAAATCTCAGTCACTTTATAGTAAATACTAAAATTTCCTAATGATGCTATTCTAACTCCGTTAAAATCTGTCGCTTTAAATATAAAAGGTGTTTCAGCAATTTGATTTGTTCTTTCAGTTACGAGATTAACTAATTTTTTTTGAATATGTATTCGATTTATTCCTCTCCATCCAATATCCTAAAATACTAACGAATTGCATATCCGCAGTTTTAGTCCAGATTACATTGCGTTTAGCCATTCAAGATTTCGTTTACTCATTTCTTCTTGCGAAATTAGATTTCCGTGTTTAATGTCGTTTTCGCTCATTTCCAACATAGCTTTTTGCTCATTAGTCAATTTTACAATATCTGATTCAGATGAACTTGAAGAAATAAGTTTATCAAGTGCTTGTAAAAAAGCTTTATTTCTAATGGAAAGAATTTTGTCAATCAATCCGTTTCTTATTTTCTCAACTGTTGCCATAAAATATTAATATATAAATGTAAATATCTAAAAAATATACGAATTTTCCTAATGTTGCACAACGTGTTTTTATAAGATTTGTGCGACGTAAAAATCGGAGATTTTTCCGCCTTCGCCCTATTTTTATTGAATGTTTATTGGTTGTTCTAGTTCAAATGTAAGGATAAATTTTATGAGGTGTTGGCAACTGTATTTTATTAATCGACAATATATTCTTGTACTAAAACATCAGTAGGAATATGCAAAGAATCACTTATTTTTCTAATCATTTCCAAAGTCAATTTTCGTTTTTTATTCAAGATTTCACTTACTCTACTTTTAAAACCAACGAGCTCAGCAAGGTCTTTTTGTTTCATTCCCATTTGTTCCATTCGGAATTTAATTGCTTCAATAGGATCTGGCATTTCGATAGGGAAGTTTTCATTCTCATATTTGTCAATTAGAATAGTTAGGATTTCAAGTTCATCTCCTTTTTTTGTTCCTTTTGTTGCATCAAAAATCAATTCAAGTCTGTCAAGAGCTTGTTGATAATCTGTTTCGTTTTTTATTGGTTTAATTTCCATAATTATAATTCGTTAGCATTAATTTTATCATATTCTGCGTGAGTTCCGATAAATAGTATCCAAGATATTTGAAATTCAAAATTAATTTTAACAATTATTCTATAATTATTTCCTTTAATATTGAAAACTATTTTATTGTCTTTTAAAACACTTGCACTCGGATATTCAACTTTTAATTCATTGATGTTTTTCCAAGATACTTTTTCGGTTTCACGAAACCAAGCTTTTAATTGTTGCTCACTATCAGCGTGTTTTTCCCAAAATTCACGGAGTGTTCGTCTCGATATTATTCTCACATTTTATTCTTTAATAATGCAAATATAATAAAAAGTTCCCAATACGGTAATTTTTCGTGATTTTTTTATGGTTGCTAACGAGTTTTTATAAGATTTGTGCGACTTAAAAATCGGAGATTTTCCGCCATAGCCCTATTTTTATTGAATGTTTGTCGGTTGTTCTAGTTCAAATGTAAGGATAAATTTTATGAGGTGTTGGCAACTGCTATTTAGATGATTTTTCTGATCTTTTCAAAATAAACTTATCATTTCCAATCTCAAAATTGTAAATACTGTCATTACAAATCGTTTCGTTTTTTTCTTCATTAGTCAACATGCAGTCTTTTGTATAAGTTATTATCAAATTTTTATTAAAGATTGAATATTTTTCTGAATAATCACCAGCATCACTCCATTTTTGTGCAACTTCTAAATAGTCGATTGTTTGAGATTTTTTTAAGTCAAAAAGATAAAATTTAATTGAATTTTCCCAATATTCATTTGGTGTTCTCATTATCAAAAGTAGAATAGAATCATTTAATGATTTTTTATAACAAGCATAATAATTGTCATCATTTTGTAAAGCTAATTTTATCGTTTTATCGTTTATAAAATGAAAATATGATGTATCAATTAATTTCCCTTTAAAATCAAACATTGTTGAATCAACAAAACTATCTATGGATTCAATTTTTAAACTATCTGATTTAAGTGTGTCAAATAGGTTTAGAAAATTTGTTATTTCATTTTTTGCACTTTCTTTCTTACTCTCTTTGGAACAAGAAATTATTGTGAAAACAGCGATTATAATTATTAAAATCTTTTTCATAGTTGTTGCCAACGTGATTTTATAAGATTTGTGCGACGTAAAAATCGAATATTTTTCCGCCTTCGCCCTATTTTTATTGAATGTTTGTCGGTTTGTACTAGTTCAAATGTAAGCATAAATTTTATGAGGTGTTAGCCAAAGTACTTATTCTTTAAGAGTTAGAATTTTAATTAATTTCTCATTAATATAATAATTTCCTGTTCCTAATTTTTCTTTTTTAAGCACTTTGTCTTTAGCTAATTGATTTAGATATTTTGAAGCCGTAATTCTCGAAACTCCTAAATCGTTCTCAATAAATTCGATTTTTGTATATGGATGTTTGAATAAATTGTTTAATAAATCTTGACTATAAAATTTGTAATTGTTTCTCAGCAAGTTTTTGTATTCGTATATTAAATCTCTAATTTTTCCAATGAGTACAATTGTTTCTTTTGCAATTTGCTCAATGCCATCTAACAGATAGAGCACCCAATTTTCCCAATTGTCAGTTTCTCTAACTTCTTGTAAAAGTTTATAATAAACTACTTTGTGCTCAATAATGTAACGACTTAAATACAGAATAGGTAAATTTAGCAAATCGTTCATTACCAAATATAATACATTAATAATTCGCCCAGTTCTTCCGTTTCCGTCATAAAAAGGATGAATACTCTCAAATTGGTAATGAATTATGGCCATTTTGACTAATGTGTCAAACTCAGACATCCTTTCATCGTTGATGTATTGTTCTAGATTAGTCATTAACTCTAGAATTGTATCATAATCTTGTGGTGGTGTGTATATAATTTCTCCAGTTGTTGAATTTTTCAGGGCTGTCCCAGGAACTTTTCTAAATCCGGCATTATTCTTCTCTAACTCAGATTGTATTGCAATTATATCATTATTAGTTAAAATTTTATTTTTTGTAATTAAGCCAAATCCTTTTTTTAGTGCGGAGATATAATTTTGAACTTCTTTGGCATTTAATGATTTAAAACCTTCAAGATTTAATTCGGCTTTAAATATGTCATCGTGGGTTGTTATAATATTTTCAATTGCAGAACTATCTTTAGCCTCTTGAAGTCCTAAAGTATTAATTAAAATGTTTTCATTCGGAATACTTGAAACGATTCCTTTTAATTCAGCTAATGCTCTGTGAGCTGAAGCCAATTTCTTAAGAATTTTTTTAGTCTCAATATCTTGTATGAGAGGTAATTTTTTTAATTTTCCAGGTTCCATTATGTATAGAAATATCAATTTTATATACAAAGATAATTCATTATGATAAAATAATTGTATTTTCTTATCACAACTTTATTAAATGATAAAATATTTTGGTTTATTTATCATAGCATTTTTCAGCGGTCGTATTTTGGCTAACGAGTTTTTATAAGATTTGTGCGATGTAAAAATCGGAGATTTTTTCGCCGTAGCCCTATTTTTATTGAATGTTTGTCGGTTTGTACTAGTTCAAATGTAAGCATAAATTTTATGGGGTGTTGTGTGCAGGTTTTTTTATTCAATCGTTTTAACTAATAATCTTTTTTCTCTAATCAATGAGTAAATTGAATATCCAATAATCAATCCAATTATTGAAGCTAAAATATCAAATAAATCAGTTGTTTTTGAATTTGAAAAAATCGGAAAATATTCCTCAATTATAAATAGTATTAAAATTCCAATCAGAATGAGTTTAAACTTTCTGTCGAACTGTGTTAATTTTTCGGTTTCAATTTTATCATAATCAAATAATAATGAAATTGAAATAATCAATGTTGCAATAAAATTTGGAGCAATTCCAAGAATAAATTTAATCGAGTCATTTTCTATATTCAGCTTTCTAAAATAGAATTTTGTCAGAGCGAATAAAATCAATCCAATAATGAATATTATAATCAATAGATATTTAGTTTTAAAATCCTTTTTCATAGTTTTTTTCCGAACTTGTGGCCAACGTGATTTTATAAGATTTGTGCGACGTAAAAATTGGAGATTTTTCGGCCGAAGCAATACTATTATTGAACGTTTGTCGGTTTCTGCTAGTTCAAATGTAAGCATAAATTTTATGAGGTGTTGTGCAACGTTTTATGCTTGATTCAAGAATTTTAATAACTTTTCTGGATCTTGTCTGTTATCCCAAAAACCAGTTATTATAATTTTTGAATTGAATTTTTGGTAAAGAATACTATAATGTCCTAATGAAATAGCTCGAGTATTATTAAACTCGGTTTTTTTTCCTAATTCAGGATTTGTCTTTAAAATGTTAATTCTTTCTTTAATACTTGAATTGAGTTTTTTAGAATAAGTGGTGCTTTTATTTCTTTCATTCCAATACCCAAAGGTGTAGTTTCTCTGTTTTAGAGCTGTGTTAGTCCAAAAAACAGTTAATTCAGCCATTTAGAGTCTGATTCATTTAATTCCGACTCAGAAATGAGATTTCCACTCTCAATATCTTTTTCACTCATTAAAAGCATCTCAATTTTCTCCGATGATAAAGAAACTATATCATCAGTTTGAGTAGAATCAAAAATATTACTAATTGCTTGTAGTAATTTTTCATTTCTCGTAGCAAGAATTCGGTCTATCAAATTATTTTTTATGGTTTCAATTCCTGTCATAGCTTTATATTTTATGTAAAATTCGTTTATTTTTTCCTCTTTTCCAAATTTTTCAACGAACACGCAACTTAGCGAAGCCTTGCCTGCTGCAAGCAGGGGTCTCTTGAGCGCAGCTCAAAAACCTACATTTGCTATAGCGTTTGTTGTGGTGCCGTTATTTTTTCACGCGGACATTGGATTCACTTGAATTTGTCCACCAATTGCTTTCAAGACTTTCATTATTGTCGCAAATTGAGGTTTTGCTCCGTTCGACAAGGCTTTGTACAAACTCGGTCTGCTCAAACCAGTTTGTTCCGCAATTTTAGTCATTCCGATAGCTTTTGCAATATGTCCAATTGCATTAATAATATCAGAATTGTCTCCTTCTTCAAGTATAGTATTGAGATATTCTGCAATCATCTCTTTGCTATCTAAATAGTCCGCTATGTCAAATTTTGAAGTTTCCATTTTTTTATTTTTTTTATTTTTTCCAAATTTCTTTTGCTTTCTTAATGTCTTTTTGTTGAGTCGATTTATCTCCGCCAATTAAGAGAATAATAATTTTTCCGTTATTCTCTTTAAAGTAAACACGATAACCCTTAGCAAAATTCACTCGCATTTCCTGAATTCCGTCGCCAACTGGTTTACAATCTCCAAAATGTTCATCGTTTTCTAATTTCTGAATTCTAAGCAAGATTTTTGCTTTGGATTTTAAATCGTTTAACTTTCTCAGCCATTTGTCAAATTCTGTCGTTTTCTCAATAAAAAACATAATAAGTGTATCTATTTGAATACAAAATTAATAATTTTATTCGATAATTTTCAGTTAACCTTCATTTTTATTTGAAGTTCGCGTTATAATGCACCACAACGTGATTTTATAAGATTTGTGCGACGTAAAAATCGGAGATTTTTCCGCCGAAGCCCTATTTTTATTGAATGTTTGTCAGTTTGTACTAAATCCGATTTGAGCATAAATTTTATGAGGTGTTATGTGCTTTAAATTAGCCTAAAATCTAATTTTTATTAAAAAAACTATCGGATTAAATATATATTCTATATAGTTATCTTTTTCTGTTACTCGCACTTCGTTCGGTTCAGGAGATAATTGATAAGTAGACAGCACTTTCGTTTCATTAAAATTCATAATACTTAAGTTACTTTCTAAACCTAACAAAATGTTCTTGTAAATTTTGTAATTTATTCCAATTACTGGTGATAAACCGAAACTTTCCATTTCTCTTTCTAACCTATTAGAATTTCCAGTAAATCCTCCTCCAGATTCTCTTGAAGATGAAGATTTCAAATACGTTAAGTCAATTGCAATATAAGGAGTAAATCTTTTTTGATTAAAAATATATTCATAACCGATTTTAAAAACCTGTTCTTTATATTCATCTTTATCAATCCAATCGCCACCTGATTTATCAAAAGATTTGTTAATTGGTCTATTGTATGAAAATCTTACAGCATTTTTTTCATTCAAGAATCTTTTATAAGTCAAATTACTGAAAGGAACAAAATAATATGAATTTTCAAATAAGGCTTTCTGGTTTTTTGGCGACTCAATTAGACTGATTACTCCGATTGATATCTCATTTTTCTGATAGTTTGAATTTTGACTATATCCTATTTTTAGGATAAATAGTAAACTTAAAGTCAATAATGTTTTTCTCATTTCGTTTTTCTGTTTTATTGCACATAACGTGATTTTATAAGATTTGTGCGACGTAAAAATCGGAGATTTTTCCGCCGTAGCCCTATTTTTATTGAATGTTTGTCGGTTTGTACTAGTTCAAATGTAAGCATAAATTTTATGGGGTGTTGGCAACTGGCTATTCATAGTTTAAAATTTCTTCTGTTTTCTTTATCCAATCGTAAGGTTGTATAGTTTTGTCAAAATAAAAATCAGGCTGTATTCCTTTTCCATCAATTAGCATTTCGGGTATTCTGTAACTCTTTGTAAGTCCATACCATAATTGATATTCTCCACAAGGTGAATTGGTAGAATACATATTTGAAATATCCAACGAACCTATTGTTGTTGTCCCAAATAATTTTGTTTTTTTGCTTTGTTTTGCCGTTAATAAAAATTGTTCTGTTGTACTTCCACAATTTCCATTAATCAATATTCCAACATTTTTAGGGTATGGTAAAATAATACCTAATGTATCAATACTTACAATCTCATCTTCAAGGTTTACAAATTTTCCAATATTCTTGTTCAATTTTTCCAAACCTTTTTTTGCCCATTCTTTATCTTCTTTACTCCATTCAGGGTCATTTATAAAATCTACCATTCTTTTATTATTTAGTTCAGTCGATAAATATTGAACTCCTAAATCACGAATTGGATTTGTATATAAATACGGAATTACCTTCTTATAACTTGCATCAGAACCACCACCATTATTTCGCAAATCAATAATTAAGTTATCTGTTTTAGAAATTAAATCATTATTTTCTGCTAATATACGATCAATTTCTTTTTTCATACTATGATTAAAAGAAGCTATTCGCAACAGTAGCGTATTTTCAGATATTTTTTTTATAAATGGTTTGTCTGAATAGATAGATTCAAAAAATAATTCTGATTTGGGGTCAGTTTCTATTTGTGGTTTTATTCTTTTCAAAACAATAAAGTTTGCTAATAAATAATTATTACCTGTAATTTCTATATTTTCAATTTCTTTTATTGAATGATCTTTCATATAATATTTCATATTATACGTTCCATTTTCATTTTTTAATATTTCTAATTTTATTTGATTGGGCTTCCAATATGGGCTTTCAGATTTTATGATAAAACCTATATATTCTCGATTAGGATTTCTTTTATCTTTTATTATGCCAATTTTATAGCCTTCAGTCAGCCAAATTCCTTCGAAACCATCGTTTATATTCAAATTTGAAACATATTTTTCAAAATCCTTTTCTCTAATATCAAATTTCGGACTGTCTTTGTAAAGTTTTAATATCTCTTTTTCTGATAATTCTTTTTGGTTATTTAAATTGTTTGTATTTTCATTTGAGACTACTTCTAAATGATTTTTTCTAAAAAAATCAGTCCAGTCATTTAATAATTCTAAACATTCTTTTTTTATCTTAATCTCGGTTGCTTTTTCTATAAAAATTTTGTTGTGTGACAAATAAGCATCTTTTCCATTTTTGTCTATAACATATTGAAATCCGGCATCATTTTTTTCAAAAGTTTCAATTAACCATTTTAGATTTGAAGAGCAATCACAATTTTGCGAATAAATCATTGATGACATTAAAATCATCATTACCAATAGGCTTAATTTTTTCATTATAATTTGGTTTTATTCAAAGACACTTTTTTTACTATTTTGTTACACATTTCATTTTTCAGCTTGTTGCCAACGAGTTTGTATATTATTTGTGCGACGTAAAAATCGGAGATTTTTCCGCCGAAGCAATATTTTTATTGAATGTTTGTCGGTTTCTGCTAGTTCAAATGTAAGCATAAATTTTATGAGGTGTTAGCAAATGTAATTTTAAGTATTCATTTTATCAGTTTCAGTATTCAAATTAGTTCATTCAGTAATCTTTCTTTCGGTTATCAACGGATTCACAGTTCATTTGTATTAAATTTAAATATATTAATCGTGAAAAAAATAGTATTAGGATTCTCCATTTTTGCATTATTACTTTCTTGTAATAGCAATTCAAATTATCAAGTTATTTCAAAAGTTCCAGATTTAACAATGCCAGACAGTGGTCTTAAATTTAAAGAAATTGAAGATTATAAAAATTATAAAATAGTTGGAACTCATTTTCGAACTGATAAAAATGAATTGCGGTATATACTTGCTAATGAAAAAGCTTTTAAAGCGTTTAATGAAGGTAGTTCTTTTCCAGATGGAAGTAAAATTGTTAAAATAGGTTGGAACATTGAAAAAATGTCCAATTTTGGGTTAGCTCTTGAAGCGAAAGAAGTACAAAGAGTTGAGTATATGATAAAGGATAGTAAAAAATTCTCTCAAAATCCGGGAAACTGGGGTTATGCACGATTTGTAAAAAAGGAAGGTAATTATAGAAGTTGGGAGGAAGGAACGGCAAGTTGTGTCGCTTGTCATAATTTAGCAAAAGACGATGGTTTTGTATTTACTAAATATCAAAACTTACAGTAATCAGCTTTTGCCAATCCATTTTTTAAAGTCTGTAAGTTTGTTCTTGCTTATAATTATGTCAATAGGTGAGATAGGATTAGTTAATATTTTAAGCTGTGTAGTGCCATATTTTTCTATCTTATCTATTGCTTTAGCGGAAACGATTACTTGTCTTGAAGCTCTATAAAATATACTTTTATCAAATGTTTTAAATAGCTCATCTAATGTTAAATTTATCGAAGATTTTTCATTGTTGTGTTCTACAATATAAGAAATCTTATTTTGTGTATAAATAAATGCAATATTATCAATGTAAACTGGTGCTAACTTAGTTCCTTTGTCAGTTAAAAGTCTTTGGTTTTTAGTGTCATCACTGATTGAAGAATTAGAAATAGTTTCATTCAGGGCTTCTAATTCATTAAAATATTGTTTACCAGTTTTTCTATTTATTTCACTTATTTTCTTTAAACTGTTTAAGTTTATGTATTGGAGGAAAAAGTATATTAACAAAGAACTACTTAACCAAATAAGTATGAATATTAATGATAATTTTTCTTTTAGATTATCTAAAACTTCTTTAAATTTTATAATGTTTGAATGAGAAGCTACAATCCATTCAGTATTTTTTACAGGGCTTAAATAAACTATTTCTGTATAGTTTTCCATTTCGCGTAGACCTCCAATTGATTTTTTTTCTGTTATGGCTTCTTTGAAATTTTTTTCGACATCTTGGTTAGATATAGATTTAATAGTTGAGTTTTTTTCAGAAAGGGTTTTTCCTATTCGTTGTGCATTTGGGTGGCAAATTTCTTTTCCAGTATCATCAAACATACAAATGAAACTATTTTCAATTGAACTATTTTCAATACTTTTTTGTAATTCATTTATGATTTCGTTTTTTGTGTAACCGGCTTTAAGTTTTTCTGATAGTAAATTAGAAACTAATTTAGCTTGATTTTTAGAATTTTCAATCTGTTGATTTAATAAATTATTTGTCGCTGAAGAATAAACATAATCAAAACTGAAATAATAAATCAAAGCTAATAAAAGCAATATTATTGGGAGGATTACTTCTTTTATTTTCATTGTTGTTTTTAGTCAGTTTTTATATTTGCTAACTGGTTATATCCTTTCAAATGTAACTGTTTATAATTAATAATTCCCGGATAACCGTATGTTTTTGTTATTTTTATCCGTATCAGTCAAGCTTTTTAATGCCAAATCAAGCGGACTCTCAATTTTCATCAAATCTTTCTTCGTAACGTGCGTATAAATCATCGTCGTTTCAGGCTTCGCGTGACCAAGGAGTTCCTGTATATATCTTAAATCAATCCCGTTTTCCAGCAAATGCGTGGCATAGCTGTGCCTTAATGTATGTGGCGTCACGTTTTTGGTAATATTTGCAAGCTTGCTCACTCGGTGCAAAAATGCCCTGATGCTCTCCGCACTGTATGGTTGATAAGGTTTCCCTTCAACAAAATACCTGTCAGGCTGGTAGCTCATTAAATAATTATTCATCAATGGTATAATGCTTTCCGCCAAAATCACATTTCGGTCCTTGCGGCCCTTGCTATTTTTCACCAAAATCTGTCTGCGGTCAACATCAATATGCGCCAATTGCAAACTCAGCAACTCGCTAATGCGCAAGCCGGCCGAATAAATCATCGCCAAAATCGCCCGATGTTTTAAATTTTTGGTGTAACGCAGCAAATCAATCACTTCTTCCTTAGACAAAACTGTAGGCAAAATCAAACTTTTTTTCGGACGCTGCAGTTGCAGTTCCTCAATCTTACATTCCGGATAAAACGCCTTCAGCAACTTAATCGCGCTCACAAACTGCCGGTGCGTGCTAATGCTGTAATTTCTTGGTATAAAAACAGCCTCAATAAACTGCTCAACATTCCTGTTAGTCACTGTGTTTAAAGGAGTATCGTTTAAATAATTAAAAAAATCAGCAACAAATGACGAATAGGTTTTAACCGTGCTTTCGCTATAACATTTACCTGTTAAATAGCTCGAATACGATTTAAGAAGAACACTATTTATTGCTGAAAGATCTCTTTCAGGCCGTTCAACAGCATCTTTTAAATGACCATTGTAAACCGAATTATCTAATTTAAAAACAACATCATTTTTAAGCGTTTCTTTAATAAATTGCATATTTTCCTCAGTAAAATCCGTATACCAGCCACGCAAAGTTTTGCTCCAAAGGTAACCTTCAATTTTCCTGATTTTCGCAATAATCAAATCATCATAAACAAACACCAGCAACAACCGAACTTTATTTCGATGCTTAACCTTTTTTAATAAAACCGTAACTATTTTTTCAGATAGGTTTCCCATAGCACATCAAATATACAACAATAGTTCAATGAATTGTATAAACTAAATTTTCTAATCAACTAATTTTGTGATATGTGGCTACTGTGCGTAGCCGAGGCAATATTTTTATTGAATGTTTGTTGGTTTCTGCTTATTTAAATGTAAGCATAAATTTTATGAGGTGTTGTGCTTACTACTTATTTTATGTCTTTTTCTAAGTTCCGATAACTGATTCCTCTTGTTAAATATTCGGCTATTATTGCCTCTTTTTCTATTACTTTTTTATCCATTTTTTACACTTTTGAAGTGTAAACCTATTTTAGGACGAGAAACTATTGTGAAATAAGTGGTCAAAGATTTGAATTAATAAAAAAAATATCGAGGTCTAAAACCTCGATATTTTCAAATTAACACACTTTATAAAATTGAATAATTATTAAAGTATTAATAGTAAAAGTAAAACGATAATTATAGCTCCAGCCGACATGTAAAGTCCATTGCCATTAGCGCGAACTTCGGTTTTGATAGCGCGAACTTCTTTGCGAAGTGCTTTTCGTTCGGCATGTTTAAGCGATGATTTATCCATGGCTTTAATTTCATCTAAACGATTGAGCATAACCCTAACTTCTGCAGGTAGCTCTTTAGGAGTTGTGGTGGGTGTTGGATTTTTTTCAGAAGCCATAACTGTGTTTGAGAATGCACCAAATGATAACATAAGCATCATTAAGTAAAGTGTTGTTTTTTTCATTTTTTTTTGTTTTAAATTATGATTTAATTATGATGTAAAATTACAATTGAATGGTTTGTGATGTGTTACACAGTTTTTATAAAAACTTGTATAATTCACACCTAAAAAAAAAGACAGGATTATTAAGTTC
>Ga0210017_1003438_pt1 | contig 13271 bp, 6 predicted proteins | sample CryGeyCG2014_020_FD_183966 | JGI IMG/M metagenome (GOLD analysis project Ga0210017, IMG submission 183966) | Groundwater microbial communities from aquifer - Crystal Geyser CG08_land_8/20/14_0.20 (SPAdes) (version 2) | ecosystem: Environmental > Aquatic > Deep subsurface > Groundwater | place... | reverse complement strand
TGATAATCTTGATATAGTGGCGGGCAAGGGGAGAGTTTCCCATTATGCTGAAGAATATGAGTAAAAAGGGTCAAAGAGGGGCCCTTTTTTCTTTTACTATCTTCCCTTTAAGGCCCCAGGGGAGAGCGTCAATTATTTTTACCCTGATAATTCTCCCAATTAGATTTTTATTTGATTCAAATTTTACGGTTTTGTAAGTTTTTGTTTTTCCCGAACACATGAATTTACACAAATTTGAACACGAACCAGCACGAATATTTTGTGTGTTTTTGCGTTCCGGTTCGCGTTTTTTTGCGTTATTCACCAGGACTTCCATTGTCCCGCCGATGTATTTTTTATTATTTTTTAGAGCGGTTTTTTTAAGGATATTTGTTAAAATTTTCCACCGTTTTTCTTTTTCCTGATGGGGCACATTATCTTTTAATTTTGCCGCGGAAGTTTGGGGCCTCGGCGAATATTTTGAAATATAGGCCATATCAAATTTAAGCTCCCTAAACAATTTTGCCGTATTTTCAAATTGTTTTTTTGTCTCGCCGGGGAATCCGACAATAACGTCAGTAGATAAGGTAATTTCGGGAATAGCTTTGCGAATTTCTTTAACCAATTTTTTGTAATCATTAGTCGTATAATTGCGGTTCATTTTTTTTAAAATTTTGTTATTCCCGGACTGGAGCGGCAAATTTAAATAGGGCGTCACTTTTTTGCATTTCGCCATTGCCTCAATCAGTTCGTCTGAAAAATCTTTTGGATGTGGGCTGGTAAACCTAATCCAGAAATCTCCGGGAATATCATTTACCATTCTTAATAATTTTGCGAAATTAATTATTTTTGATTTTTGAGATTTGATTTTTGATTTTGAGCGATAGCGATTGACGTTTTGCCCTAAAAGCCAGATTTCCCTTGCCCCGCCTGCCCCGTTAGAGAATTCTTCTCTAATGGGGTTAGAAATCATATTTCTAACGGGGTTTAGCTCCCCTTTAACCAGATTTTTTATTTCCTCTAAAATTTCTTCGGCCGGTCGGCAAACCAAGTGCCCGCGGACATAAGGAACAACGCAGTAAGAGCAAAAATTATCGCAGCCGTTGGAAATTGGGATTAAAACCGAAAAGTCAGTTTGGCATTTTGGCGGAAGCTGTAAATAATTGTTACAGTGTTCTATTGTTCGATTGTTGTATTGTCTTTTTGAAAGAATTTGAGGCCAATTTTGCAAGTTTTTAATGTCTAAAATTAAATCAAACTTGTCTCCGAACTTTTTTTTATCCTCTTTTAAAATACAACCCGTTAAAACAGTTTTAAGTTTATGGTTTGAGGTTTTAAGTCGGATGAATTTTTGGCTTGCGCCAAAAACTCTGTCCACTGCCGACTGTCTAACCGAGCACATATTTACCACAATTAAGTTGGCTTTATTGATTTTGGAAGCGGGTTTATATCCGATTTTTTCCAAAACTGCCGCAATCCTTTCACTATCCGAGTGGTTCATCTGACATCCATATGTAATAATATGATATTTTTTCATGTTAGTTATTTTATAACAAAACTCCGTCCCGAGCAAATTTGGGGCGGAGTTTTGTTATATTTTTACTATAAATTAAATAATATTATCGTGGTTGCTGCTGCATGGGTTGCTGCTGCATGGGTTGTCCAGTCTGATTAGTTGGTTGCCCCCCTCCGCCTTGTTGCTCTGGTTTTAGAATATTGCTGATGGTTTCTTTGAAAAACTGGAAAGGAGATTCCTCTTGCTTTACGGGTTGGGATGATGTCGTGTTTTCTTCTCCTCTTGTATATTTTGTAACGCACTGTCCATTTTCTTCAATGCATTGATAGCCGGGAGCGGGCATCACATCCGGACAAATTTGACCATCTTTCAGAGGATATTCTGCGCAGACGGCGCCGCACCATCCGCATTTTATGCCATCTTTCCTTTCTTCTTTTCTGTATTTTTCTCCGCATTCGCCCCTATAAAATTTCCATTCTTCGCATTCATTTCCATCACGAAATATGCAAACTCCATATTGGCCTCCATTCTCATCGGTTCTGATTTCTAATTTATAGCCTGATTTTTCACAATAAACTGATGCTGGATTGGCAAGGCCAGTGGATGGTTGTATTTCTGGTTGCGGCTGTGTTCCTGGTTGCGGCCGTTGAAGCGTTTCTCTCCTTATTTCTTTTTCACAGATGCTATACGATTTGCTTACTTGAATTTCTGTTAATCCCTCGCAGCATAGTTGATTGGTCGGTCCAAGCAGAGGATTTCTGTTAACTTTTTCTCCTGCTTTGGCGCAGGGAAGTTCTGCTGGCTTTTGGAATCCCTCCCCTTCCATTAGGCATTTTCCATCAATACATTTAAATCTTGGGCATATGGTTCCTTCGGCGCATCTTGGTTGCGGGCAGGATAAATCAGATGCGCATTCCATAAATTCAGGCATTGTTGATGGTATCATACCGCCTGGCATTCCGGGCATGGGAGGCATAGGAAATGGTTTTTGCTCTCCTTGGCAGGAGCCCTTAGAAGCAATTTCTATGTTGGCGCACTTTGCCTCGCAGGCATTGCCGTAGGTTCTTCCATCTTTGCCGCAGACCGGGTCCCAAATCATAATGCAAGCGCAACCCCCAGCGGTTGGCGTCTGCCCGCCGGCTTGCGTTTGGTCGCTTGGAAATGGCATCATCGGTTGAAGAATTTGCTCTTGGGGTAAAAATTCAATTCTGAATTCTCCGGGCAGGGGAATTCGGTCATTTCTAAATTCTTGTTCAAATTTTGTTTCCAAAACCTCTCTTTTTTGGTCGGTTTGGTTGAAGAATTTTTCTTCAAAAATTATTCTTTCAGTATCTTGTTTTTCAAACATTTCTCGGCGCAATCCAATTTCTTTGATTATCCGGCGGGCATTGTTTGCCTCACCGAAGGCGGCGGTTGCCATGCCAAAGGCCTCGCCGAAAAGTTCATTTTCAATAGCGACTTGGCTAACATTGATTTTTTTCTGGGCATTGGTAAGCAATACTCTATAGGGAGAGCGCTGGGTAATTTCGTTTTTGGTTTTATCATCAAGACCGGAAAATTCGTTTTCAGCCGCCACAATTTCCTGTTTTGCTTTCTCAATTTGTTCAGTGGCCTTTTCTTTGGTTATCTCCCCTTGAAATATTTCCTGACGCACGTCAATTTTTTTGAATATTTCCGGATTGCGATTTTCCAGTTCTTTTTTGATTGTTTCTTCTTGTTCCATCGTTTGTTTTAACAATTGGAGTTTGGCGGCATCCTCGGTATTCCCAATTCTAGTTGCCAATTTATTCACTTGCTCTTTCAAAATTTCTGTTATCATGGTCGGGGGCAATCCAAACTTTTTTATAATTTCAATGTCTTGGGGCATGTCACCGGCCAATTTTTCAAATTTCATTTTTCTTTCTTCCATATCTTGAGCTTGGGCAATATCTATTTTCATTTCCTGCATTGCCGTGTCCTTTATTTCATTCCAGAATTCTTTTTTGTCTTCAGGAATGAGATTGTCCATTTCTTTAAACATCGCAAATTGTTTAACATCGTGGAATTCCCCAGCCCTTTTTAGAAGTTCGTCCATTTTTTCCGGGGTGTCGGTTTTTTTAACCTCTTCTTTAAAATTTTTCATCGCCTGATTTTTAATTTCCAGAATTTTATCAATAGTTTCCGGGGAAAGATTGTTTTCAAGCTCATTAATGATTCTTAAATCTTCCATTTGTCCGCTCCCGAGAGGCTGCAAAAATCCTTCTTTTTGTTTGTCGGTTCCCAGTTCCCGCATTCTTTTATCGATTCGTTCAAACGCTCTTTCTTTGGCTTTTTCCATTTCTTCTCGGATAATGTCGGGAATCTCATTGGTTTCAAATTCATTAATGATTTCTACGTGCCTGATTTCGTTTCCGCCAAGATTTTTGACATAATCGTCAAATTTTCCCCTATCTTCCAGGGACATCTTTTCCATATCTCCCCGAAGTTTTTTAAAGGTGCTTTCTTGAGCTTTTTGAATAGCCGCTTTGGCTGGTCCGGGAACCTTTTCTTCAATGTCTTTTAAGACTTCCAGGTTTTTAAAATTTTTAAATTGGCCGCCAGATTGAGCTTCAATATTTTCAACCAATTTGTTCTGAATGGTTTCTGGCAAAGCTACTTTGAGGGCGATGTCGGAGAATTTAGCCAGATTATCTTCTTTGACATCCTTAATCTTATTATAAATATTTGAGGGTAAGTCTTTTTCCAATTCGCCGATTATTTTTTGCTGCTTGATGTTTTGGTCAATAAATTTATCCAAGAATTTTTCAACATTTTGATTGTCTTGAGCGTCCCCTTTGATTTTTTCAACCTCAATTTTTAATCGGTCGGTTTCTGTCTTGTAATTATCAAGAGCTTTGTTGAGAGTGTCGGGATTGTCGGTTTTTTCGGCTAATTTTTGGGCTTCAACAATTCTTTCATTGGTAAATTGTAATTTTAATTCAGCTTTTTTTACCGGGTCCCGGGTAAAAAAACTCTGTATTCCCCGGCCAAGGTTTTTAAAAGCATAAAGAGGGCTGTCCGGCAAAATTGTTTGGGCGTCGACTCCCAAATCTTCTGGTTTGATGTTTTCGTCGGCCTGAACCATCTGGTTGATGTCTGGCGGAGGGGCAGTAGTCGTTGTCTGGTCGTCTTGGGCAAATGCAACCCCGCCCAATATCAATAAACAAAACAGAGGAATAAATAATTTAAATTTGGGCATAGTTTTGTCACAGAACAGACGCAGAACTTTGCGCAGAACAGACGCAGAACCGTTAAAATAAAATTTTAAGTTTGGCGTCAGTTCGGCGTATTGTTTGGCGTCAGTTTGGCGGTTACTCCATCTTTATTATACCGCATTTTACCTCAAACAAAAATCGCCCTTCAATAAATTTAGGGCGAACCAACCTTATCGGCAAGCATTTAATTTTTAATTTTTGATATTTAATTTTTGATTTTAGCGAAGCCCGGCTAAGCTGGGCGAAGCGCTTAGTGTATTGTTCCTTTTTTCTCTCTGGCGAATTGCCGCCAATCCTGAACAAACTCAACAAACGTGTTAAACGGAACCTCAAATATAAGATTTGAGAAAACGATAAGCAGGTTTATTTTGGAAAATTCCCGAGACAGCCATTTTCCCGCTTTGATAATGGGCAGGCCAAAGAAATCTATGATAAAAGCCCGAATGCCCTCTCTTTCTTCTCCAACCTTTAATTCTCTTGACCATTCTTTGATGCGAAGCCCGGAGAAGCTGATGAGACACAAGAAAATAAAGAAGATTATTATTGAGAGGAAACTAAATTCCAACTTGCCGAGTCCGACAAATATTCCCCCGAAACTTACAATATAGGTCAGTATATAGATAAGTCCCAGGAGATAATTCAGAAACCAGCCTCTTTTCCTTGGAAGTCTAATTTCTTTTTTTGTCTTTTCTTTTCCCTGGTAGACAATTCTCATTGTTTCAAGCAGGGTAATTTCCTGATTTTCTCTTTTTGGCGCCTTGATTGACCTGACGATTAGATACATCAATATCACCGGAAAAGCCAAATTAAAACCGAGGGTCTTCATGGAAAAATGGTGGACAACGTAGGCGTCAAATGGAATTTCTATGGCAACGGCCAAAAGAACCTTGCTTAAAAAAATAGATACTACGCTTCTAAAGCCGGACCTTGTAAGTTTGGTTTTACAGATCTTATATCTTTCTTCATAGGCCATCCTAAGGGTGGTTTCGAGCGCTTCCGGGTTTTGAACGATTTCTTCAATTTTACCGATATTTTCCTGGACAACGTCATTAAAAATCAGGAAGGGAGCCGAGTAGCCGACAGTATAATGATAGAATTCCTGGCTAAGCGGATATTTCAGTTGCTCCTCCAGCTCTTTTTTGATTTTTAAGATGTTTTGAACAATTTCCGGCAGGCTTGACGGTTCAAGACTTCGCCATTTTGGATAGAAAAATTTTAAAAGCCTGAAATAGAGAAGGCTTTCGTCAGCTTTCAACAGAGATTTCTGAAGGGCGATAAAAAGCTGGGCATTTTTAAATTCGGGGGTCATTTTTTCGGCGAAAGAAGAGATTTTTCCAGTAACAAATATTTTTTCCTTTAGTATCCCAAACGCGTAGTTAAACAGCATCTCCTGGACAATCGGGGGAACCAGCCTTTCTTCCACTTCGCAGGCGGCCAGTTTTATAAGCCATGGCCGGATGTCTTCTTTTTCGTCTTTTGTGGTCTCCGGCGGCATATTTTCAATTATAAATATGTATTTTTCCAACACAAATCCCACTTCGTCTATTTCTGCTTCGGGAATACTCTCATTCGGGAAATAATTGGCCCGAATTAGTTCTTCAATTAATCCCTTTGAAAGAAGGTGGGGCTCTTTTGTGAAAAAGAGCCTTCTTTTCAGCATTCTTTCAATGGCGTTTTTCCTTAAAAGATGTTCTTCCTGATAATCTATAACCTGACGGATTTTTTCGTAAACCGAAGCCAGGCGGCTCGCGACATAGTCCACTTTGATTTTGGGAACCTCTTTTTTTTCTTTTGAGGTTTGAAGGTAGTTTTTATTGCTGATTATGAAGTTTTTGGCTTGTTCGTTGAGTGTCATTTTTTATGCTCTTGTTCAATTATAACATTTTTTATGAATTTACTTAATTTAATCTCGCCAATATCGTTTCCTTTGGTTCTCGCCCTAATAGATTTGGCCTTTTCTTCTTTGTCTCCGACAACGAGCAAATACGGAATTTTCTGGATTTCCCCCTCTCTTATTTTTTTAGAAACTGTCTCGTTTTCATCCTTAACTTTAGCTCGTAAGTTGTAAGCTGTAAGTTGTTGGTTGACTGTGTTTGCGTATTTTTTATGCTGGGAGCCAACCGGGATTATCCAGATTTGTTCTGGAGCGAGCCAGAGTGGCAGGGCGCCGGCATAATGTTCCAGCATCACGCCCGTAAATCTTTCAAGGGAGCCCAGAAGAGCTCGGTGAATCATAATCGGCTGTTCCTTGCGTCCGTTTTCATCAATATAAAAAATATTGAATTTTTCCGGCAAATTAAAATCAACTTGGATTGTGGTGCACTGCCAGATTCTATCCAGGGAATCTTTTATTTTAATATCAATTTTGGGGCCATAAAAAACTCCCTCGCCAGGGTCAATTTCGTATTTAAGGCTGACTTTTTCCAGGGCGTATTTTAAGGAATTAGTGGCTTTTTCCCAATTTTTTGGAGTTCCAATATATTTTTTTGGCCTTGTTGAAAGATAAACCTGATAGTTCTTGAATCCAAAAATTTTGAGCAATCTCAGGCCAAATTTCAAGGTTTTTATTAGTTCTTCGGCAAGTTGATTTGGAGTACAAAAAGTATGGGCATCGTCCTGGGTAAACCCTCGCACTCTTACGAGGCCATGCAAAACTCCCGACCTTTCGTAACGATAAACCGTTCCAAGTTCTGCCAGTCTCACTGGCAAATTTTTATAACTTCTGATTTTGGTTTTATAAATTTTCAGATGAAAGGGGCAATTCATTGGCTTTAGAAAATATTTCTCCTCTTCAATTTCAATGGGGGAGTACATATTTTCGCGGTAAAAATCAAGATGTCCTGATGTTCGGAAAAGATTAATCTTGCCAATATGAGGGGTTTTGACCAGTTCATAACCCGAAGCCAGATGCTCTTTAATCCAAAAATCCTGAATAATTTGCAAAAGCAGAGCGCCTTTTGGATGCCATAAAGGAAGTCCGGCGCCAACTTCATCATCAAAGCTGAATAAATCTAATTTTTGACCGATGATTCGATGGTCTCTTTTTTCGGCTTCTGCCTGCCGGAAGAGATAGTCGTTAAGCTCTTTTTTGGTTTTGAATGCCACGCCGTAAATTCGGGTGAGCATTTTATTTTTTTCAGAACCTCTCCAATAAGCGCCGGCGATTTTTGTAAGTTTGAAAGCGTCTGCCGAGATTTCTTTGGTGGATTTTATGTGAGGGCCTCTACATAAATCAATAAATTTTCCGCATTGATAAATAGATAATTTTTGGAGGTTCAACCTCCCGAGATTGCGTTTAATTTCAGGAGGTTGAACCTCCTCTTTTTGGATTTCTTTTATCAGCTCCAATTTATATTGCTGATTTTTGAAGATATTTTTTGCTTCTTTCTTTAAAACCGCTTTCTTTTTAAAATCAATATTATTTTTAATTAACTCTCTCATTTTCTTTTCAATTCTCGGCAAATCTTCAGGAGTTATCCGCGTTAATCCGCGTTGTAATCTGCGTCTATCCGCTTCTACAAAATCGAAATCATAGTAGAATCCGTTTTCAATTGCCGGCCCAATGCCAAAACGCGTACAGGGATATAATTCTTGTACTGCATAGGCAAGTATATGCGCCAAAGAATGACGCATGGTGCTAATTTCCATGGTTTTAAAACTCTAATTTCTAAATTTCAACCTGCCCCGTACCGTGCCGGTAATGACTAAATTTTAGAAATTTGAACATTGGGATTTAATTGGCCATTGGTAATTGGTAATTGGTCATTTTCGGTAATGAGTTCTTCAATCCGGTCGCAGAGTAATTTTGGGGTGCCGTCTTTATCAGAAATTGTTCCTTCGCAAAATACGATTTTATTAACCTGGAACAGGGTTGGATGTTCTTCCAGGAGTCTCGGGAAAATAAGGGTTTCAATTCGGTCCGTTAAATCTTCAAGTTCAAGGAAGAGCATTGGTTTGCCGGTCCTTGTAATAATTTTTTTAATTTTGGTTATAACGCCGGCAATCCTGACTTTTCTTCTTTGGAAGATTTTGTTTTCCGAAAAAGCCAGATTAATTTCTTTGATTTTTAAAGTGATTTTTTCAAGCATTTTTTCATACTCTTTGAGGGGATGGTCGGAAATATAAAGCCCCAGCAACTCTTTTTCCCAGCTTAATTTTTCTTCTTTGGTTATGGTGAAAGACGAGCTTTCTATTTTAAGGGTAGAGGAAAATTTAACATGAGAGCCGCTAAAAAGACTGATTTGGCCGTTCCTTCTGTTGTTTTTCATTTCTTTGGAATATCCAAGGATTTTGTCAATTGAAGACAAAAGTCTCGTTCTCTCTTCCAATTTGTCAAACGCCCCGGCCCTTATCAGGCTTTCCAGCGATTTTTTATTTAAGTCCTGGGAATCCACTTTTTCTATAACATCGGCAATTGATTTAAACTGTCCTTCTTTCTCGCGCGCTTTAATGATTGTCCTGACGACATTGTTCCCCACGTTTTTGATTGTCGCAAGGCCGAAACGGATTTTGTTTCCTTCAAGCGGAGTAAAGTATTCATCGCTTTCATTGATATCGGGCGGAAGAACTTCAAGTCCCATTCTTTTGCATTCATCAACCAAAAATCCCACGCGTTCAATATCTTTTCCCTCGGCGGAGAGCAGGGCCGCCATAAATTCTACCGGCCAGTGAGCCTTGAGGTAGGCGGTTTGGTAGCCGATAAGGGCATAGCAGGAGGCATGGGCGCGATTAAAGGCATAGCCGGCGAACGGTTCAATAAACTGGAAGATTCTCTCGGCTGTTGCCTTGTGAACATTATTTTTAACTGCTCCTTCAATAAATTTTTTATGAAGTTCGGGAAGTAAGGCCTTGATTTTTTTGCCCATCGCTTTTCTCAAAAAATCAGCTTCGCCGAGGGTGAATCCGGCGATTTCTCTGGCAATTTTTAAAACCTGTTCTTGAAAAACGGCAATTCCGTAGGTTTCTTTTAAAATTGGCTCAAGCTTCGGATGCAAATATTCGACTTTTTCTCTGCCGTGTTTTCTGGCAATGTATTGGGGTATAAGTTCAATTGGGCCGGGCCGGAACAGGGCGACCATGGCGACCAAATCGGTAAATGCGGTTGGCTTAAGCTCTCTTAAATTTTTTTTCATCCCCTGCGATTCGTATTGAAAAAGTCCCGTTGTTTCGGCTTTCTGAAAAAGCTTGAAGGTTTTTTGGTCGTTGAGGGGAATATTTTCAATGTCAATTTTTTCCCCCCGGATTTTTTTAATAAGGCTCAGCGAATTTTCAATAATAGTCAGGTTCCGCAATCCAAGAAGATCTATTTTTAGAAGACCCATATCTTCGATGGAGTGCATCTCATATTGGGTGATGATGGTTTCGTCGTCTCGCGAAGCGCGCTGGAGAGGAACGTATTCATCAAGCGGATTTTTGGTTATTACCACGCCGCAAGCATGAGTTGAAGCATGCCTTGCCACCCCCTCTAATTTTTTACCAAGATCAATAAGCCGCTGGGCCTCAACGTCATTTTGGTAAAGTTGTTTGAACTCATCAACCTTTTTTAAAGCTTCATCCAGCGAAAAAAACATTGGAATCATTTTGGCAATTTGGTCGCAATAACTGTAAGTGTATCCAAGCGCCCTGCCGACGTCTCTGATAACCTGTCTTGCCGCCATTGTTCCGAAAGTGATGATTCGGGAAACCCTGTCCCGTCCGTATTTTTTAGCAACATAATCCAAAACTTCATCGCGCCTGGTATCGGTAAAATCCAAGTCGAAGTCTGGCAAGCCGGCCGCCCTTTCGGGATTTAAAAATCTTTCAAACATTAAGCCAAATTTTAGAGGATCAATATCGGTGATGTTTAAAAGATAAGAAGCGAGAGAGCCGGCCGCGCTGCCTCTGCCCGGTCCGACAACGATTCCGTTTTGTTTTGCCCAATTAACGAAATCCTGAACAATTAAAAAGTATGGAGCAAACCCTGTTTTTGCTATTATGGACAGCTCGTAATTTAGGCGGTCCATTATTTCTTTTGTTTTTGACAATTTTCTTTTTTCAAGTCCTGCGAGGCAGAGCTTTTCCAGATAACTATCGGTTGTGTAATTTTCCGGAACTTCAAAATATGGCGGTTTGGTTTTGCCGAGGGGAATTTCCACATCGCAGAGTTCTTTTATTTTTTGGGTGTTTTCAATCGCTTCGGACGTCTCTCGGAAAAATTCCGCCATCGCTTCCGGGGAGCGCATTGAAAAATCTTCGCCTTTCATCGTCAGTCTTTCGGGATCGTCTTTTTGCGAATCCGTGTTTATGGCCATTAGAATATCCTGGGCTTCGGCATCCTCGGATTTTAAATAATGGCAGTCGTTTGTGGCGACCAGAGGAATGTTCAGTTTTCTCGCGAGGCGGATTAATCCCTCGTTGACTTTTTTCTGTTCGGGGATGTTCGGATGATATTGAAGTTCAAGATAAAAGCCATCGGGCCCAAAAAGTTCCTGATAAAATTTTGCGAGTTCCTCCGCCTCTTCAAAATTTTTTGCAAGGATGAGCCGGGGAATTTGTCCCTGCAGGCAGGCCGATAGAGCAATGAGCCCCGATGAGTATTGGGAAAGAAGTTCGTTGTCAATCCTCGGTTTATAATAAAAACCTTCAAGTTGGGCCCTGGTTGTGAGTTTGATTAAATTTTTATAACCTTCAAAATTTTTGGCAAGCAAAACCAAATGGAATTTCCGGTCATCAACGTGGGGACGCTTGTCTGTCATTTTTTCAAAAGCAACATAAAATTCTTCTCCGATAATAGGTTTGATTCCGGCGGCCTTCGCTTTTTTGTAAAACTCAATCGCGCCATACATTACTCCATGGTCTGTCAGGGCGACCGAATCCATCCCGAGAGATTTTACGTGATTCAAAATCCCGTCAATCTTTGGAAGCCCATCAAGGAGCGAATAATGGCTGTGAACGTGGAGATGCGTAAATTTCATACTCACTGTTTAAAAAATTTTCGCCAAAGGCGAATCCGCTCGCCTCGCTGAAGCTCTCGCCACGCTTACGCGTTGGCGTAGCGGGCCGGCGAAGCGGGCCTCTGGCGGAAAAATTGGAAATTAAAAATTATTACTGTATTATATCATTTCAAAAAAATCAAGCAAACCCCGTTAGAAGTCTGCCGCCCCATGTTTTTTCCAAAGAGTGTAAGCTTACACTCTTTGGTGAGTGTTTAAACAAATAAAGCAATCACTTGGGCCTTTTATCCTTTTGGCCATCGCAGACTTCTAACGGGGCAAACCTTTTTTATGTTTTTTGACGGAGCAAAAATTTTATAAAAACAGAAAAGTGCCAAATGCTTCAAGCACTGATTGGGGCGTTTAATCTTACGAGGCTTAGCCTCGTAAGATTAACCTCGTAAAAATAAAAAAATCGTGATAAAATGAGAATGTGAATCTCAAATCTTTGCCAAAAAGCGAAAGACCCCGCGAAAAATTCACCCCCCGAAACTTAGTTGACTTCTGTTTCCGATAGTATACACTTTTAGATAACTTTCGGAATCGCTCATTAAACTTTATGTTTAAAAAAGGACATAAACATTCAAAAGGAATAAAGCAAAAAATAAGAGAGGGAAGATTAAAACGAAAAGAAATTTTTGGATATTTAAACTCGCCAGAAACAAGAAAAAAAATTAGCAAAGCAAAAAAAGGAAAGTATTGTAGAGAAAGACATTGGGGTTGGAAAGGTGGAAGAATTAAAACACAAGAGGGATATATTATTGTTTCTTGTCCAACTCATCCAAAAGCAAGTGAGAAAGGATATGTTTATGAACACCGTTTAATAATGGAAAAATTTTTAGGGAGATATTTAGAAAGATGGGAAATTGTTCATCATAAAAATGGAATAAAAAATGATAATCGTTTAGAAAATTTGCAAATAGTTCTTAATATAAAACATCATGGAAACATTAGATGTCCTTATTGCTCAAAAGAATTTTTAATTAAATAATTTGTTAATGATTTTAGTATACCAACGGAAATAACTTCTATGAGCATGAGAAACAACCGCAAAGTTAAAAAGGGATACAAATCAGAGCCAATTATCAGGGGAATAGAAAACCTTCCTTATTTTTCTATTGGCGATTTGGCTGTCTTTGAAAAAAATAAAAATTATCTCAAAATCCTGCTTTTCAGATTGGCAAAAAGAAAAGAAGTCGTCCCCCTCAAGAAGGGATATTATGTTTCAAAAAAATATCTTGATAGTCTTGAAAAGAAAGACCTTTTTAAAGATTATTTAGAATTTATGGCCAGCGCTTTATATTTTCCCTCTTATCTTAGTTTGGAATATGTGCTTTCCGAACACAATGTTTTGACGGAGTTTTATCAGAATTTTACCGCCATAACTAAAAATAAAACAAAAAAGTTTAAAAATGAGCTTGGCGTCTTTGTTTACCACCATCTTAAACGTGAGTTGTTCAGCGGTTTCAACATAATAAAAAAAGACAACCTTTTTATTTACAAAGCGACAAAAGCCAAGGCGCTTTTTGACTTTTTATATTTAAGAAAAAATATTCTCATTAATAAAAAAAC
>Ga0210017_1003435_pt1 | contig 13274 bp, 12 predicted proteins | sample CryGeyCG2014_020_FD_183966 | JGI IMG/M metagenome (GOLD analysis project Ga0210017, IMG submission 183966) | Groundwater microbial communities from aquifer - Crystal Geyser CG08_land_8/20/14_0.20 (SPAdes) (version 2) | ecosystem: Environmental > Aquatic > Deep subsurface > Groundwater | place... | reverse complement strand
CCCGAGCCGCAGCGAAGGGTGTAGAAGAGGATTTATCCTCTTTGACTGCCCGAGCCGCAGCGAAGGGTGTAGAAGAGGATTTATCCTCTTTGACTGCCCGAGCCGCAGCAAGGGGCGGAGAAGAAGATTTATCTTCTTCGACTTCTTTGTAAAGATTTTCCAGGCTGCCGAATTTCAAAATCAGGTTAATGGCTGTTTTTTCTCCGATACCTTTGACGCCCGGGATATTGTCTGAGGGATCGCCTTTTAAACCTTTAAAATCCGCTAATTTTTCAGGACAAAGACCTTCATATTTTTCCAAAACTCTATTTTCGTCATACAAAACCGTGTCTTTGACTCCTTTTCTTAAAAAATAAACTTTCGTATTCTTATCCACCAGCTGAAAGGTATCCGAATCGCCGCTCAAAATAATCGTTTCTAATTCTGGCGTTCGTTGCCCCGAAACCAAACTGGAAATTGTCGCAATAATATCGTCAGCTTCAAAGCCCTGTTTTTCAAAAATAGAAATATTAAAGGCTTTTAAAATTTCTTTGACTTTGGGCAACTGCTCGCAAATCCCTTGCGCCGTGGGAGGCCTGGTTGCCTTGTATTCTTTAAATTTTTCGTGGCGGAAGGTCGGCCCAGGCAAATCAAAAGTCGCTGCGATATAATCAGGCTGCAATTCCCTTAAGGCTTTTAAAAAAACCAATAAAAATCCGTAAACCGCGCCCACTACTTCGCCTGATTTCGTGGACAATTGCGGCAGAGCATGGAAAGCTCGATGGACAATGGAATTTGAATCAATAACAATTAACCGTTTTTTAGGGGCCCGCTCGCCTTTAGACAAGTGGGAGGACGTGGCGGGCGGGTTGTAGTCTTTAACCATTATTAAATTCTAACACGATTTTTCTATTTAACTTATTAATGAATTTAAATTTCAAAACGAGAGCATTTTTTGGCAAAAAATTTTTAATTCTGTCTGCCCATTCAATGGCGATAATATTTTCGGGGTCAGAAATGATTTTTTTAAATCCCAAATCTAAAATTTCTTTTGGCTTCCGGATACGGTAACAATCTATGTGGTAAAAATCATGAAACATAGAACGTGGAAGTCGAAGAACATTCGTTCGTCGAGCCGAAGGCGAGACGGGAGAAGAAACTTGTTTCTGCGACCTTCTCCACCCTTCGCTTCGCTCGGGTACATGAAACCTTTTTACAATAACGAAAGTCGGACTCAAGATTTTTTCTTCGATTCCTAAACCCTTGGCGAACCCCTGTAAAAAAGTGGTTTTCCCGCCTCCTAAATCTCCCTCCAGAGCTGTAACAAAAGCCGTTTTTTCCAATTTAGTCTTGAGAATTTCTTGCCCCAAAATCTCGCCTATTTTTTTTGTCTGAGAAGGGCCGTTGGTAGAATATTCTAAAGATTTGACCATTTTTTTCAAATAAGATAGATTGGTCTAAGAAGGTCTAAGAAGATTCCTTCTTCTCCACCTCAGCTAAAGCTTCGGTGAGTAATTACTATATTCTAAAAAAAATTAAGGATTATGGAAAGAGCGAAAATTACTGGTGAGGTAGAAATCGCTTCAGCCAGATTTGCCAAACTTAAAAAGGAAATCTCCAATCTTTCTGAGCTCAAAAAAAAGATTGAAGAATTCTTGGCTGCCTCGGTGACCGAATTGGTAGAAATAATTCTAACCGGAGCCATTTGTCTTGACGCTTCCGACATCCATATTGAACCGGAAGAAACTCAAGCCAAGTTCAGAATAAGAATTGATGGAGTTTTGCACGACGTGATGAATCTGAATCCAAAAACATACAAAAGCATTCTTTCAAGAATTAAGCTTCTTTCCGGCCTTAAATTAAACGTAGCTGATCGGCCCCAAGACGGCCGATTTACTATTTCAATCTCCCGAGCGACAGCGAAGGAACGAGAAGAAGATTTATCTTCTTCGACCTCTCAGTCTTTGGAGCCAGAAACACCTGGTTCAGTCGATGAACTTCGTTCATCTTCACCCTTCGCTAACGCTCGGGTAAAAGAAGACCAAGGTTACACAATTGAAATTAGAGCCTCTGCCTTGCCGGCTGAATACGGCGAATCAATTGTTCTCAGGCTTTTAAATCCTAAAAGTCTTATTGAGATTGAAGCTCTGGGTTTAAGAAAAGACTTAATAGAAATATTTAAACAAGAAATTAAAAGACCGAACGGAATGATAATTGTTACAGGCCCCACCGGCTCGGGAAAAACAACCAGCCTTTATGCGGTTTTAAAAAGAATAAACAAACCGGAAATAAAAATTATTACGATTGAAGATCCGGTTGAATATCATCTTGGAGGACTTTCCCAAACCCAGGTTGATCCTTCAAAGGGTTATACTTTCGCTTCAGGTCTCAAGTCAATAATGCGTCAGGACCCGGATGTAATTCTGGTGGGAGAAATTAGAGACTTAGAAACGGCTGAAATTGCCTGTCAGGCAGCTCTTACAGGACATTTGGTTTTTTCCACTTTACACACCAACGATGCTGCCGGCGCCATCGCGAGATTGGTTGATTTAGGAGTCAAGCCAATTTCCATAGCACCGGCTTTAAATATGGTAGTGGCTCAAAGACTGCCAAGAAAGGTCTGTAAAAAATGCGCAAAATCTGTGCCCGCTTCGCCTGCTGACTTGAAAAAAATAAAAAAAGGACTGGCTGGCGTCAAAAAGGAAATTTTACCGCCTTCTTTCTTCCAAGCGCGACCGAAAATTACTCAAGTCAAAGGATGCGAGTTCTGCAATTTCACCGGTTATAAGGGAAGGATCGGAATTTTTGAAACATTTTTAGTTGACGACCAAATGGAAAAATTTATTTTAACTTTGCCATCCATTGTGGCAATGAGAGAATCGGCGATTAAAAAGGGAATGGTTTTAATGAATCAGGATGGTTTAATTAAGGTTTTGGAAGGAACTACCACCCTAGAAGAAATAGAAAGAGTAGCCGGTGAATGATTCCCCGACCCCCGCCAAAGACACCTTCTGGTAGGGGCCCAAGCGAAGCTTGGGAGGACGCGGTGGGCGGGTTGTAGTCTTACGTCGCTTCGCTCCTATCTTCCAACACGGGGAATCATAAGGGAATGCATAAAAAATAATCCCCGAGCTGGGGGCTAATCTTTAGTATTTAGGAACATAAAGTTTAGAATTTTTCTGGGGAGTAATCCCGCTCGCGCCGGATTATCCGTCCAAGAAAAACTCCCTGCCCCCAGCTCGGGGATTATTCGAAGAACATTCGTTCTTCTCCACCCTCCGCCGCATTGCGGCTCGGGTATTCAATATCTTATATTCTAACAAAATATGGGAAATTTGTCAAGTGCCCGCACCAGTCGAAGAACATTCGTTCGTCGAGCCGAAGGCGAGACGGGAGAAGAAACTTGTTTCTTCGAGCTTCTCCACCCTTCGCTTCGCTCGGGTAATCAAAGAACATTCGTTCTTTTCCACCCTTCGCTTCGCTCGGGTAAACGAATACAACTTTCTCCTGACGACTATTTAGCAAAGATAGTGCTCGTTATGGTATGGGGGTCAAGAGTAGCTGTTTTTTTATTTTTCTTTCTCTTCCCATTTTTTATCCAAGCGGCTGATTCTGTGGTGATAAATGAGATAGCGTGGACAGGAACCACTAATTCTGCTAACGACGAGTGGATAGAATTATACAATAATACCGGAAATTCTATAAATCTTGATGGTTGGCAGTTGGTTGCTCAGGACGGAACGCCGAAAATCAAGTTATCCGGAGTAATCCCCGCCAATGGTTTTTATTTGTTAGAAAGAACGGATGACAATACGGTGCCGGCAATTTCAGCCGACAAAATTTATACCGGCGCTTTGGGCAACAACGGAGAAAATTTAGAATTATATGATGCTTCCGGAAATTTAATAGATTCTGCAAATTGTGCATCGGGCTGGTTTGCCGGTGACAACAAAACAAAACAAACAATGGAAAGAAAAAACTTTCAGCTGGTAGGCTCTGACCCTAACAATTGGCAAACGAGCCAGAATCCCGGAGGTACGCCAAAGGAAAAAAACAGCCTTATCGGCCAAACAGAATTACAGCCCAAAACCAAACCCGATGAAACTGCTGTTGATGTTAAACATCAACAGCTCGTTCAGCAGCCCATAACCCATCCTTCTGGCATTGTTATCAACGAAATCCTTCCCTCCCCCGAAGGCCCGGATGATTTGGAAGAATGGATTGAAATATCAAATCAAAATCAATTTGAAGTTGATTTGTCGGGCTGGAAAATTAAAGACTCTGCGGGGGCCGTAACAACTTTTACCGTTCCTCCTGGAACAAAAATCTCTGCATTAGGTTTTTTAGTTATTAATAGGCCAACCACTAAAATTGTTTTAAACAACGACGGTGACGAAATTTCTCTTATCCAGCCAGATAATAAAATTATAGAAACAATAAGTTATTCAAAGGCGCCCCTCGGCCAATCGTATGGCCGTTTTGATTCGGAATGGTTTTGGACACCTCAATCAACGCCCGGCACCGATAATGTCATCCCTCAAAAAGTTTCAGAGAACAAAAAGACCGAACCTTCAGAAAGCGCCAGTAAAGAAAATGAAGATTTTTTGCACAAAAAAGAATTAGCCGCTATCGGCAAGCAAGTTACAAAAAATAATTATTTTGTTTTTCTAATTGCTTTGGCGATTGCCATTTTTTCTGCGATAATAATTCTAATACTTAAAAGAAAAGTGAAGGGTAGCCGCTCTACTTGAGAAACGTCCTATAAATACTATTCGGGGAACAAATAAAAACTGCTCAGTGATGGGCTTTTTTATTTCTTGATTCGTGACGAAAATAAGAGTAGAATTAAATGATATGAGATTAATCGATAAAATTTCGCCGAGAAAATTAAGAGAATTATATCTGCGGAGAAAATTGTCATCACATCAAATTGCAAAGATTTACCATTGCCACCAATCTACTATTTGGTATCAATTAAAAAAGTATAGAATTAAAATGAGAATGGGGTCGGAGGCAAGAAGGCTTGTTTCCAAAATTAACATTTCTAAAGAAAGGTTAAAAAAGTTGTATCTGAGTTTTAAAATATCCTCTCCAGAAATTGCAAAAATTTATTACTGTAGCCCAAACACTATTAGAGATTTGTTAAAGAAATATAAAATTAAAATAAGAACGAAACCGGAAGCACTAAGACTTCTTTATAATATTAATATTTCGAAAAAAGAATTAGAAAGATTGTATTTAAAAAAGAAAATGTCTTCAGTAAAAATCGCGAGGAAATTTAAATGCAACCCGGGTCTCATTAGGAATAGACTTAGAAAGTACAAAGTCCCCGTCAGATCCATACAGGAAGCTCTTTCTTTATCTAATACTCCGAAGTATCCACGGCATAATTTTAGCGGAGAATTGGAAGAAAAAGCTTATTTAATAGGGTTCCGCCTAGGTGATTTACATGTTTATCGAGCAAGCCCCAGAACTATTTTGGTCTTTATGAGCTCTAGTAAAAGAGCCCAGCATAAACTTTTTAAAAATCTATTTCTTAAATATGGACATATATGGCAAGGATGGACAAAAGCTCCTAATGGAACTAGAGTAATTTCAAGGTGCTGTTATCTTGATAACACCTTCGCGTTTTTGGTGGCGAAAAAAGACCTAATTGAACCTTGGATTTTTAAAAATAAAAAATACTTTGCCGCTTTTTTGTCTGGATATGCCGACGCTGAAGGAAGTTTTTGTATATACAACGGGAAAGATGGGGTTTTCAATATCAGATCGCAAGATAAAAATATCCTCCATCAGATTCGGGAAAAACTAATTAAATTAGGGATTCTCTTAAGACCAGCTCAATTAGCTCGGAAAAAAGGAACGAGAGATATAAGAGGTACAATAAGTAATGAAGATATTTGGGGGTTATGGATTTACCGTAAAAATGCTTTGTTAAAATTAATTGAACTGATTAATCCGTATTCAAAGCACGCTGACAAGAGAAGAGGTATGGGAATTGTAAAAAATAACGTTCTCGAGCGGAATGAAAAGTATAATAATCAACGAGATAGAAAATATTATAAATTATACTCAGCAGAGGGTATAAAAATATGAGCGGACATTCCCACGCGAAAAAAATAAAGAGAGAAAAAGCGATTACCGACCAAAAAAGAGGACAAATGTTTTCTAAAATAGCCCGGATGATTTCGGTTGCAATAAAAGAAGGGGGGTCAAATCCGGGAACAAATCAAAAACTTAACGTCGCCATGGAAACAGCTAAAAAATGGAATCTGCCCAAAGAAAACATTGAGAGGGCGATAAAAAAAGGGTCAGGTGAAGAATCTGCCGGCGAAAAACTGGAAGAGGTTTCTTTTGAAGCCTTTGGGCCCGGAGGCGTTGCCATTATCATTGAAGGGATTACTGACAATAAAAATAGAGCGTTGGGCGAAATTAAACAAATCTTAAATCAGAACAACGGCAAACTAGTTGGAGAAGGGGCGGTAAGATGGCTTTTCGAAAAAAAAGGGGTGATATCCGTAGACCTTAACTCTCAGTCTTCCGACTTTAAAAATAAAGAAGGAATTGAGATGGCAGCGATTGATTCCGGCGCGCAAGATTTCCGTTGGCATGATGACGATCTGGAAATTTACACCAAACCAGAGGACTTAGAAAAGGTAAGGAAAGTTTTAGAAGGAAAAGGGGTTAAAATAGAGGGGGGCTCTTTGGATTGGGTGGCTAAAGAGGAAATTTCGGCGGACGAAAAAACCAAAGAGCTTTGCCAGAAACTTTTTGAAGCTTTAGACGAGAACGAAACGGTCCAAGAAATATATTCCAATCTAAAGATTTAATTATGCCAAAAGAAGCTGAAATTAGAAAAAAAGCGGTGGAAATCTTAAGAAGAAAAAACTGGATAACCTGGTATGCCCCAAAAGTAAAATTTCACGAAACCGACGTTTTTGGTATTATTGATTTCTTAGCTCTTAAAGGAAGACGGCAAAAAAATATTCAGCTGACTACTCTTCCGAATGTTTCGGCTAAAAGAAAAAAAATAACAAATTTCCTTAAAAAGAATAAAGTTCAAATGACGGTTGAAATTTGGGCCTGGAATCACCGAACAAGAAAATTCAAAAAAGAGAAAGTTAATCTAAAAATAAAGAAGAGACGCCGAAGAAAGGCAAAGAAATGAAAGTTGCGGCCGTTTGGTGCAGGGGCTTGACAAGGTTTCTTGGAAAATTATACTATCTCTAGAGGTAAAAATTTACAATCTAAAGTTGAAAAAAGGTCAAAAGAGCTGAATAGTTCATTTGCTCTGTCGTCGGCGGAGCAAAATAATTACTTTATAATTTATTAAACGAATTTATGGTTTACGAATACGAAGACGAAATTTTGACTTCTTTTATTGACCAAGAAGAAATACCAGAAGAGGAAAAAGAGGAAAAAGAAGAAACTGAAGAAAAAGCTGAAGAAGAATTAGAATAGAAAATTAACCCCTACCAAAATTTGGTGGGGGTTAATTTTTATATCAAAGCTTTTGCTTTACTATAGCAAAAATTTCCTTATCTAATCTTAATAAATTTCCTTTTTCCTGCTTGCAAAATAAGCCCTTTTTTTATTTGAACAGTTTCTTTCCAGTCTTTTTGGGTTTTTCCATTAATCTTTATCCCGTTCTGCAAAACCAATCTTTTGGCTTCTGACTTTGACGAGGCCAAATTTGTTTTCACTAATAAATATAAAACATTAAGAGTTTTCTCTTTAATTTTGAATTCTGGAATTCTGGAAGGTAGTTTTTTCTTTTTAAAGATTTTATTAAATTCCTGCTCAGCTCGTAGGACGGCTTTTTTACCATGGTAGATAGCGACTATCTCTTTGGCCAATCTAGCTTTTGCATCTCTGGGATTCAAAATAATTTGAGAAACCTCTTTTTTCATCTTTTCGATATCTTCCAAAGAAAGGTTAGTTAACAAAGTAAAGTAATGCCAGATTATTGTATCTGGAATAGACATAATCTTACCATACATTTTTAAGGGTGCCTCATTAAGAGCAATGTAATTGTTATAGGATTTACTCATTTTTCTTACCCCATCTGTTCCTTCTAATAAGGGGACAGTTAAGATGTCTTGTTGGGGTTGATTATATTTTTTTTGAACTTTTCGTCCCATTAAAAGATTGAATTTTTGGTCAGTTCCTCCAATTTCTAAATCTGCTCTAAGTTCAACCGAATCATATCCTTGTAAGAGAGGATAAATGAGTTCTAACATGCTAACGTCTACCCCTCTTTCTATTCTTTTTTTAAACTCATCTCTTTCTATTAAACGAGCGTAAGTAAAACGGGAGGTTAGATCCATTAAAAAAGTGGCTCCTTTTTTCTTGTACCATTCACTATTGTAGCGGACCTCAACTTTTTTCATATTTAAAATTTTAGCCGCCTGTTGACTATAATTTCTCATATTCTTTTTTATTTCTTTTTCAGTAAGGGGTTTCCGAAGGGCTAGCCGAGCTGAAGGATCACCAATCATTGCCGTAAAGTTTCCGATTAAAAAAATGATTTGGTGCCCTAATTCTTGAAGCTCTCTTAATTTCCGCAAAGGAACTGAATGCCCTAAATGTAAAATAGGACCGGTGGGGTCAATGCCAAATTTTACTCTTAATTTTTCACCAGCCCTTAATCTTTTTTCTAAATGTTCCATTGAGATAACCTCTGCTACTCCTCGAGTTAAAACCTCTTCAATTTTCTTTGGATCTGTGTTTATTTTCATAAATAATCTTATCAAGACCAGTATATTATATTTTTTATTTATAATCAACGGTGCGGAGTTTACGGATAGAAAATTATTTGTTATCATAGTTATTACGAAAGCGATAAAAAATACAATAAGGCAGGCCTTTGAATTGCTACGTAAATTAGAAAAATAATAATTCTATGGCAGGGAGAAAATTTTACCGAAAAATTTATCAAAGAGATAAAAAGAAGGATATTGTTTTTTTTATTTTGAAACTGTTAGGTTTTGGATTTTTATCTTTGATTTTTGGCATTTTTGCTTTGTTTGTTTATTACGCCAAAGACCTGCCCAGACCAGAAAAATTTACCGAGAGAGCCCTAACCGAATCAACCAAAATTTATGACCGTTCGGGAAAAACTATTTTGTATGAAATCTACGGCGAAGAAAAAAGAGACTGGGTTTCTTTAGATAAAATTCCAGAGCATTTAAAAAAATCCGTGATTGCGACCGAAGACGCCAATTTTTATCGTCATTTCGGAGTTGATTTTCAGGGAATTACTAGAGCTGTCTTAGCTGATTTAAAAATCAAAAAATTTACTTATGGCGGCTCCACCATTCCTCAACAGCTGATTCGCTCCACTTTTTTAACTTTGAAAAAAACCGCCGAAAGAAAGGTCAGGGAAATTATTTTAACTTTGGAATTAGAACGAAGATACTCCAAAGACCAAATTTTAGAGTGGTATTTAAACCAGATTCCTTTCGGCCGAAATGCTTACGGCGCAGAAGCTGCTTCTCAGGCTTATTTTGGTAAATCGGTTTCAGACATTTCTTTATCGGAAGCAGCTATTTTAACAGCTCTTATCAAAGCCCCCAGTTATTACTCAACTGAAGAGCATCTGGACGAGTTATTTCTTAGAAAAAACTATGTTTTAGACAGGATGGCCAGCGAAGGTTTTATAAAAAAAGATGAAGCTGAAACTGCCAAAAATGAGGCGATAAAATTTGTCAAATCTTCTCAACCGATTCAGGCGCCTCATTTTGTCATGTACGTCAAAGATTATTTAATCCAGAAATACGGAGAAGATTCTTTAAAACAAAAAGGGCTGAAGGTCTATACTTCTTTAGACTGGGAGCTTCAACAATTGGCAGAAAAAGCAGTTAAAGAGGGGGCGGAAATAAACAAAAGCTACCATGCTTATAACGCGGCTTTGGTAGCGATTGATCCTAAAACCGGCGAGATTTTAGCGATGGTTGGTTCAAAAGATTGGTTTAGCGACCCTTTCCCAAAAGGGTGCGAATTAACCCCGGAGATAGACTGTCTGTTTGAACCATATCCTAATGTCGCTCTGCGAGGCAGACAACCCGGCTCCGCTTTCAAGCCCTTTGTCTATGCCACGGCTTTTAAAAATGGTTATGACGATAAATATATCGTGATTGACGAACAAACTAATTTCGGTATCTGGGGCGGAGACTCTTATATACCGCAGAATTATGACGGCAGATTCAGGGGGCCGGTTACATTAAGACAATCTTTGGCTCAATCCTTGAACGTTCCCTCGGTTAAGGTATTGGCTTATTTGGCCGGTTTAAATAGCAGCATTCAAACAGCTAAAGATTTTGGCATCACCACCTTAACTAATCCTGCTTCGTTTTATGGCTTGGCCATTGTTTTGGGCGGGGGCGAGGTAAAGCTTTTGGATATGGTTTCTGGTTATGGCGTCTTTGCCACCGAAGGATTGGCTGTGCCGCCCGTCGCCATTTTAAAAATTGAAGATTCTCAAGGAAATATTGTTGAACAAAACAAAAAAAACCCGCACCGGGTTTTAGATAAAGAGCCGGCCAGATTAATCAATGATATCCTCTCAGATAATGAAGCAAGAACACCTATCTTTGGGCCGACCTCTCCAATGTATTTTAAAGACTATCAGGTAGCAGCTAAAACCGGAACCACCCAAAATTACCGGGACGGCTGGATTATAGGATACACTCCTTCAATTGTCGCCGGAGTTTGGGGTGGCAACAATGACAACTCATCAATGTGGAAAGAGCCCGGCATAGTGGTTACCGGGTCTATCTGGCGGGCTTTTATGGAAAAAGTCTTACCAAAATTCCCCAAGGAAACTTTTAATAAACCTGCTCTTTCTAATGAGTAAGGGTAAATTATTTTTCTTTTAAAATTTTCTTCACTTGCTCCAGAATTTCTTTTGGGGTGTACTGGGTTTTAATTAAATAGGCTTTTGCTCCTAGCTCAAAGACTTCTTTTTTTGTTCTTGATTCGTCATAGTTGGAAAAGACCACCACCGGAATTTCAGAAGAGTTTTCAATCTCTTTCATTCTTTTCAAAAATGAGATGCCGTTTTCCTTTGGCAGCAAAATGTCCAACAATATCAAATCCGGCTTTTTGCTTTTCAAATAATCAATTGCCTCTTCGCAAGAAAAAGCCAGGTCGGTTTCAAAACCTTCTTCATCAAATTTATCTTTATACATTTCCGCCAAGATTTTTTCGTCCTCAACAATTAAAATTTTCGGCATACCCCGTAGAAGAATTTCGAATAAAAATTTCTTTGAAATTTTTTGATTTGCCCCGTAGGGGCATTCGAAATTTCTCTACGGGGCATATGTGAATGATTTTTGAACCTTCCAGAGCACTAAATAAGTTTAGTGCTCGGTCGAGCACCGAGCACATAAAGCGTTATGTGCTTCGGTTCTCTAATTTGCATTTTATCAGATGAAAATCCCGTGTCAACCAATCCCTCTTTAATCAAAAAGAGGGGTTATTATTGTTATATAATTTTTGTTGCTGGCTGTAAAAAAGCCTGAATGTTTAAATTCAGACTTTTTTTGTTTTGTTACTTTAAAGTTTGCGATGGGACAACTGGCACCCTGATTCGGTTTAATGATAATATTGTCGCGGAGTTTGGCTGACAACAAAATTCACTGCCTCGCTAAGAGCTACCCGGACAGCTTTTTCAACCGGGGTTTTGGAGTAACCGCCAAGCCCACCCCCTATATGAGAACCAATCAAAAGACTTCCTAAACTGAAGTCAGTTGCTTCTCCCTGCACGCTAGTAGCAGCAATAATTCTTGAACTACGGGTATCAATTACTCTCAGGTCAATGGCAATATGGGACTTTTGAATGGCTCCCAATACTCCGCCTATCACGCTTTGCCAGCTACCACCACCAATTCCTCCGCCAATCCCTGAAGAGCCAGGTTCAAATTCAGTAACTGCGCCAGTCACCAGCAACTCAGCTCCTTCGACTTGACCAATTGGAGCAGCCGCTTCCCTCTTTATCCTTCCCGCAGCGCCGAGATCCTGTTCAATTAGCACGTCCTGAAGAATCTGCCTTTCCAAGACAATAAAACGATTGGTGTTAAAGAGAGCAGTAGCGAGCATATCAGACATCCCGTCACCTATCTGCCCAGTCCACCAGCCTTTTCCGGTTTTATCAGTAAACCTGGCTACAGCAATTCGGGCTTTGGGACCATTATAAGATTCAAACTGAGCTTCAGCCATGCCTGGTCCTCCAGCACTGGTTACTTTAGCTTTAGGAGCAGTCATTTCGCTAACCGCTGCGCATCCCAATAAACCAACCAAAAAGAGAAATAAAACTGACAAAGATATCTTCTTTTTCATTTCCTTTCCTCCTCTAATTGAATGTTCAAAAAAGTTTTTTGACCAGTTTTTACTTCAGCTTCCTCAAAATAAGGTTTATATTTCTCGGCTTTCACCTCAACCCGGTGCCTGCCAATAAGAAGACCTAACCGGTAAAACGAACCCTCTTCCGACTTCAGGAGATAACCGTCTACGTAGACTTCGGCCTGAGAGGGATTTACCATTATTAATAATTCTCCCGCTTGCCTAATCTCAAGATCGGTATAAGGCGAGCTCTCCTGATAGGGGTAATGGCGCAGGTATGGATAATAATAAGGATGATGAGGCTGATACCAGTAAGGGCTGTATTCTCTAGACCAGAGACCGAAAGGGTAACCAGGAGGCTGACTCATAAAATAACCTCCTATTGCCCAGGGCCAACCCTCATTATCAGCCCTTATATCACTACCAAAAACCATTAACCCGATTACCAAAAAGCTTAAGATAAAAACTTTCCTTTTCATTTCAAACACCTCCTTTCCCGTTATACGTTATGGTATAAATTAAAACTGCCAACTTTTCTTCTTCATCTCCTTTCTTCTAGTATTCTATTTTTAATGATAAGAAGAATCTTATCTACTGTCTGAATATACCACCCCTCTTCAAAAATGTCAAATTTTTTATGGATAGACTATCTTCCCGGCAGTTCCACATAAAAAGAGGAACCCTTGCCCTTGCTTTCGGATTCCACCCAGATTTTGGCGCGATGAAGCTCCAAGAATTTCTTGGCATACACGCTTTTATATTCCTTTATTTTATCACAAACATTTTTTCCTTATTCTTTCCGGAGTTAGATTTAAGGACTTTGGTTATGAGTATAGGTTTAAATTCCATATTTCATTTTACTAAATTTAGTGAAAAACAGCAATATTGTGTATAATGCCACCCTATTTTGGACTCCACAGGCATTTTTAATAGTTGATTAACAGATTGATTTT
>Ga0210017_1003430_pt1 | contig 13282 bp, 9 predicted proteins | sample CryGeyCG2014_020_FD_183966 | JGI IMG/M metagenome (GOLD analysis project Ga0210017, IMG submission 183966) | Groundwater microbial communities from aquifer - Crystal Geyser CG08_land_8/20/14_0.20 (SPAdes) (version 2) | ecosystem: Environmental > Aquatic > Deep subsurface > Groundwater | place... | reverse complement strand
TATGCAGGACGTTCTGATTGCCGCTCCCAACCTCTTTGCAAACCTCGAGAGCATAGTTGCCCGCAGAACGACAGGATTCAGCCGTAGAGCGAAGCAATCTCTCTTTTCTTTTAGTCGGGTTTTTGATTTTATAGCAGATGGTCTTTGCGGTTCTCACAACTTAATTGTATCAGAAGCAGCTCTAACAATCAAGGAGATGCGGCTCCTCCCTGCTCGGACAAACGTGGTCTCCGCCGCGATGGAAAGATGAAATCAGGGAATACAGAAATTCAGGAACCAAGCAGTATTCCGAAAACAGGCACTTCCGGTGGTCCGTATCTCGTGACAGGCGGGCCTGGCTCAGGTAAGACGCGACTCCTTGTCAGAGTTGCAAGTAGGGTCCTTGCAAGCGGGATACCGGTTGACCGTCTCCTCGTGCTGACTCACTCTAACCGTAATGCAGCAGTTATTTCCCAACTACTCGCTAGTTCACTCCCATCCGCTTACACGCAGCTACAGGTTTATGACTTCGCGGCGCTTGGCAAGCGGCTTCTCAGGGACCATTACTACCTTCTAAATATCAGGCCAAATTTCCAGGTGCTTACGGACTTTGAAAGAAAGATAGTATTGAGGCATCTGTTATGGCGGCCGCGGTTCCGGTTGAAGCATTTCGGCAGAGTCCAGAAGACAACAGGTTTCCTGGAAGAGGCTGGTGATACTCTTGACTCTATAAAACAGGCGGGCGTGAAGCAGAATCTCACACGCACACAGTCAGGGAAGGACCTTGCCTTACTTTATGATGACTATGAACAGTTCCTGACAAAGAACAATTATCTTGATTTTCGTGACCTTACGCTTAAAACTGTGGAGTTGCTTTCGCGAAATAAAAGTCTACTGGATGACCTCAGGCAAAAACTCACGTGGCTCCTTATGGATGAATTCGAGGATATGGACAGGAATGAATACGAGATTCTCCGGCTACTTGGCGCCGGACGGCGTGGTATTCTTATATGTCTTGGCGAAGATGAGGGAATTTATCGTTTTCGCGGAGCTGATACACAAAGAAATGTCCAGCGTTTGCACTCCGACTTCCATGTCGTAGAAAAGAAGCTGCGTGTCCGCAGGGCTCCAGAACAGCGTGAGTTGCTACGTGTAAGAAACCGCGCACAGGAAATGAGAGCAGTTGCAAAAACTCTTATGAAATGGAAGAGGAAATCTCCTCAAAGCCGATGGAGTGAAATGGCAGTTATTACGCGTGGCCTTGATTCAGACATTGGGGAACTAAAAGAGGTGCTCTGGGGGTATAAAATACCATCAGAAATACTTGGTGGTGCAGGATTTTTCCGCCAGCCGGAAATTGCAAGTTTATTGAGCGTTCTTCATATCATATGGAGTTCAAGTACCGCACAGGATGTGGACGACGACAAAGTTGCGCGAGCGCTAGCCACTTGCGATTACAAAACAGGCAAGCCCTGGCTCAGTGAAGTGGAGATTGAAAGATTATGCAGCCGTGCATTAAGGAATAACCGTTCTCTGTGGTCTGAAATCCGCGAGCAGTTACTTGAGCGTAAAGATAAACACAGTGGAGCAAGTGACAGTCCGTATATATCTCAGGAAACAAAGAGGTGCTTGAGAAAATTTCTTTCACAGGTGCAAAAGATTCGCCAGCACATTGGTAGGATGACTGTAGAACAAATAGTTTATGAAGTATTATGGGAATTTGGATTCTTAAACAATGTGACAAAATCGCTTAAACAGGATTATATAGCTGCTTCAAAGACAGCGAGGAATGTCAGGTACTTTTACGACGTCGCCTCCAGGTTTGCGCGGCTTATCGGTCAGGTAAGCGGTGGTATCCCTGATTTTAATGAATTTATGCTTCAGTTGAACGAGCTGGTAAATTCCTATGGTCGCGAGATTATGGTCACGTTCTCCAATTGCCAGGATTCAGTTCAGATACTGACTGTCCATCAGGCAAAAGGTTTGTTTTTTAAGAATGTGATTATGCTTGACATGGTTGAAGGGGTATTCCCGAGAGAATTCCGTGAACCCTCAATACTCTCTTTAGGTGAGTATCGTCAACTTAATATCCTTCCAGAACCTGACCGGCAGGAATATTATCACCAGGAAACAAGGATGTTTGAGGTAGCATCAAGCCGTGCAATTGACAGAATAGTTTTTTTGGCGCCTGAGTCCGACCCGCGTGGTACTACACAAACTTTATCGCGGCCGGTTTCTTCTCTGTGTGAGAGGTTTCCCTGTATTGAAAGACAAACAAATGAAGAGTGTCTTTCGCCAGATGAACTGATGAGCGTTCATGAGGCGCTCCAATATGCTGCTTCAAGAAATGTGCTCGATGATTTGAGAGAAGTGCTTCCCTCTATATACGTACCACATATTAAAAAATCCACAGGTTCGCAGATTCTCAATGTCAGAGATTACGTTCCATATATTACTCCAAGCATGCTTAACACATATCAGGAGTGCCCGCAGAAATTCTATCATGAGTATATCCTGAGGATAGAGGCGCCACCAGATGGAGCAGCAATTGCGGGCACTTTGATTCACGGGATATTAAAAGAACTCCATATCATGTATCCAGGTGCGTTTGATAGGCATGCAGTTGAGGCAGCAATGGAAATAACAGAGCATATATGGAAGGATAAATCCAACGAGTTTCCGACTAAATACGAAAGCCAGTACTGGTACCAGCGTGTCCGTAATCAGCTTTCGGTATACCTGGAGTATGAAAAAACCCGCCAGAGGGATGTAAGGGAGTGCGAGTACAGTATAAGTTTTAATTTAGGTGATATCCCGCTAAAATGCCGGCTCGACCGAATTGATGCTCTACCAGGCGGTGGAATAGAGATAATTGACTACAAGTCAGGCAAATTTTCATGGAAGACCCCGAAGACCGTCCTTGCTCACGGAGCGAATGACCTCTTGCAGTTACCTGCATATTTCTGGGCACTTAAAGAAAGCAATACAGAATATAAAGATGTGCAAAAGATTACTTTCTGGGCGCTGAAAAATGAAAAGCCGGTTACAGTGGATATAACAGAGGATACACTTGATGAGTTGCGCCGGCAGCGCGACATACTGAAAAAGCTGTGCTTAAAAATATTCTCCGGTGATTTTTCTGTTTCCGAAAAAAAGCAATGCTGGGGTTGCCCATACCAGAATATCTGTCCCGAGGCGTTGAGATGAGCGTGAAAAAAATCCTAAAAGAACCGGGCGGGTTGGTTCTTGTCCGTGCAGGAGCAGGCACTGGCAAGACAAAACTTCTTATTGAGTATTATTTAGCAGTGCTGGATAAGCTTTTACAAGAACACTTCAATATAGAGGACGCCTTGCAGAGTATTCTCGCAGTGACTTTTACGAACCGCGCTGCAGACGAAATGCTCGAACGTGTGACAAAAACGCTTCAGCAGCGTGGTGTATCAGACGCCCAGCACGTCGCATCATTTGCTGAGGTATCCACGATAGATGCATTTTGTGCGAAGTGCTTGAGGAAATACGCGCCGCTCATCGGGCTCGACTCTGATTTTCAGATAATTGATGGGATCGGTGCGCGGTTACTCTTTGATTCTGTATTTGAGCGGCTTTGCGAAGAAAATTCCCTGCCATACATCGATTCGGATTACGCGCTGAGCACTTTCAAAGACAGTTCGTGGAATACGATTTGCGCTTTGAAGTCCCGGCTCATACTGGAAAAAGACATACCAAATCTGCTTGGAAACACAGTTTATGCAGAGTTTCTTGGTGCGGTTTATGCTGCGTATGACAGAGAGTTGCTGATAGGTGGCAAACTGGATTTTGGCGGGCTGCTCGTTATGCTGCACAAACTAATAGCAGGATTTCCTGCCGCTACGGTAGAGCTGAAGAGAAAATACCGCTACGTACTTGTAGACGAGTATCAGGATACTACTGAAGCGCAGGACATGTGTTTACGTGAGATATCCGGGGACAATTACTTTGTTGTTGGTGATTTCAATCAGTCGATTTATGCGTTCCGCGGCGCACAGCCGGATAGCATCCGGCAGATGGAAAGCAATTCCAGCACCAGAACGATATCGCTTGTCAGGAATTTCCGCTCTGACACAAGAATACTAAAAGTTGTAAACCGTGCTTTCCAGGATAAATTATGGAAATATGAACCCCTTGCAGCAAGGGACAATGCAGGAGAAGGCGAGTGTGGAATAATATTAGCTCCTGACGCCGAGGAAGAACCGCGTTTGGTTGCGCGTAAAATCCTCGGGTTGATTGATTCTGATGGAGTTCCTGCCGAAGAGATAGCGATACTCTTAAGAGAAGTAAGAAACGAAGCGCGGCGTTACGAAGACGCTCTTCGTGAGCAGGAAATTGAATTTATATCAGCTGGCGCTAGCGGATTCTTTGACAGGCCAGAGATAAAAGACATAGTTGCAATACTCGGCATGCTGGATAATCCTTTTCGCCAGGACTACATCGTGCGTGCCGCACTGTCACCTGCATTCGGGCTGGGAGACGATGCTATCGCAGCACTTTCAAACAGACTGGAGGGTCCAGAATCAAACGAAGAACACGTCAGAAGGAGACGTATTACTCATTACGACGCGCTTGAACGGATGAATGAATTGAGTAATTTGAACGCTGAACAAAGCCGTCTCGCGGACCGTTTCCGCTCGTTCATAGCAAAATTTCTTCTGAGGAAGAGAAGCATACGCCTGACCACCCTTATAAGAGAGGTGCTGGTTGAGTCGGGTTATGAACTTGCAGTTTGTAGCTATCCTGCTGGTGAGCGTCGTCGCCGGCTCGCAAACCTTGAAAAATTTCTGGAAATAGCGCGCAGTTTCCAGCAGGACTCAGGTTCACCAGACCTTAAAAGTTTCATGAAATATATAGATGCGATAGTAAATAACCCATCCCTTGCTGAAAGTGAAGCGGATGTTGGTAGCACACGTGGAGCAGTACGTATTATGTCAATACACCAGGCAAAAGGGCTGGAATTTTCGGTGGTATTTATTGGTGAGTTGAGACCGCGTAAATTTCCTGACACAAGAGTCAGGGGAACCCCGTTCCTGGTCACGGACGAAGGGCTGATTATAGAGACTGATGAGAACAAGAAAAAAATAACCCAAGACGAAAAGAAAAAACGTCTGGAGGAGGAATGGCGTTTGTTTTACGTTGCGTCCACAAGAGCAAAGCACAAGCTTTATTTTTGTGGTGTGCCAGATAGAGATAGCCGTGGTAAAGAGAAACTAAGTGATTTCCTAGCAGTATTTCTGGAGCCAAACGCCGACGAGAACGGCTGGCAGGTTAAAGAACATTTTAGAGACCTGGTCACTCTGGATGGTAATATAGGCCTTTATGGCCGTAATAATCAGATACGCGAAACATTCCTGTCCAGCGACACAAGTCATGATAGTCAAAAGGAATCGTCATCTGTTGACGTGAAGGCGCTAAAGAGAAAAGTAAAGGAGCTCTTACAGCAAGAGCAAGCAGTTACCAGTGATATTATGCCGTCAGATATGATGGAATTTACCACAACCAGTTTGAGCACCTACGCGCAATGCCCTCTGAAATACCAGTATCGTTACGTTCTTGGTATGCCGCCAAATCCCGGACTAAAGCCGCGTGAAACCCCGGAAGATGGTCTTGAGCCAGGACTCTTCGGGACACTTGTCCATCGTCTTCTGGAGGAATATTTTAGAGAGAAAAAGTTTGGCACGGTATGGACAAAGAAGAAAATAAAGGAGAAATTCGCTTCACTCGCGGTGAGCTCAGGAGTTAATCAGGAAAAGTTAAAGTCAATTTTCCTGCCGGAAGTCGAGCAAATAGCAGAATGGTTTGTTGGTTCAGAATATGATATTCCTGCAGATGCGGTAATGTATCTGGAACAGCCATTTGCAATCAGAGTAGATGGCTATCCTGTGAAGGGAACTATAGACAGGGTAGACAGGACCGGTGGCCGTATCCAGATAGTGGACTACAAGACCAGCCGTATTAGTAAAAGTTCTGAATTCAACCTTCAGATGAACGTTTACAGGTATGCAGTGGAAAGTGTCTTTGGGGTGAAGGTTTCCGGCCAGTTATTGCTTTTCTTGAGAGACAAAAAAGGTATCTCCGTTAAAGCCGACCCACATATCTATGAGCAGATACAGAGCATAATACACGGGATTGTAGGCACGGGCTTGCCCGTGCAGACAGGAAACAGCGAGTTCAAGGCAGCCCCTGGCTCTCACTGCTGGCAGTGTGACTTCCGCCTTTTCTGTCCGTATGCTCCAAAGAAACAAACTACGTCTTCACAATAGAGAGTGCATTAATTCAACTTCTTTTTGACGACTTCAGCAATTTTTGTTGCGAGCCCTCTGGTTTTTTCTATCGTCGGTCCTTCTACCATAACTCTGCACATAGGTTGTGTGCCTGAATATCTAACAAGCACCCTTCCTTTGGTACCAAGTTCTTTTTCCGCTTCTTCAATTGCTCTAGTTATCTCCGCTATGCCTTTTAAGTCCGGTTTGCTTTTTACGTCCACGTTTATCAAAGTCTGAGGGAAGCTTTTCATAACTTTTGAAAGCTCAAAAAGAGTTTTCTTTCTTTTTTGCATGATTGCAAGAAGCTGAAGCGCAGTAATCAATCCATCTCCGGTCGTATGATACTCTGAAAATATTATGTGCCCGGAATCTTCTCCGCCAATGACCGCTCCATTTTTCAGCATCTCTTCAAGCACGTATCTATCTCCGACTTTTGACTGTACGTGTTTTATCCCCATTCCCTTCAGTGCGACAGAGAGGCCAAGATTACTCATAACCGTGGATACGACTACGTTGTTTCTCAGGGTTTGCTCCTCTTTCATATTCTTTGCGCAGATTGCAAGAACTGTATCCCCACTTATAATATTCCCTTTTTCATCGACAGAAATCAATCTATCTCCGTCGCCATCAAATGCAAGTCCAATATCTGCTTTGTTCTTGACAACTTCTTCACTGAGTTGCTCAGGATGGAGGGAGCCGCAGTTAAGATTTATATTTTTTCCGTCTGGTTCTGCGTTGATAGAAATAACCTCTGCTCTCATTTCTTTGAATATAGTCGGTGCAACTTTGTACGTTGCTCCATTTGCACAATCGAGGACAATTTTTACTCCTTCAAGGTCCAGGTTCTTTGGGAAAGTATGCTTCAGGAAAACTATGTATCTGCCGAGTGCGTCTGTTTCCCGGAAAGCACGGCCAATTTCCTCTGGAGAAGAAACTAAATTTTGAAGCGTTTTTGAAAACACCAACTCTTCAATTTCAAGTTCCTGTTTATCAGATAACTTAAAACCCTGTTTGGAGAATATTTTTATTCCATTGTCATCAAATGGATTATGAGATGCAGAAATAATGATTCCACAATCTGCATCCATATTATTTGTTATAAAAGCTATCCCCGGGGTCGGCATAGGACCTACCAGTATTACGTCGGCACCCATTGAAGAAATTCCGGATGCAAGCGCGCTTTCAAGCATATATCCAGAGAGCCGCGTATCTTTACCTATAACGATTTTTTGTCTGTGCCCCTTTTTTCTTAGCACGCAGGCAACAGCCTGGCCAATTTGCATTGCCATTTCGGATGTCATTGGATGTTTGTTTACAACTCCTCTTATTCCATCAGTCCCAAATAATTTTCCCATTTTTACCTCTCCGTTTTTCCGAGCTCCTGGCTCTGTCTTAATTTTATAATTACATCCGGAGGATAATATCCTCTTGCTGTAGTATTTGGATAAACAAGAACGTTTCTTCCAAGAAGGGTTCCCGGTGTCGTGACAGTATTACATCCTGTCTCAACCCCATCTCCTAAAATCGCTCCAAATTTTTTTAGGCCTGTCTCATATTTCTTGCCATTTATATTCAGAATAATCTGAGATTCGACTATCTTTAAATTTGCAAGTTTTGTCCCGGCACCAAGATTAACCTTACCAAGAATACTGTCGCCAATATATGCAAAATGACCTGCTTTGCTTTGTCTGAGCATAACCGAGGATTTCATTTCAGTTGTATGTCCAACAACACATCCGTTTCCGACCATAACATTCCCTCTTATGTATGCTCCCTGGCGTACTTCTGTATTGTCTAAGATAATGGTTGGACCTTTTATTAAGGCGCCTGGTTCAATAACCGTTCCATTTCCTATTTGAATTTCATCATCCATTAGCGCAACTCCTGCGTAAATCACAGATGCGCCAGAAAGAATCTTGCCATCTCTTCGGACAATAAATTTTCCCTTTGAGGCATCACCCGGTTCCAAAACAAATCCGGAAGTGATTATTTCTCCTTCGTAGAGAACAATTGTTTTATTAACAATGGAACCGTCTTTTCTTAAAGCTGCTACATTTGGTTTAATATTTTCTCTGATATATCCTTTTATGTTTTTCAGTGCCTCCCATACGTATTCAACGTTCTCAAAAAGGCCAGAAAATGGGTTTTCTTCAAGGTCAAAAAAATCTTTGGGTTCTAGCATGAGCCCCCCCTCTTTATACTAAATATAGCAAAAATCTTGATGAGAATCAAATAAAATTTGTAGGCACGGGCTTACTCGTGCATCTTGTTATGGTTTTGGTAGCCGCAGGCTTCAAGCCTCGCGTAGGCAATCTCGCAGGGTGGACAATTGCCCTTCTAAAATGTAAGATAGTAGCAGGATATGGCCCCATAGACTAGCGGTTTAGGTCACGGCCCTCTCAAGGCCGGAGCACGGGTTCGAGTCCCGTTGGGGCCAGTAGTGTTTACACCGTTAGGTAGCGAAAATGTTATGCCAACGGGGCGAGAACGCGAGGGGGTTGTAGGGGGAGTAGTCCCCCTACGCTTTCGGGGTGACAGCGAGGACTTTAAGTCCGAGCGTTCAGAGGGGCAGAGCCCCTATGAAAAGGAGCGAAGCGACGCTGGGGGCGAGTCCCGTTGGGGCCAGTAGTGTTTACACCGTTAGGTAGCGAAAATGTTTTGCCAACGGGGCGAGTCCCGTTGGGGCCAGTAATGCACTGAAGAATAGCACTCTAGGAGGTAAACTACAATGGAGCAGTTTGGCTGGTATGTGTTAATAGGGCTTGTCGGTTACTTAATAGGTTCAATACCAATTGCATTTATTGTTGCAAAGCAGCTCAAGGGCGTAGATTTGAGAAAAGTAGGGTCGCTTAATCCAGGTGCAGCAAACGTTGGCCGGATAGTTAGCAAGCGCTGGGGTTATGCCGTTTTCGTACTTGATGCAGTTAAAGGAGCGTTGCCTGTTCTATTAGCCGGATATCTGTTTAATCTTGGCATAATAGCTGAGGGCGGCCTTTTGCTTGCTGCCATTACAGTGATATGTGGCCACAACTGGTCAGTTTTCCTGAGGTTTGTTGGTGGCCGCGGTCTCGCTGCAATGGTTGGTGCAGGTATAGCCGTGAGTCCGCTTATATTTGGATTAAGTACAGTCCTCGGGCTTCTATTTGGCTTTTTTATCTCTCCGCATATTAAATGGTGGGCACGGTTGATACCAAAAATTCACAGTTCCGGGATAGTTTGCCTTTTGGTCGCATTGCTTCTTGGTATTTGTTTGCGAGTATACATTGTTGTATGGTTCGTGCTTGCATTTAGTATCATACTTCTAACAAGACAGGCCCCGACTCTAATCAGGTTATTCAAAGGCAAACCATACGAAGGATAACCAGTACCTTCACAAGGAGGAAATAATATGTTTGGACAGGGTAAACTGGAGAAGGAAGTTTGTAAACTTTTTGATGAACATATGGAGTACATACAACGTTGTCTGAATGGACTGAAGACAGTATTTTTGCTTTACGTAGATGGGAAATTTGAAGAGGCAAAACAATCTTCGTTTGAAGTTTGCAATGCAGAATCAGAGGCAGATACGAAACGCAGAACAATCATAGAGCGGCTCTACGAGGGAGCATTCCTGCCTGGCTTGAGAGAGGACTTGATACGTTTTACGAGTATGGCCGACAAGATAGCAGACCACGCGGAATCGTGCTGTGATTTTACCGTTGCGCAACAGCCAGCAATTCCAGAACAGTTCAAAGATAGATTTGTCCGGCTGCTGGAAAGTTCCATAGGTACTTTCAAACCACTTATTGAGGGTTCAAGAACGCTTTTTACTGACTTCGCACATTTGAGAGAAAAAACAATGCAGGTCAATATTGAAGAATCCAGCGTAGATAAAGATGAATGGAATCTTACCAGAGATATCTTTCAGTCCGGTGTTGCACTTGCTGAAAAAATGCATCTAAGGGAGTTAGTATGGCATATTAGCGAAATATCTGACGTTGCACAAGATGCGGCTGACTGGCTGGAAGTCCTGGTTGTTAAAAAACGGGTGTGATCTGGAAAACATTACCGGGACTATACCTTGGCTGGGGGCTGGGTGCGACCCACGCAGCAAACGTTTTCGGCCCTCAGGTTGCTTCAGAGACTATCAGCTACCGGCGAGCAGCATTCCTTACTGCTATATTCATCTTCATAGGCGCTCTCGTAGAAGGCAGCAAATGTTTCGGGACAATTGGGTCTGTTGCAGCAATCAGCGTTGCCCTGCCCGCGGCAGTAGCAACTCTTGCCGCTGCTCTTGTGGTGCACTTGATGTTGGTTGCCGGACTTCCAGTGTCCAGCTCCCAGGCGATAGTTGGCGCTCTAATTGGCGTAGGTATTTCTCAGGGGAACCATCTTGGAGCGAATACGTTAGTCAAGCTTTCTGTTTCCTGGATTTTAACACCAATAGGTGCTGCTGTAGTTTCTTATCTGCTTTACAGGATAATTGGGAAACTATGGGAAAGCCGCGTGCGGAATGTGCTCGTATTCAACAGGGCCGTGTCTGTCTGTTCTATAGCAATTGGTTGCTACGCCGCTTATTCGCTTGGTGCAAATAATCTTGCAAACACGACCGGTATTTATGTTTCTGTCGGGTTACTCAGCCCTTTTCTTGCTTCCATACTCGGAGGTTTAAGTATGGCCGCAGGTGTCGCAACCTGTAGCAAGAAGGTGATGTTTACCGTTGGAAAGAGACTCACTTCACTGGAACCGTTTACTGCCATGATAGCAGTACTTGCTGGAGCAATTACTCTTCATCTGTACGCACAATTAGGGGTTCCGGTGTCGTCCTCGCAGGCGATCGTAGGCGCGGTTGTTGGTATTGGAATGGTAAAGGGAGTACGCACTGTTAACAGACGGACGCTGGTTTCTATCATAGGCGGCTGGGTTTTTACCGTGCTTGGGACCGCAGTGCTCGGGTATTGCCTTGGGTTTCTGATAACGTAGGGAAAATCTAAAGGAGGCGAAATTGCGTAAACCACTGATTGCAGGTAACTGGAAGATGTACAAGACGGGCAAAGAGACGGTTGACTTCTGCCGGCAATTGAAGACCCGCGTTGGCGATAAGAGTGACCGCGAGATACTTATTTGTCCGCCTTTTCCATCCTTGCAACTTGCCAGAGAGGAACTAGAAGGAACAAAAATAGGACTCGGTGCACAGAATATGTACTGGGAACAAAAGGGAGCATTTACAGGAGAAGTATCGGCAGATATGCTAAAGGATTCTGGTTGCGAGTACGTAATTGTCGGGCATTCTGAGCGCCGTGCATATTTTGGGGAGACCGACGAAACGGTCCATCGTAAAGTAAAATCAGCAATCTCACAGGGTCTTATCCCTATAGTATGTATTGGCGAGCGTCTTGAGGAGAGAGAATCAGGCAAGACAATGGATGTTCTTACAAGACAGCTCGAAGGAGGGCTTAGTGGCATCCAGCTGGACAGAGGGGATGCCCTTGTGGTCGCGTACGAGCCAGTGTGGGCAATCGGAACAGGAAAGACCGCAACTACAGAAATTGCTCAGGAAGCGCACCTCTTTATACGTGAGCAACTCAGGAAATTATTTGGAGAACTTGCAGAAGAAATAAGGATATTGTATGGTGGAAGCATAAAACCAGCTAATATCTCAGGACTTATGGCATGCAAAGACATAGATGGAGGCCTGGTTGGTGGCGCATCGCTGGAAGTTGATTCCTTTATCACTATAATAGATTACAAAGGAGGCGTTTAATGGAAAAGGATAAGCTTTCTGTTATAGCTAATATCTCCAACCATCACGTTCACCTGTCCGAGACAGATATGGAAAAATTGTTTGGTGCCGGCAGTAAACTGACGAAGGAACGCGGCCTGCTCCAGCCAGGCCAGTTCGCAAGCACGGAATGCGTGACATTGAAAGGTCCATCCGGGAAAATTGAGAAAGTCAGAGTACTCGGACCAATAAGAAAACGGACGCAGGTAGAGATATCCAGGACTGATAGTTTCAGGCTCGGGATAAACCCTCCTGTAAGGGACTCCGGTAATGTAGAAGGAAGCGCGCCTATAATAATTATTGGTCCAGCCGGGACCGTGAATTTGCAAGAAGGATGTATAATTGCGTGGCGGCATATTCATATGACTCCTCGCGATGCCGAACTGTTTGGGGTGAAAGATAAAGACCTCGTTCGTGTGAAAACGTCCGGACCCCGAAGTGTTATTTTTGAGAATACTCTTATCCGTGTTCGTGATGATTTTGCACTGGAGTGTCATATAGATACGGACGAGGCGAATACCTGCGACCTTAAGAATGGGGACACTGTAAGTATCGTGTGACTGTGAAGAAATGGTATATTGTAAAGGTTTGAATTAACGGGTATATTTAGAGGTGCAAGAGTCAATCACCCCGTCCTAACAGATGGGGCTTGCGGGGTGACCTGTAAGGGTAACTGGTTGACAAGGGGGCAAGTAAAAAATGCAGAAGTTATCAGGAAGAAATACATACACACCTACGGATGTTCCGCAAGTCCGTGGCAACTGTGGTCTGTCGCCAAACAGAGACCAAAGTCTCAGTGTGGCAGGCTTAAAAACTCCTGATAACAACCCCGATGCGGCTCTAACTGCGAAAGGACACGCAGGGCAGAACCTGAGGGTATCTGCCGTCTATGTCCTCAACAAAAGGTGGGAACCGCTAATGCCTTGCTCACCAGGAAAAGCAAGATTGCTACTAAAGGAGGGCAAGGCAAGAGTGGTAAAGAGAACACCGTTTACAATCCAACTAACTATCGCAACAGGTGAAACAAAACAACCAATTACTCTTGGTGTGGATAGTGGGTATAGCTCGGTTGGTTTTGTAGCAGTAACAGACAAAAAAGAACTCTTGAGGGTGGAATTGAGACTAAGAGGAGATATTGTCCAGCTAATCTCAGAGCGCAGACAGTATCGCAGAGCAAGAAGATACCGTAATACATGGTATAGAAAGCAAAGATTTCTAAACAGAGAAAAACCCCAAGGTTGGTTAG
>Ga0210017_1003427_pt1 | contig 13286 bp, 16 predicted proteins | sample CryGeyCG2014_020_FD_183966 | JGI IMG/M metagenome (GOLD analysis project Ga0210017, IMG submission 183966) | Groundwater microbial communities from aquifer - Crystal Geyser CG08_land_8/20/14_0.20 (SPAdes) (version 2) | ecosystem: Environmental > Aquatic > Deep subsurface > Groundwater | place... | reverse complement strand
TTTTGCCGGCTTCGGTGAGCCGTTTAGTGATGGCTAAATCGTCTTCCGACGGCTCGGGGTCGCCGGAGGGGTGGTTGTGGACAATTTTCAGCAGGTCTTTAGGTTCATATTAGTTTCTTTTGAGGATTTTTCTTTTGGATGACTTGTTCGATTTTTTCTATAAATTTCTCGGCAGTTTTAATGGCGTTTTCGGCTTCGGTTTTAGATATGGTTAATCCTACCCCGTAGATTAAATAATTTCTTTCCTTTCGCATTTTATTAAATTTTTGAGTTAAAATTTTATATTCTTTACCTAAAATTTTTTCTACAAAATCAACAACTATTTTATGAGAACCAATAGCGCGAGGACGTAAACCAAAAGAAAAAACTAAGGATCGACCAGCCAACAGCATTGCTTCATAAGCAAAACGAAATCCTCCTTCTTCGTCGCCATCTTTAATTAAAGTTTTAGCACTTTTGAGGTTTCGATTAGCTCTGTTAATAATCCTATTTATTTGATCAAAGCCAATCTTTTCTGGTTTTAATAAACCCCTTTTAACGAATTCTTGATAATTCATTTTTATTGCCGATTAAAAATATTTTTGACTGAGCCAAAATGTTTTTAATGAAAGAATCCTTTTCTTCTAACTTTTTCCCCCAGTCGGTCAATGAAAAGATATGATAATTTATTTCTCTATCAAGTTGACTTTCAAGTTTGCTAATTTTTGAGATTAATAAGTCCTCGTCGGGATTGCCGATGAGCATCAAATCAATGTCGGAGAAAGAATCTTCTTTATTTTTGGCAAAAGAGCCGAAAATAAAAGCGACTTTAATATCTTGAATTTTCCCCAATATTTCTTTTAATTTCCCTTCCGCGCCTAATGTTTTAAAGAAAATACTTTTAAACTCGGGGTACAAGGGGTGATTTTTGTTCAATTTAAAAAAGCGGCTGTTGGCTTGATATTCGCTCAACAAAATGCCGCTTTCTACTAATCTGTTAGTGTCTTTTTGGAAAACTCCTGGTTCTTTCCCGATTATTCTTCCCAATTGGCGCAAATAATATGATTTCTGCGGGTCATTAAAAAAAATCTCAAGGATTAATGTTTGATTTTTGGTAAATTTTAGCGCCATGGTTTCGTTTGTTATCTACATACAATCGTATGCTTTCCGCATACATTTGTCAAATCTTTTTTGATTTAAAATTTTCTGCTTTTTCAAATCAACTTTTTCTCCTTGAAACTAAAAACTTTTGTTTTGGCGATGATGATATGGTCTAAAACGTCTATGCCCATTATTTTGCCGGCTTCGGTGAGCCGTTTAGTGATGGCTAAATCGTCTTCCGACGGCTCGGGGTCGCCGGAGGGATGGTTGTGGACTAAGATTACCGAAGCGGCGCAGGCGTCAATTGCTTCTTTAAAAACTTCGCGAGGATGGACAAGATTGGCGTTAAGTGTGCCGACCGAGACAAGCGCGCCAATTGAGACATTGCTAATTTTAATTAAATTATTGCGGCTATCTAAACATAAAATGACAAAATACTCTTTTTTCTCTCTGCCAAGTTTTTCGCGAAGGTAATTAACAATCGCTTGCGGCGAATTTAATAAAACTTTCTTAGGAACTTTTTCCTTTGCATATCGCTCTGAAACTGCCTGAAAAAGTTTTATGCCAAATGCGTTGGAGCGGCCAATGCCTTTAATCCGCCGCAATTCATCAAACGAGGCATCAAGCGCCCCTTGCAATCCTCCAAACATCTTAATCGCTTCTTTCGCCATCTGCTTACAATCCTTTCTGGGAGTCCCCAAGGTCAAAAGCAATTCCACTATTTCATAATCAAGAAAACCGTTGAGCCCTGATTGTAAAAATCTATCTCTAAGTCGTTTACGATGACCTGCCATTTTTCGCGGGTCTTTTTTATTTTCAATTTTGGGCAGGTCTTTTATCTTGAACTTTTTTTCCATTATCTCAATTTAACTTATTTTCGGCTCTTTTTCAATCTGTTTAAAATCCCATTTTTGAATAAGCCGAAGAAAAACCCCCTCCTCCCAGAGGAGGGGGGGGCAAATTTTTCTGGCAGGAGCGAGGCGATCTTCTGATGCTGCAAGTGGGCGTGGAAGGAATCGAACCTTCAACCTCTGTCTTATCAGGACAGCGTTCTGCCACTGAACTACACGCCCAAAACAAATAATTCTTTTTTTACCGGGAAATTTTTTATTTCTTTTTTAAAAATTAAATTTAACCCAATTTCTTTAAAAATATCTTCCCATTTTTTTTCGGTTCTGAAAGAGGTTGGATTGGAATTGCCAAAAAGTTTATCAAAAGAAATTCCGTGCAGCCGGCAAAACAAGCGCGAGAAAAATCCTTCTGGCATGTCCTCATAGACAATAACCCTCTCCCCCACTCTTTTTGCTTCTTTTAAAAGAGCGGTTGGGTCCCCGGCATGGTGCAAAACATAACTGATTAAGACAACGTCAAAATTATTTTCAGAAAAAGGAATGTCTCTGCCATTAAATCTCTGGAAAGGTATCTTTTCAAGTCGCCGGTCTTTGACGTCTATTCCGATAAGCTCGGCCTTAAAATAATCCTGAAATTTCTTCCCTACTATTCCCGAACCGCACCCTAAGTCCAAAATTTTGGAACCCTCTTTAATGAAGTCCCGGCAATCTAAAGACATCTCTTTTGCCGCTTTTTCGTAAAATGAGTGAAAAATTCGATAGAGGTTCATTTCTTTGCAAGAAATTTACTCTCCTGAGATTGCCGTTACCGGACAGGATTGAATTGATTCCTTAGCGCATTTTTCGTTCTTTTCCAGGTCCGCCCCGGCTTTGACCCGGGACTTGTTGTCCTCATCAATCTCAAAAACCTCCGGACACAAATTAGCGCATAATCCGCAACCAATGCATTTATCTTTGTCAACAATAACTTTTTTCATATATTTTATTTTACCAAATTCTGCTTTCCCGTCAAGTCCGTATTTTTAAAATGGTTGACCTCGGGTTTCCAATAATGAAAATAAATCAATTTTACCATTTCGCTCACTGAAAAATAACTAATAATTAAAAAAAAGACAATTAAAAGAGAGAAAAGAGACGGCGGGACAAAATGCAATGTCTCTTGACCAAAAGATGAAAAAGGCAGAGAAATTGTCACCAATAAAGTTAATAAGGAAATGGATATTAAAGGCAAACTGGGAATTTTAGCGTTCAGGAAAAATTTTCGGCTTCTGATGGAAAATATCAAAAATATCTCGGTGAGGATGCTGAGAATAAACCATAAGGTCTGAAGCAAAGAGGGCTGTACCTGGCGAAAAATGCCAAAAAAGGCAAAATCAAAAACGGCGCTTACTAAAGCCAAAAGAAAAATAAGCATAATGATTTTATTTAACTGATATAATTTTGGCTTCTTTAACTCTTCAATGTCAACCTTGTCTGAAGCAACGGCAATCAAAGGAAAGTCGGACAAAAGATTAACCAATAAAATTTGGCTCGGCAGCATTGGCAAAAAGGGTAAAAATAAAGAAATTAAGGCAATTGAGTAAAAGTTTCCGAAGTTGGAAGAAAGAGTGCATTTTATATATTTATTGATATTGGAAAAAATATTTCTTCCTTCTCTGATGCCGCCGATTATTACTTTGAGGTCTTTTTTTAGCAAAATTATATCTGAGACCTCTCTTGAAACGTCGCTGGCCGTGTCAACGGTAATCGCTAAATGAGCCGCCTTTAGGGCCGGAGCGTCATTTATCCCCTCGCCCAAAAAACCAACTTCGTATTTTTCAGAAAGCGCCTTTACTATTTTATATTTTGTGGTTGGCGAAACCCTGGCAAAAACTGAAAATTTCAGACAGGCATTGAAAAATTCTTTTTCCGAAAAGGATTCAATTGTTTCTCCCAAAATAACTTTCTGCTCATCGTCAATTAAACCAATTTCTTTGCCAACATTGCCCGCCACTTCCTTGCTGTCGCCGGTTATAATTTTTATTTGAACACCCAATTTTCTGGCGATTTGAATCGCATATCCGGCTGTCTTTTTTAAATGGTCGCGGAACGAAAAATAGCCGAGAAAAATTAAGCCATTTTCATCCTCTTTTGAATAAGTGTCTTTGCTGAATTTTTTAAAGGCAATGCCTAAGGTTCTTTTTCCTTCTCTGCCCTCTTTCTCTATTTCCCTGAGCAATGTTTCTCGGACAAAGCCGCCAAAAACGGTTGAAAGTTTCAAAATGATTTCTGGCGCCCCTTTAACGATTAAAATTTTGTCTCCCTGTTTGTCCTCTAAAAGAACGCTGTTTCGCATTCTAAATGAGTCAAAAGTAATTTCGGAAATTTTCCTAAAATTTTTGATAGCTCCTAAAATTTTTTTTGAGGCGTTGCCAAGAAGAGCAAAATCAAAAGGATTTGAAGAAGAGGATAATAAGCTATATAATAAACATTTCTCTTTGTCTTCGGCAAAAATTTCTTCTAAGACGAGTTTATTTTCGGTCAATGTCCCGGTTTTATCGGCGCATAAAATTTCTATATTCCCCAGGTCGTTGACAGCCGAGAGCCGTTTAACAACCACTTTTTTTCTTGCTAACTTCAAAGCGCCTCGAGAAAAAGCAAAAGTTACCACGGTCGGCAGGGCTTCGGGTAAAACGCTGACCACCAGGGCTATTGAGAAAATTAAAAAGTCAAAAAAACTTTGAGGTCCTTTTATTATTAAATTAACCAAGAAAATAAAAGAAATCGTGATTAAGACAATCCTTAAAATTATTTGGCTAAACATGGATAATTCTTTTTCGTAGACGCTCTCGCGGGCAATGCCGGAGACCAATTTTGCAATTTCTCCAAAAACCATTTCTTTAGCCGTGCCGACCACTATTCCTTTCGCCTCGCCGGAAACCACCGAAGTCCCGCCAAAAACAACGTTCTCGGCTTCAAAAATTTCCTGAGACACCTTGACAAGCGGCTGAGACGTCTTGGAAACAGGCGCCGATTCCCCGGTTAAAACCGTTTCATCAACTAAAAAATTATCGCTTTTTATGAGCCGTAAATCAGCCGGAATAACGTTGCCGGCTTCCAGTAAAACAATGTCTCCCGGAACTAAAAATTTTTTGTCTATTATTTTTTCTATTCCACTCCTTACTACCTTTATTCTTGAAGGAAAATATTTTTTTAAAAGCAAGACCGCTTTCTCGGCCCTAAATTCCTGAAAAAATCCCAAAAAGACATTGACAAAAACAAAAAATAAAATCGCTGCGCCGTCGATTTTCTCTCCGATTAAAAAAGCGATTAAAGCGGCGATAAAAAGAAGATAAACAAAGGACGTCTTAAATTGTCTTAAAATAATATTAATCGGTTTGAGCCCCTCGGTTCTGGCTTCGTTTAAACCATAAGTTTTGAGCCGACTGGCAGCCTCATTTTCTGAAAGCCCGTCTTCCCGACTCTTTAAGTCATTAAAAACTTCTTCAATATTTTTTGTTGTGTATTTTGAGAATTTCATTTGAGTTCGTTTCCTACTCCTTGCTCCAATACGACTTGGTTTTTTTATCCCGCACCTTTTTCAAAAGTGACAGTCACAAAAGAAATATCTAACTCTAAAAAAGGTGCGGGATTTATCTTTTAAAAATTAAGGAGATTAAGAAAAAGAGGGTTGCGACTAAAATAATCATCGGGCCGGCTGGAAATCCCGCGAGCTTAAAAAGCAGACCGCCCAAAAGAGAGCTTAAAACGCCGAGAACCGCGCTTCCCAAAGAATATTCCTTTAAATTCTTGCTTAAATTTCTGGCCGTTGCCGCCGGAATAATCACTAACGCTCCAACCAAAAGCGAGCCGACAATTTTCACCCCTAAGGCCACGATTAAGGCAATGAAAAACAAATAAATAAAATTTTGCTTTTTAATTTTTATTCCTTGGCTTTTGGCTAAATCCTCGGAGATGTGAGCTAAAATCATTTTAGGATAAATGCGGTTTATTACCAAAAATATCAAGATAGAAAAAACGGCTGAAATTAAAGTCATCTCAAAAGAGACCTTTGAAATATCTCCAAATAATGCCTCCAACAATTCCGGCTCGGGCACGATTAAAAATCCGATTGCCAAAGAAGCGACAAAAATAACGCCAACCAATGCCTCCATTGGCAAAGAAGTTTTTATTTCAAATAGCCAAATTAAAAAAATTCCCAAAAGCAAAAAAATAAAAGCGCCAAAAGAAACGTCTAAACCTAAAAGCAGAGCCAACCCCATTCCCGGCAAAGCAACATGGCCTAAGGCATCGCCGACCAAAGCCATTCTTTTAGTAAGCATCAGAGACCCCAAGTAGCCCGCCGCTCCGCCAATAAAAATTCCGGAAATTAAGCTGAATAAAAATTGACTATTCATGATTGTGTTGATAAAATTTTATTTCTCCGCCATAAAGCTGAGAAAGACGCTCCGTTGTTAAGTCCTTTGGAATGCTGTAACATAACATTTTTTTATTCAGACAAAGACAATCGGTAGCCAATTTATAAACAATGCTCAAATCGTGGGTCACTAACAAAATAGTCAAATCCCTTTCTTTTTTCAATTTCGCTAAAAACTCATAAATAGATTCCTGTCCGCCTATGTCAATTCCGGTCATTGGCTCGTCAAAAAGCAAGACCCGGGGATTTGAAGCTAATGCCCAGCCAACCAAAATCCTCTGAAATTGACCCGAAGACAAATCTCCGATTTTCTTTCCCAAAATATCTTTCTCCAACCCGATAGATTTTAAAATATCCTTGATTTCTTTTTCAGAAACATTTTTCAATTCAAAAAATTCCTCAACGCTGAGGGGAATGTCTTTTATAAAAGGCAATCTCTGAGGAACATAACCAATTCTGATTTTAGGCATCCATTCAATTTTTCCTTTATATGGCAAAATTCCCAGCAAGGTTTTTAACAGAACCGTCTTCCCTGCCCCATTTGGTCCCAAAATCGTCAAGACCTCCCCTTCTTTCACTTCAAAAGACAAATTCTCCAAGATTCTCTCTTTCCCTAAGTCCACATTTAAATTTTTAACTTTTAAAACAATTCCCTGTCTAAAAATCATGATTGATTTTTAACCTTGAATTACGAAATAGCTTCTATTGCAACATTTTGGCTTGGACTGCGCCTTTGCAAAAATTCTTCGGCAGACTTTGTTCCATAGTATGCCTCAGAATTTTTGCTTCGGCTCGTCCGCAAGCTAAAATGTTTCATAACGAATCCATTTCGTAATTCAAGGTTTTTAACGAATTTCCATATAAGTTATTATACCAAAAAAACCGCCCGACATGTTAACGTCTCGGGCGATTAACCTTTCAAACGTTTATTGGACTTTAGATTTTTCTTCAAATTGGCTGGGTTTGCGGCGGAGGAAGGATGGAATTTCCCATTTTCTTTCCTTGGCTAATATTTTCTTTTCTTCCTCTTTAATCGCCTTTTGCACTTCCAAGGCATCTCTTCTTACCTTAATTTCTACTTTTTTAGATTCTTCTAATGGAATTTGGGTTGCCTCTGGTGGTTTAATCTCCGGCAATCTGGATAGTTTTTTCTTAGCTTTTTTCTTTGGTTTTTCTTGAATTAAAATTTGTTTCTTAGCAGTTTCTTTTTCCCATTCATCCCATTTGCAACCTATGGCTAATAAAGTTATTTTGATTTTATCTTTTATATTTTGAGTAACCTTAAACGAAATTTCTGCTTTTGGGCCAATCGCTTCGGAAATACATTTTCCAATCTTTTCCAATCCGTCCAAACTGAGATTTGAACCTCCATCAATATTGAATAAAATTTTAGAAACTTCCTTAGGAGAATAAGGATATAAAGGACAAGAAAGGACCTTTCTAACTAATTCTTCAACTTGTTGGTCTGATGTTTGGACCTCGACGGTATTAAGATAAGCCAAATTTCCTTTACCTTCTAATGCTGTTTTTAAACAAGCAAAATCAATATTAATTAGTCCGGGAGAATAGATGAGTCCAAATAATCCCTTTAAATTATTAGCCAGAAATTCATTTATAATCAAGAGGGCTTCTTTAAAGGGGGTTTTTTGAGCAGCAATTTGGAAAATTTTCTCATTGGGAATAACAATTGAAATATTTAGATTCGGTTTTAATTTTTCCAAGGAAAGCCGGGCAATGTCCATTTTCTTTTTGCCCTCAAATTCAAAAGGCAAAGTAAAAATCCCGAGAGTAATATTTTTAAGCTCTCGGGAGATTTCGGCAAAAACCGGTGGGGCTCCAGAACCGGTTCCTCCTCCAAGCGAAGATATTAAAATACAAAAATCTGTGCCTTGTAAGAGCTCTTTAATTTTTTCTTTAGCCCCATCAGCCGCTTTTAGTCCTAATTCTGGTTTCATTCCCGTTCCCAAACCCTGGGTCATCTCTTGACCGAATTGAAAATGGATTGTCTTTTTGTTTGCTCTTTCCATGGCTTGCTGGTCGGTATCAGCCACGATAAAATCTGCTTTTCCCACTTTTTCAGCAATTTCTGAAACAATAGAACTTCCTCCGCCGCCAATTCCAATTATTTTTACCTTAATCTTGGGTAATAAAAACTTTGGTCCTTTTACTTTTTTTCTACTACTGGGTCTAATTGATGGGGCTAACTTTAAAATTTCCTCTTTTAAAAAGTGCCGCTTCAGTTGCCCTTTTAATTGCCCTTTTCTCATAATTTCTCTTCTTTCTCGAGCTCAACCAGGCTAGCTCTAAGCGTTCCCTTAGCCACGCTCAAAAGAGGCTCAGAGGCTACTTTTACTTCCCCAATTTTAATTGGTAAATTTATTTTCTTTAATCCCTCCTTAAATTCGTTTAAAAACCCTTCAGGACTCGTAGTTCCTCCAGTCAGAACTATTGGAATCGGTTTTTCAAATCTTAATCCGGGATGTTTTTTGAATTCCTCGACGAGCTTTTCCAAAATATAATCTACCAAATGCCCGTAATAGATGTAGAAGGCCTGTAAAGTTTTGTCTGAGCTGCATTTAGCTGAATTCAAATTCAGAGTAGCTTCCTTAATTGAAGTAATTTTACTTACTGACTCATTAGTTGCCTTGGCTACTTCTCCATCGAGCCAGTCGCCAGCTCTGGCTATGCTGAAAGTCAAAATTGGAATAGCCATGCTCGCTAAACAGACATTGGTCATTCCTCCTCCAATTGAAATTCCCAGCCCGGTAAAATCGTTACTCTGTAACTCTGAATAAACTACCGCCAAGCCCTCATTCAGGGGTTTAGCCCGGTATCCTAAATTTTCCAGCAATCTTTTAATAATATCTTGATGATAGGTTATATTCAGGTCAACGTCTATTGGAGACCCGGGCACTGAATAATAGACCAGTTCCCCTTTGGTTTGAGCTTTTTTCAATAATTCCCTGATGAGCAGTTCTACCACTAAAAAAGCCTCTTCTTCCTGAGGACTGAGCACTCCCTGCCTTAACGGCCTTCTAGTGATTTTACCAAAGAAGTTAGCAAATCTTATCGCATCTTCTCCTAAAAGGTAAAGTCTATTTTCCTTTCTAAAGTAGGCAGCATTATTTTTTTTCAATATATCTTCAGCAAAACTGCTATACTCCACGTCAAAGAAACAATTCCTGACGCTTTCATAAGAAACTTTTGGACCAGATTTTCGAGCGCAACAAATAAAGGCTGTCCCCACATCAAGCCCATTAGCAGATAGTTCTTTTTTTATATTTTTCGCCATAAATTTTAATCTAATTATTTTGCGACCTTTATCCGGTTTCAATCGTGAATGTTGACGTCAGACATCAACATAACTTTTGCGAAAGCAAAATGCTAGACGGGCCTTTTGGATAGCCCTTCCTTCCCGTAGCCCATTTTCTGATAAAGATAATAGGCCGAATATTTCTTTCCCTCCTTATCAAATCTTTTGGCTATTTCAAGAAGAGCATCTCTGGCTTTTTCAGCTTCTTTGCTTTCTGGGTCAATTCCTATTACCCTTTCGTATGTCTCAATAGCATGCTGAATTTTTCCCGGTGTTTTCTCCCAGACCTTTGCCATTTCTAACAATTCTTCACGGGCTTTGGTTTTAGTTTTATCTGGCATAATTGGAGTCATAAAATAAAATTAATAATTCATTGTTTATTAAAATCCGACCTTTTGTATGGCTTTATGCTGATTTTTTCTCAATTTTACCTTCTAATTTTTCTAATCTTTTCTTTAATTCGTCTCTTTCTTTCTCTGCTTCTATCTCCCTTGCTTTGCTGGAAAGGAAAGAATCCGTTTCCCACCAGTTAATTCCCATTTCTTTAGCCTTATCAACCCCGCATATCAAAAGTCTTATTTTGATAGTCAATAAATCAACATCAGCCAGTTTAATCTGAATATCGCCGGCAATAACTATTCCCTTGTCTAAAACAAGCTCCAAAACATCCTTAAGAGTTGAACCGCCAGTTGATGTTTTAATCTCTGTTTCTGCCATAAATTATGTTTTTAATTCTTTTTTAATTATCTTAGTTTTCCCAGGGGACCCAAATCTAAATTCAAATCTTCTTCTTTAAGTCCAAAAATCAATCTAAGCTCTTCTATTTTGGTTTCAATGGCCTGAAGATTTAATCCAAGTTTCTGGATCTCCATTTGAGTTAATTGCCCTCCTTCAACTCTCCTCATCGCTTCTTTCTCCACCAAATCAACAATGAGCTTAATTAAAGTCAAGACCAACTGGGACAATCCTGACTCTGCCTCTTGAGGATTATCAGCATTAATCATCTGGTTGATATGAGCCTGGGCTTTCTCTATTTGATCTTCCATTTTTTTTAAATAGACTTCGTCTCCCCTTTCATTGATATTTATTTTATCAGTTCTTTTCCCCTGCTGAGTTTGTAATCTTGACATAGAAACAAGAATAATTTTTAGCGAAATGGCTAACAAATCTAAATCGGCTATTCTCACTACTATATCTCCTTGGACTACCGCTCCTTTGTCAATCACTACATCCAAAGCATCAACTAAACTAGCATTTTTATTGTCCGAGTAAACCATAATTGGTCAAACTAAGCAAAGTGATAAGAGGGCCAAGGGCCGCTCATTTCAATGACAATCCCCTTGCCATTATATTTCTCTTTTAATTCTTCGACCTTTTTTTGAAAATCATTTAATTTTGTTTCTTCTATTAAATAGAAACTATTCAAAATCATTTGTTCTATTTTCCCGGTAAAGTCTTTTTCCAAAATTTTGGCTTTATTAGAACTGGTTGCCAACTGAGATAAACTTTCGTGGATTTCGCCCGTGATTTTATCTAATTCTTTTTCCTTTATTTCATTGATTTGGGAAACTGCTTGCTTTTTTGCAAAAAAAGCCATTCCTTTTGGCAGGGATTCTGCTTTTTTCTTTTTAGCCAAAACTTCCTCGCTTCCTTTTTCAAGAAATTCCTTAAAAACTTTTTGATTCAGGAATGCCTTTACTCCCCATTCCTGTTTTCCTGTTAAGTACTCTAATCTTTTTCTGAATTTTTCAAGATTTTTACTTAAGGTTTCTTCCAGTTTTTCCTTTGTCTTAAATATTACTCCGAATTGCATTGGAATTACTGACACGAGCTGGTTAGTACTTTTACCCATTGCCCGCTCAATTACTTCTTCGTGAATTTGAGCCTTTTCTTTAATCCAATTTAGGTCTTCCTGGGCTTTTTTTTGAATTTCTTCTGAGCCAAATTCTTCTAAAGAAACCTCGCTGACTATTGCCCGCAAATCCTGATAAGGAATAGTAAAAACCTCGCCTCCTCCCATTCCCTCTTCAGAAAACTTAGAATCAGTTTCCCCTGTAATACAATAAAGATAAAAACCCTTCATAAAGCGCGATACTAATATACGAATACATACTAATGATACGAATAAAAATTAGTATAATTCGTATTCATTAGCATATTGGCATCGATTATTACTCTTCTTTCTTTTCAAAACTCTCGGTGTCCATCTTTTTCCGCATCGCCGTTTTTTCATAACCAAGCAAATCTCCTTTAGCATCTAAATGAACTTCATAGGTTCCCAAAATGTCCATTCCTTCGGGGATAGATTTTTTTTCAATAATCTCACAAGTCACCACCCAGCCCTCTTTTTCTTTTTTTAATCCAACTCCGGCCGGTTCTTTAAAACCGGTCAAATCAGCTAATTGTTTTTTGGCGCTTTCTATAATTTCTTTTGGCTCCATGATTTCTCTACGAATTACGAATTTTTTACGAATATACGAATACGTTTTCGTATATTCGTATCTTTTCGTATTTCGTAGCCATTAATTATCGACCTTGTTATTTTGTTTTACTTTTCTCTTTATTAAGGGCTTCTAATCTCTCCAAAATATCTTTTTCTCTTTTTTGATGTTCAGCTTCAGTAATTTGTTCTGTTCCCAAAGCCATCTGTAAGTCCAAAAGTTCTCTTTGAAGTTTTTCAGGAGTATCTTCTAATTCTTCCACAGCCATATCTCGGACTTTTTCAGCGAGCCAAACAATACCTTTAATTGGGGCTAATAATATATCGTCTATTAAGAATGCCATAGTTTCATACATGCAAAACCAATTCTATGAAATTGAAGGGCGGAATGGGGCCCACATAAGTAAATTTAATCCTCCCATTATATTCGTTGATTAATGTCTCCGCCCTTCTATCAAATTCTTTCTCGTTTTCTTTTGGCACCAGAAAAGCGCTACTTAAAATCATTGTATCTTTCAAGGGCTCTCTGCTTCTTAAAAGTTCTCTTTCTTTAAAATCTACCGCTAATTTCTTTAAGGGACCGAGAATCTTTTCCGTCTCGCTTTCTCTTTTGGCATTAAGCGCTTTTTGGACTAATTCTCCTACCTCGGCAATTTTCATTTGAAAGGGATTTTTCTGGGCTTCTTTTTTTGCCTGCTGGATTTTTGGATTCTCTTTAACTATTTCTTGAAAAATGCTCGGCATATCTTTCCAAAATGCCCTAAGACCTAATTCTACCCTCCCTTCCACTATTGGAAACGTTTCCAAAAGTTCTTTTCTTTTTCCTCTTAATATTTTTTCTCTTACATCTTCTTCGCTTTTTGCCACTGTGTTAAAACGAACCGGTAAAACATCGTAGCCCTCTCTCATTACTTCCTCAATAACTTTTTGATGTCCTGTTAAATGTTCTTTGATAAATGAATACTCTTCTTTTAATGTATCGCTCACCGCTATCGCCAAGTTCCCTTCGTTAATAGTATAAACTTCTTTCTCATCCTGCCCCAAAATATTGAACCCTGAACCAGAGTCGCCGAAGGCGACACGGTTCAGGACTAGCCCCGCACCGTGCTCTGCTCTGGTGCGGGGTTTTTGGGGATTTCCCTCTTTAATGACGCAGTAAAGATATTTTCCCATAACACCAGTTTC
>Ga0210017_1003424_pt1 | contig 13292 bp, 17 predicted proteins | sample CryGeyCG2014_020_FD_183966 | JGI IMG/M metagenome (GOLD analysis project Ga0210017, IMG submission 183966) | Groundwater microbial communities from aquifer - Crystal Geyser CG08_land_8/20/14_0.20 (SPAdes) (version 2) | ecosystem: Environmental > Aquatic > Deep subsurface > Groundwater | place... | reverse complement strand
TTTCTCAAAACCATCGGCTCGAACCGCCGCCTTGCGGCGGGAAAATTGGCGATTGATTTCAAAAATCCGTGGAATTACCTTGCCGAAATGCCCGCCGAAGCGAGGGGCGAAGCCCCGAGCGAGGCAAATCACGCTGTAAATAAACTTTGGTGGACCCAGCGAGATTTGAACTCGCAACCTCTTCAATGCCATTGAAGCGCGCTGCCATTGCGCCATGGGCCCATTATTTTTAACTATTATATATCAATTCTTAGATTTTGAAAAGGATTAAAAAAACCCAAGTAAATCAAATGTCTGCTTGGGTTCTATTCTTCTTCATCGGCTAAATTTAAAAGAGTAGTTATTAGCTTTTGAGTAATTCCTTCTCTTGAATTTACTTCAGGCCTTTGAAACCTTAATGGTTCGCCAATTTTTATTGTGATTTTCTTCCAAAGAAGTACAAAAAACATAAAAATCAGCGAGTTAAAATATACTTTATCTGACGAGTCCATTGGTGTCTTTTTTTCAATTTCAACCCAAAGCGGCACTACTAAAGGATTTGTTATACGAATTAATGAACTTATTCCTTCTTGCAACGGCCTAATTTTCCCTTTTCCTTTGGGGCTATGGAAAAAATCTTTTCCCTTTTCAGTTCTTCCCCCTTCTCCAAAGATAATCACTATCCCGTTCAATTTAAGGATTTTCACCAGCTTTCTAATGGCTTTTATTTTTTCTTGTTCATTTTCTCTATTAATAGCAACTGCTGCATACTTTAGTAGCCAATGCCAATAGGGAGAGCCAAGATAGTTCTTTTTATCCGGAGTACTTATCGGTATACGTGTCAAGGGATGACGAAGGTATCCTCGATAACACATCACCGGCAGTAATATCGGCTCTAATAAACTTGGGTGATTTGAAACAATGATTATTTTGCCTTGATTGTGGGGAAAACGTTCGGGGTGAACAATGCGAATTCTTCCAAAAAACCTAAATAAGATAAAAAGAATCGCAAGAAGTAATCCGATCGGATATACTAATAGTAAAATCATTATTCTATCAAATATTTTTTTAAATAACTCTAACAGCTTTTGCCTATAGGCTAAAATCTTTCTTTTTATCTTATCTTTTATCGCTTTCATTGTGTTTCTCCTTATTAAAATGTTAAAGAACAAGAAATCTCTATTTTCCAATATCCCAATTATAACAAAAATCCTTTTTTTAGCAAGGGTAAAGTTATCGTAATTGAATAGAATTTGCCGTAATACTTCCATCCTGATTAGCAGTGCCGTTTATTGAGATTGTTTTGCCTATTTCAAGGTTGTTCAACGATCCTTCGGCCGATTTTGTAGTCGCGGTGGAATCCGAAAAAAAGACAATTTTTGAGCTAGCGTCTGGCATTTTCAACGTTAAACTTTGTTCATCTTTAGCAATCACTTCACCTGTAAGAAATCCTGCTCCAATTCCCTTTCCAGCTTTTTCTTGAGAAAATTGCTGACGTTGTTCAGAAGAAAGATTTTGGAAGCGGGGCGTTTTACTTTCTTGATATTTTATCCCGCCATAAAATGCTCCACCACTGACTATAATTACTACTACAAAAATAATTAATAGTATTTTTTTCATATTTCTTGGCGCCTATGGCCTTACGAAGTCCGATCTCGCGCGTTCGCTCAGTAACAGTAGTAAGCATCATATTCATAATGCCGATGCCTCCCACAATAAGAGAAATGCCGGCAATGGAAGCGAGAAGAATGGTAAGAGTATCGTTTTCACGTTTTGTTCGGTGATAAATGAACCAGTGTCAATTTGAACGTTTCGTACCGCTGGATATGCGACAGTTGTCCCAATAACTGAAGTATTGGTATTCGTGCCCTTTGCCGTAACTTGATAACGATTGGAAAGTTCAGGCGCAACGGTTTTAGCAAGAGTAATTTCTTTTTGAATAGCATCGGCATCTTTACGAGGGCTCGCGCGATAGCCACTCTTTGTATCTCGCCTCCGGAAAGCTGGTTTGAGTAATTGTTGAAGTAACAACAATGTCGCCTTCTTTAAGGCCGTTTACGATTTCAACCTGGGTGTCTTACGTCAGTAACGATAGAAGCAGATAAGCTCATACCGGGCTTTACTTTCTCATCTTGCGTATCAAGGTCGATTTTTACATTGTAAGTGACAACGCCTTGTGAAACAGCGCCAACGGTATCAATTTCCGCAACTTCTCCGGTAATGGAAAAATTTTCAATAGCATCAAAAGTAACAGTTACTTTTTGTCCGGCCTTAATTTTAGCAACATCGATTTCATTAAGAGTAATCTCGGCTATTTTTTGTTGAGTGATAAGGGTGGTAAGCGCTGTGCCAGAGGAAACCGAATCTCCTTTTATAATATTTATTTTGGAGACTATTCCATACCCAAAACATCTCGCAGGTCTTTCATATAATCAGATAGTTTAAAAAAGGCGGTGGAGACATCGTTGTAACCGTTTTCATAAGCGTTATTCAACGTGCGTTCAGTAACTATATCTCCGGAAACTTTTGATTTTATGTCTATTTGGTCAGAAGATGAAATTTGACCGCTTCCAGAGACAGAGACAATAAGTGTACCTTTTTCAACCGCCGCGATTGCATAACGAACAGCGCTGTCATTGTCTTTAAGTTTCTGATAACCAAAATAGCCGTCAATAATAATTAACAAAAGGATTATTCCTGTTATCGCCTTGTGCTGAGGTATTCGTCTGAATATTTTAGAAAACATATTTATATCTTGTTTCCGTTAAAAATTCATATAAGCTTTGCCTCAATCTGACCTTCTTCGTTGGGAGAGCCGATAATTACCACCCGATCGCCGACTTTGAGGCCATTTTTGATTGTTGCTCGACCTTTGGTAATAGTGGTATTTTCGCTTGTGATGATTACTTTCTCTACGTTCTCGCGCCCCTTAATGACAAACTCGTTCTCTTTTACTTCAATAATCTCACCGAAGGCGCCGTGGCCTGAAATAAAATCGCCGGGTGGAAGAGGAAGTTTTCGCCAGTCGCCAAAAAATCCGGTTTTAGGTCCGGCAAAATTTTTATGATAACTTTCTGCCCAACGATATGAGAAACGCGCCTTCATTTCGCCAATCAACATGCCGGCACTAAATATCAAAACAATTATTACAAAGCCAGCGAGTCCAATAATAATCCATTTAAAAATATCTTTGTTCATATATTATTTATTAAATATCCTAATAATAATTTTTTTTGTAAAGAAAAAACCGAAGAGTAAAAAAAACCATGCCAATACTTATTGTAAAAGCTATTAGGCCCGTAATCGGCAATGATTCAAGAATAGCCGAACTAAAGTTCTGCCAGAGAGCAAAGAAAGTTCCGAAATCGCTGATAGCAGCAGAAATAAAGTAAAGAATACCAGAATTTTCCATCTGATTTATCAACATTGTCCAGGAAAAAGAAACGGCCAAAAAAGAAACAACTAAAAGACCCGCAAAACCAAACACCAATCTCCTCGTGTGTTGTAGTTCTTGTTCTCGTTTAATTGCCAGAATTATCCGGCCATAAAGCCCGGCCGGCGGCTCAACTTGCCTCATATTACTAATACGAAAAAAAGATGCCTTTTGGTGCATCCCGCCAGGCGATTTTTTCTTTTCGCCATCAAAGTAGATTAAAGAAATTTTCAACGGTTAGTCCGGCTTGTTTAATAATTGACTTTAAAGTTTTAGGAGTCAAATCCTTCTTATGGAAAGGTATGGTAATTCTTAAATTAAGATTGTCCGGATGACGCAATTGGATATGGCTTCCTGAACGATGATATTCGTAAAAACGAGCTCTTTTAAGAGCTCGAATTACTAATAGAGATGGTATCCTGGGAAGTTTTGACATAAAATAAAAATATAAAATTATACACAAACTTTCATTCTTTCTTTTTTCGTCTCAAACGTTCTATGCGAATGTAATATTTTATCTTTTAACAATGCTTCAAGATAGCAACGGATAGCATCTTTTGCCATTTCGCGAGCTTCTTTTAGATTATCTCCTTCGGTTACTAATCCGGGCAGTTTAGGAACAGTTACTGTATATCCTTCTCCATTATAGTCAAAGACGACTTCGTATTGATAGATTTTTTCTTTACGTTTTTTCATATTTTAATCTTATCAAAATATAATAAACAGTGTCAAGTCTAATTTTTGGGAAAGAGTTTTTTGAGACGAAGAATGGCCCTTCTATGTCGGCTTTTTACGGTATTTAAGGACTCTCCTATTGTTTAATTAAAATCTCCAGCGATTTTTCATCGCCTTTAAGATAGTCGGCTATAAGTTGATTATCCAAACGGTTTTGCATATTGGTGCCCTCGCCGCGACTCGAACGCGGAACCACTTCCTTAAAAGGGAATTGCTCTACCAGTTGAGCTACGAGGGCAAGCCACATTTTGCTTTCGCAAAAGTGGAATTTTTAATTTTTAATTTTCAAACCTTTTGGAAATTGTATCATTAAAAATTGATTGTAAATTGAAAATTGTAAAATTGAAAATTTATTACAGACCCTCTTCTTTGAGTTTCTCCAAAAGCTCTTTCTGTTTTTTGGTTAATTTCTTTGGTGTTTTAATAATCAGCTCAATATACAAATTTCCCCTGCCAAAACCGGCAAAATGAGGTATTCCTTTACCAGAGACCCTTAAAACCTTACCTGATTCTGAGCCAGAAGGAACTTTTAGTAAAATTTTATTTCCCTGCCTACCCGGCAGGCAGGCATCTAAAATTGCTATCTCAATTTCATCTCCTAAGGCCGCTTGAGAAAAATTAATTGGGATAAAAGTGAATAAGTCGTCTTCTCTTCTTTCAAAAACAGGATGTTTTTTTACCAAGACCCTTACATATAAATCACCGGCTTCCCCACCTTTTCTGCCTGCCTCTCCTTTGCCAATAATTTTTATTACTTGATTTGAATCAATTCCGGCCGGAATAACGATTTTAATATTCTCTTCTCCTTTTACTCTGCCTTCGCCCTTACAAACATTGCAAGGTTTTTCCGGTATTCGACCTTCGCCCTTACATTCGGGACAAACAGTCCAATGGGTAAAAGAACCAAAAAAAGATCTTTTTACCTGTTGGACTTCTCCTGTTCCCCGACAAGAAAAACATTCTTTTACAGCTGTATCAGGTTCAGCTCCCCTACCCTGGCAGCGAGGACAAAGGATTTGTTTATATAGAGAAATTTCTTTCTTAAAATCTGTTAAGGTTGCTTCCAAAGGAATTTCTATGTCAATTTTTATATCTCTTCCCTTTTTGAGATTCTTTTTTCGGGCTGTTTTATTTCCTCCAAAACCAAAAAAATCCTCAAAGACATCATTCAAGTCCTCAAAGCCAAACTCAAAACCTGAATCTTCGCCTGCATTTTCAGCAAAAGGTCTACCCCAAGCCCAATTAAAGTCGGTATTCCCAGCTCCATCAAAGGTTTGGCCAAATCTATCATACTGGGCTTTTTTTTCTTTATCAGACAATATCTGATAGGCCTGATTTATCTCTTTCATTTTTTCTTTATCGCCACCTTTGTCTGGATGATACTTATGGGCCAATTTATAATAGGCCTTTTTTATTTCCTCTGACGAAGCGCCGCGAGGAATACCTAAAATTTTGTAATAATCCATAAAATTGTAAATTAGAATTTATTTCTTTTCTTTATATTCTCCTTCTTCAGATTTCGGCTCATCATCCTTACCAGATTTTTTTTCTTGGTTAGTTTTGTATAACTCTGCTCCGATTTTTTGAATTACATTTGAAAGTTCCTGGGTTTTATTCTTAATTTTTTCTATATTATCACCATCTTTCGCTTTTTTCAACTCTTCAATTTTTTGTTCAACTTCTTTTTTTATCCCGTTTACAGCGGGATTGCTTTGCGCCTCTTTTAGAGTTTTCTCGCAAGTATAGATTAAATTATCCGCTATATTTTTATTTTCAATTAACTCTTTTTTTCTTTTATCTTCTTCTACGTGAAGTTCTGCTTCTTTTTTCAGTTTTTCAATTTCTTCTTTTGAGAGGCCGATAGATCCCTCAATTCTTATTGACTGGCTTTTGCTTGTTGCCTTATCTTTGGCAGAAACATTTAAAATACCATTAGCGTCAATATCAAAAGTAACTTCAATTTGGGGCATGCCGCGCGGAGATGGCGGAATTCCGTCCAGAATAAACCTGCCCAATGTTTTGTTATCTTGAGCCATCGGTCTTTCTCCCTGCAAGACATGTATTTCTACTGACGTCTGATTGTCTCCAGCCGTGGAGAAAATTTGGCTTTTATCTGTCGGAACGGTTGTATTTTTGGGAATTAAAACGGTAGAAACTCCACCAAGGGTTTCAATGCCCAAAGAAAGAGGCGTTACGTCCAGAAGTAAAACTTCTTTCATGTCTCCCTGGAGGATTCCTCCCTGAATTGCAGCTCCAATTGCCACCACTTCATCAGGGTTAATTGATTTATTGGCTTCTTTGCCAAATAATTTTTTAACTTCTTCTTGAATTTTTGGCATTCTGGTTTGTCCTCCAACCAAAACAATTTCTTCAATGTCTTTGACTCCAAGTTTTGTTTCTTCTAAAATTTGTTTTACTAAATTAATGGATTTCTTAATATACTCTTCCACTAAGTTCTCAAGCTGGGCTCGGGTTAATTTTAGATAGAAATGTTTCGGCCCGGAAGAATCAGAGGTAATAAATGGAAGATTAATTTCTGTTTCCATAGTAGTGGATAGTTCAATCTTAGCTTTTTCTCCTGCCTCTTTGATTCTCTGAAGGGCTAATTGGTCTTTTGCCAAATCAATTCCTTGTTCTTTTTTAAATTCTTTGATAAGCCAATCCATTATTTTTTGGTCAAAATCATCTCCGCCAAGATGGGTATCTCCGCCGGTTCCGATAACCTTAATTGTTTCTTCGGTAATATCCAGAATTGAAACATCAAATGTCCCTCCGCCAAAGTCATAAACCAAAATTTGCTGTCCTTTCTTTTGAGTCAAACCATAAGCTAAGGCTGCAGCTGTTGGTTCGTTGATAACTCTGTTTACTTTCAATCCGGCAATTTCGCCTGCCACTTTGGTCGCTTTTCTTTGAGAATCATCAAAATAAGCCGGACAGGTGATGATAGCTTCAGTAATTTTCTCTCCTAATTTTTCTTCGGCGTCTTGTTTTAATTTTTGTAAAATCATAGCTGAAATTTCAGCCGGTTTATACCATTGGCCCCCCATTTTAATTTCAACTCCTCCATCTTTTGCTTCTCTGAGTTCATAGGGCAGGAGTTTTTTATCTTTTACCACCTCAGGATCTGAGAACCTTCTGCCTATTAATCTTTTGACCGAAAAAATAGTGTTTTGAGGATTGGTAACTTGCTGTCTTTTAGCAATTACGCCAATTAATCTTTCTCCATTTTTTGTCAAAGCAACAACCGAAGGCGTAGTTCTAGCTCCTTCTTTGTTTTCTATAATTTTCGGCTGACCGGCCTCTACTAACGCCATCGCCGAAAAAGTTGTACCTAAATCAATACCTATTATTTTTGCCATGTTATTATGTTAAAATGTTAATATGTTAAATAATTATTTTGCGACTTTTACTTTAGCGGGTCTGATGACCCTGCCATACATTGTATATCCTTTTTTGACTTTTTCAATTACTATACCGGATTCTTTTTCTTTTGCCTCAACGTCTTCAACTATTTCCTGGAAATTCGGGTCAAATTTTTGGCCTAAGCATTTTATTTCTTCTACGCCCTGGTTTTTTAAAAAGTCCAGAATCTGGATTTTTATATTCAAAACACCCTTTACCCATTCGTTTTCTTTAAAATCTCCTGATAGTTTTTTTTCCGCGAGCTCAAAATTATCCAAAATCGGCAGAAATTTTAAGAGCAATTCTTCGTTGGCATACTTAATTAATTCTTCTATTTTTTCCATTTCTTCTTTTTTATAATTCAAAAAATCCGCTCTTTCTCTTTTCCAGCCGTTTAAATATTCATCTCTTTGTTTTTGACATTCCTCAAATTGCTTTTTCAAATCTTCCAAATCTTTTTTTGTTTTTTCCATATTTTTTTAGTTATTCAATGTTTTTATATTAAACAAATTAACTGCAGAAGTCAAGAATAACAAAACAGGCCTTTTTTTATTCTTTTAAAATATGGTAAAATATTTTAATGGGTAAGAAAAAGGCAATTATATTTTTAATGGTTATCTTGGCAATTGCGGCGTTTTTTCGGCTGTGGAAATTGGACTCAATTCCGCCTGGACTCTATCCTGACGTGGCGATAAACGGAAACGATGCTTTGGATACCTTGAAAACTGGACAATGGAAATTGTTTTATCCCGAAAATAACGGTCGGGAAGGCCTTTTTATGTGGTTGATTGCCTTCTCTTTTTTAATTTTCGGACCAAGTATCTGGGCAATAAAAATTGTAGCAGCAATTATTGGAATTTTCACTGTTCTCGGTTTGTATTTACTAACAAAAGAGTTATTCCAAAATTCAAAATTCAAAATTCAAAATTCAAAATTTATTGCTTTGCTAGCGAGTTTCTTTTTAGCTATTTCTTTCTGGCATGTTAATTTTTCCCGTCTGGGATTCAGAGCAATTATGGTTCCCTTTATTTTAGTTTTCGGATTTTATTTTCTGCTTAGAGGGTTTCGCCAAAAAAGAGTTTTGTTCCTTATAATTTCCGGCATTTTTTTCGGTCTGGGTTTTTACACCTATATTTCTTACAGATTTGTTGTTCTGCTGTTGGCAATCGTTTTAATCTGTCAGTGGTTTATTTACAAAAAACAAAAAAATCAAAAAAAATTCTTAATTCTTACTTTTTACTTCTTAATTTTCGTTTTTATTACTGCCTTACCAATTGGCATATACTTCCTTTCAAATTCCGGTGATTTCTTTGGCCGAACAGGCGATGTCTCAATTTTTAATTCAGAAAAACCTTTTTATGAATTAGGAAAGTCGCTAATTTTGCATCTGGGAATGTTTAATCTTTATGGCGACCTAAATTGGCGTCATAACTTTGCCGGCTCTCCCCAACTTCTTTGGCCTGTCGGAATACTCTTCTTAATCGGTTTAATTATTTCAATTAAAAATAAAAACTATTTATTGCGAACCTGGTTTTTAATTATGTTATTGCCGGGATTTTTATCTTTTGAAGGGATCCCTCATGCCTTAAGAGTTATCGGAGTAATCCCTCCTGTTTTTATTTTTGCCGGACTCGGCGCCTTCTGGCTTTTTGAAAAAATAAAATTTTTCTTTAAAACAAGAAGGCAGAAAATATTTTTTTATCTTTGTTTTGCTTTATTTTTAATTTCTATTGCTTTTAGCGAATTTGATAAGTATTTTTACCAATGGGGAAAAAGCCCTGAAACAGAAAACGCCTTTTCTAAAAATTATGTTGAAATTGGAAATTATCTAAATTCTTTACCAGATGATGTTCAAAAGTATGTGATTGTAAACCAAGGGGGTGTGCCTGTTCCTTTTCCTGATGGTATTCCAATGCCAGCCCAAACTCCAATGTTTATTGAAAGAGTAAAATTTGGCAAAATTCGTTCAACCTACATATTGCCAGAGGACTTAAATAAAATTAAAATAGATGAAAAGACAATAATTATCTCTCTTCATTATGTCCAACCGTAAAACTAACATCATTGCTATTTGTCTCTTAGTTTTTTTGTTTATAATAGCTGTTTTTAGTATAAAGGATGACTCTCTAACTATGGATGAACTGGCCCATCTACCGGCCGGTTATTCTTATTTGACCCAAAAAGATATGCGCTTAAATCCAGAACATCCCCCATTAATGAAAGATTTATCAGCCATACCTCTGCTTTTTATTAAAAATATAAAATTTCCATCCGAAATAAAGAGCTGGAAAGAAGATATTAATGGGCAATGGGATTTTGGCTTTGATTTTCTATATAAAAGCGGAAACCCTGTAGATAAAATGATTTTCTGGGCAAGAATTCCAATGATTTTAATCTTAATTCTGCTTGGATTCTATGTTTTTCGTTGGGCAAAAGAGCTTTTTGGAAATAAAATTGCCCTTCTTTCTTTATTTTTATTCTCTTTTTCCCCGACCCTTTTAGCTCACGGCCGGCTGGTTACTACTGATGTCGGAGCAGCTGCCGGAGTATTTATTGCTACTTATTATTTCCTGAGATTTCTGAAAAATTCTTCAAAGAAAAACCTTATTTTAGCAGGAATCTTTTTCGGACTTGCCGAGCTGGCAAAGTTTTCTCTGATTCTCCTTTTTCCCTCTTTTGCAATCACGCTTTTCTTCTGGCTAATCAGCAAATCATCAGATTTAAAAACTTTCTTAAAAATCGGTAGCCGCTATCTTCTCTCTTTGATTTTTATTTTCATAATAGGTTATGTTTTAATTTGGGGTGTTTATCAATATCATACTTGGAATTATCCTCCGGAAAAACAAGTACGAGATACTCAATTCATACTTTCTTCTTTCGGCAATAAAACGCTCGCAAATACGGTTGTCTGGATGGCTGATAAGCCAATTTTAAGACCTGCGGCCCAGTATCTTTTGGGATTTTTTATGGTGTTGCAAAGAGCTTCCGGCGGTAATACCACCTACTTTTTGGGTGAAATTTCAGCGGCTGGCTGGAAAACTTATTTTCCAGTAGTTTATATAATAAAAGAGCCTTTATCTTTTCATATTCTTTTAATAATTGCTCTTCTATATCTTGCCTGGCTAGTTAAAAAACCCTTCTGGCATAAACCCGTTCAAAGGACTCGCCTCTGGCTGACTTCTCATTTTTCTGAATTTGCAATGTTGGTTTTTATTGTAATTTACTGGGCAACCAGTTTAAAGAGTAATCTTAATATTGGAGTCCGGCATCTTTTGCCTGTTTTCCCTTTTACAATTTTATTGGTAAGCAATATTACAATATCTTGGTTGAAATCACCTCTTCTTAAACCCAGCTCCACTTCTTTCATAAAAGTGGGGCTGGGTAAAATAAAAAAGGCCTTTTTGGCTTTGCTTTTAATTTGGCAGGCAACAAATGTGATAGCTGTTTATCCCTCTTTCTTATCTTATTTTAATGAATTAGCCGGCGGACCCGAAAATGGTTATATTTACACGGTTGACTCCAATCTTGACTGGGGCCAGGATTTAAAACGATTAACAAAATGGGTTGAAGAGCAAAAAATTGATAAAATCTATATTGATTATTTTGGCGGCGGAGATGCAAAATACTATCTAAAAGAAAAATTTGCCCCATGGTGGGACACAAGAGATCCAAAAGAACTACCAAAAGCAAGTTATCTTGCTGTTTCAGCAACTTTTTTACAAGGCGGCCGAGGAGAACCAACTCCTGGTTTTAACCAACCAACCGGCTATTACCGCTGGCTTGATAATTACGAACCTATCGCTAAAATCGGCAACTCAATATTTGTTTATTATATATTTTCCCAAAAACAAATTCCACCTGATTTTTAATATCTCAAAAAACATTTTAATTACACTTTTAAATTTTACCTTGCTATCTGGATCGTTTACCCAATTTATGGGAATTTCTTTAATTTTATAACCCAGTTTTTTTGCTATAATTAGGACTTCGGGATCAAATCCGAATTGGCGAATGGTGACTCGGGAAAAAATATCTTGAGCCGCCTTTTTTTTAAAACCCTTGAAACCACATTGAGTATCTTTAATTTTCCAAAGACCAATAATTATTTTTCTAACTAATTTAAAACCTCCTCCTAAAATTACTTTTCTTAACCAGGGCTGAGGCACAGACAGAACTGCTCCCTTAATATCCCTTGAGCCGATAACAACATCATATCCTGTTTCAAATTCTGGCCACATTTTCTCAAGCTGGTCAATTGAAGTTGAATTATCAGCATCAGTAAAAATTCGATATTCTCCTTTGGCTTCAAGTATTCCCTGTTTTACCCCAAAACCTTTACCTTGCCGTTCCTTGAATTCAAGAGCTTTCAAGTTTTTTATCTCTGGCATCAAATTCTTTACCGCCTCAACCGTTCTGTCGGTTGAACCATCGCTTACTACAATAATTTCAGAGATATAACTTTGTTTTCTTAAATAATTATTGATTTCTCGCAAGGTCTTTGGCAATCTTTTTTCTTCATTATAAGCCGGGACAATCACTGAAAGATAAATTTTTTGGTTTTTCATTGTTTTATTATAACACAAAATTTACCTCGTTAGAAAGTCCTATTATTTAAGCCCCGTTAGAGATTTGCTTTCTTTGTGTTTTTTCCTTGTCTTTGTAATCTCTAACGGGGTAAACAATAATAACAAAAGCGCTTTAAGCTTGAAAATATGTTCTTTCTAACGGGGTTTAATTATTATCTATGGGTCTCGGGAAAAATAAAAATTTTTTCAAATCTTAAATCAATATATTCAAGATTCCTCCTTTTTTCAGAAGGAATTCTTTCTTTTAGAATAATACTTAATTCGGTTAATTGCCAGTCTAAATTTTCTTTTGGATTAAAATAAATTTCCCAACCCTCTAAGGTTTTGATGGTTAATTTTTCCTCAGAAGCCAAAAAAAACTTTTCAATAAGGATTTTTAAATCGTTTTTTAATTTAAAATTGATTTTTAAAATTTGTTCAATTTCCCCTTTTCCAATAATGGATTCTCCGATTATCTTCGGCATTTCTAAAGACATTTGGCTGACCTTCTCAAATATCACCCCTTCCTTATCAATAAAATAACAATTTTCTTCTTCAGTTATACTTTGACAAAAAATAGCCACAGCTGTCCTTTCTTCAACTTGGATCACTAAGCCGTCTGGAAGTTTTCTTTTCAGGTTTATTTTAACAATTTGAGGATATTTTTCTAAAATATTTTTAGTTATTTCATTTAGATTGACTAGGAAAATATTTTTTTGAGCAACTGAGATAATTTTTATAATTTCTTCGCTTGAGATCTTTTTGGTCCCAAAAACTTGAATTTTCTCTATTTGAAAAACCGAAGAAAAAATAAGAAAATAAATAATTCCCCCCGAAGAAGCGGCAATTAAAAAGAATAGCCAAAAAAACCTATTTTTTATGATTGATTTTTTCTTTCTGGTTCTATAATTTTTTTTATATTTATATTTTTTCACAGATGTCTCTTGTTTTTTCTAAGTTTTTCAAAAATAAAAGTTGGCCAATAAATCCAAGAAAGAGGCAAGTCTTGGGTTTTTAGATACTCTTTTTTAGAACCGCCAAAACCTTTTTTGAATAAACTCAACCCCAACCAAGGATGATTCTTTTTATCTCCAGGCGCTATCCCCCAAAAGTTATATTTTTGACAACCCCTATTTTTCGCTTCCCTTATTGCCTCCCATTGTATTAAATAAGAAACC
>Ga0210017_1003417_pt1 | contig 13304 bp, 11 predicted proteins | sample CryGeyCG2014_020_FD_183966 | JGI IMG/M metagenome (GOLD analysis project Ga0210017, IMG submission 183966) | Groundwater microbial communities from aquifer - Crystal Geyser CG08_land_8/20/14_0.20 (SPAdes) (version 2) | ecosystem: Environmental > Aquatic > Deep subsurface > Groundwater | place... | reverse complement strand
CAGTCACCGCCGTCTATACCCGCGCCCGAAGTTAACCCATCAGATCACTTTGATAGTTGGGCCAGGCTTCTTAACTTAAACGCCGACTCTTCGCTAAAAAACTTTTTTGATAATATTCACCATCTGGGAAAAGACGCAATTAACGAACTTTGCTATAAATTTGAACAGTATCTTTTGGGTCAACGGTTAATCCGTATTTACGGCAAAGAGGTTATTTATCAGAACTACCTTAACTATGTTTATTTAGGTAGCGTTAACGGCGTCCCTATCCACGGTATGGAAGCCGGGGCAGAACTATATTTTGGCAAAACCGTGGAAAATCTCAATAACGGCGAAATGCTAATACTGACCGGCATGGCCCAACAACCAAGCGGCTACTCGCCTTTGGCCCGTACCCTGACTCCGGCGGAAATCGCTCAAGGGATTACCTCGGCCGACCAGATTATCCGTAATGTTGCTTTAAACCGGGTCAATCTTTTACTAGGTAAAGGCGTGATCAACCAAACTCAGGCCCAACATATCCGTGAGCAGATCGCCCAGGTCCAGTTCACCAACCAACCACCGGATCATCTGACCAATGTCGTCCCCGATCAAGCCCAGGCGTCGTTGGCAAAGGCTTTAGCCCAACCAACCCCTACCGCTGGGAATATTATTGATATTACTAATCCCGCCGACACCTTCACTAGCCACTCAGCCGCCGAAACCGTCAACGCTCTTTCTCAAACGGGGACGGAGTTGCCGATGCAGAAACAGGTGGAAACTTTTCTGGCGCCGATGCTCCAGATTGACCACAGTGGCACGGTTGAGGGTTTAGTCTCTCACCCGCAAACGATCGACCAAGTGGCTCAAGATCTTGAAATTCTTATTAACAATGGCCAGCAACAAAATCTTCACGGAGATAAGCTTTATCAATTTTTAACAACAGAGCTGAATAAACTGGGTGTTCCCTTAGATAGTAAAGAAGCTCAAGATAGTATTCGTTACTTTGCCGCCAGCACCATTGATCAACAAGGTAATGCTAAAGCCGGCCAGTGTTTCCGCGCCGTCCAAGCAGTCACCGGCCTGAATTTTAGTGGGTCGGATATGGTAGCTGACATTGGTGGTTGGCCGCTTACTTCGCCGAAAGACATTCTTAAAACTTTATATGGATCACTAAAGGATGCCGTCACTTTTGAAAATACGATTTTGATTAAATTCCACTCGGTCGATCAACTTAATGTCGGTGACCATATCGTTATCGACAATCCTAGCTCGGATGCGGCCGGACACGTCGCTTTGATCATTAAAAAAGGCGTTAACAGTCTCGGTCAGCCGATGGCGGAAATCTTTGATGTCAATGCCGACGAACATGGCACCGCTCGCATTATTACCGTCACCAACGATAATATTAATAGCCTTTTAACTCATCAACATCAGGCAGCGATCGTCCGTCTCACCCAAACATTTCAAGATAACGCCATTGTTCCGACCAGCAGTCTGGTCGAGCGTCACCAGGATGTTTTTACCATGGCGGTCCACAATCCAGAAATACCAGGTATTAATCAGGTTGACGTACCGGTTTTCCAATCAGTTGGCGCTGACGGCTCGGTCATCGAGCATCCTGGGATAGCCCTTTCAATCATCGACTCGGAAGGTCACCAACTGGCCGACTTCAATCCAACCGGTGTCTTGGGTAAAGTCCCCATTCTTCCCGGTTCAACCATCAAACCATTTATCTACGCCTTTTTAAGAATGAAAGGAATCAATCCGGACATTCCTCTCCCCAACCAACCCGGCCAGTTTACCCTCGATGGTTCGACACTACCGTTCCCTGTCCGTAATCCCATATCATATACCTTACTTAACAGTCTGGGATCGAATAACACAATGACTCTTAAACAGGCGCTGGCCGTCTCCACTAATGTCGTCTTTCAAAGAGAGATGGTTGATCTTCAAAAGGATAATCCCGAGCTCTGGATTGAATTTCAACAGTTTCTTAGACAATTTGGCCTGGAACTGACCGATATTTATGGCAACGAACTGCGTACGGCGACGGCTGTCCCGGCCATCGGCAGCGACGCCTACGTCAGGAGCGTCGACCATCTTGCCTTTGCCTACACCATGTTGGCCAATCCGGAGCATTGGTTTAAAGACCAACGCCTGGTTGCTATTCTTGATGAGACTCGGACTGTGTTGATGGATGATAATCTGAAGAAGTCGGTCACCGGCAACGGATTTTCTCTGTCAGCGCTCGGTCAACAAGAACTTTCTTCTGCTTGCAATGGTATTGCCAACACCTGTTTTACGAAAACCGGCACCGTCGGTGGCACTTTCTTTAACGCTATCACTCAACGATGGGAAAATGCCACCACCAGCGTCTTAACTGCCAATATTATTAAACTACCTGACGGCCATTGGGCGGCCGCCGTTGCTGTCGAGGCCGGCCAACAGGTGACGGCCGACGGACAGATAGTCCAAACCAATTTAGACAGCCTTACCGTTAATCCTTGGGGCTCGATGATGGTCTTACCTTGGCTCCGTACTCTTATGGAGTCGCTGGCAACCTCACCACCGCTTGCCGGTCAGTGATAATATCAAATCCGTCTAAACACTTTATAAGATTTGAAGATACCCGTTTTGAGACAATCGCCTGGGTCCCTTTAGGGTGAGGCGGTCGAAAAACGCGGTATCGAAAATCTTAAGATATAAGTTAATCAACTGGGTCTGATATAAACTATTATTTTCTTAGTGTCAAAAGAAGACGGTTGGTTTCATTAATCAGTGGCTTGAGGTTTTTTATCTCCCCTTTCCCGTCAATGATAGAAAGACAGTCTTTAATTTTATTTAGCAGATTCTGCTGGCTAATCTTTTTTTCCTGAGAGCATTCTTTTTCTTTTTCGCCTGTTAATATATCCATCAGAAACGTCCTGGTAAAATCTTTTTTCAACTCTTTAGTCGTCTCGGCTAAAAGATTATTAACTAGTTCAGCCGACAGCCTTTTGGCCAAAAAATCAACAATAGGATCCAAACCGGCATCGGCCGGAAAGCGACGATTAACATCTTTCCATTCATCTGGTTTTAAATTGGATTTGATTTTCTCGTTCAAAAAACGGAACCAAAGCTCTTTGTTAAACTGATTGGTAAACTCGTCGACTTCCACCGGCGTCATGGTTTGATCGAGTCCTAATAGTTCGACTATGTCTACCTCCAGCCAAAAATTACTTTTCATATCTTAATATTATTAATATCAAATCCGTCTAAATACTTTATGAGATTTGAAGATACCCGTTTTGAGCAATCACCGAGGGTTACCCTCATCAGAGGGTGTCGGTGGCGAAAAACGCGGTATCGAAAAATCTAAAATATAAATTAATCAACCGGATTTAATATTATTTACCCTATCCCCTGCTCTTTTTTTTCCCTAGCATTCCAAGCTAACAGAATTAACAAGACGCCCACCCCACCACCGATGGTTAACGCCGTTTTTCCTCTACCCTTCCAAACCACCTCCGACTCCGACTGGGCCAAGGTCAAAGCATCCTCTATTTTAGTACCCGTCTTTTTATCCACTGTCCCTGCCTCTATTAAGTTACTAACCATCGCCTTAACCTTGTTCTTGTCACCGGCCATTTCAGTCAAATGTTTATTAAGTTCAGCGATCGGATTTTTCTCCATTGCCGCCGCGTCAATCTCCTTAATACCCATTGCCTGTAAAATTCCCTTGACTTCTTCTGCTACTACCGCCGGGATTTGTTTACCAACTTCCACCGCTGGCTCTCCAGGTTTTGCACCAGGTTCGGTCACTCCTTCTCTTTGCTTTTTTAAATCTGCCGCTTTTTTTCTTAAGCCGTCTTTTCCTTCCTCATGTCTTTTTATCAAATCCTGCTTTTCTTCCTCATTTTTACATTCAAGTTTTTTATAATCGGTTTTTTCAATACGGCTAATTTCTTGATCATAACTGGCTACGTTATCACTGACATAAGCTTCTTCGATGAAGAGTCCTAAAGCCTTTGTCCTGGGATTTTCGCTCTTCTGCATTGTCTCCAACTCTTGTTGTGATCCTTCGACGATCTTTTTCGCTTTAGCTTCGATCTGCCACAGTCTCCGCATCTGTCTGTCAGCAGTTTTCTCGGTAATCTTTTTTTCATTTAATGCTTTTTGTATACGGTCCCTCAAACTATCAAGAGTACTTAGCGCCTTTTGTCCGGCTAATACCTCTAATATGTTTCGGCCTAAACCGGTAATCTTGAGTTGTTGAATTTCTACTTCTGCTTGAGGAATAAGCTGAGCAGCCTGTGCTTCAACACTCTTTGGATCAAGTCCCTTTCCTTCTCCTACCTTTTCCTCTTCAGCCTCCGCCGTGACCGGTTTACCGTCTTCTACTTTACCTACGACTTGGCCATCAACTGATGGTTCTCCTTTAACAACCACCTTATTAATCGTGACTCCACCCGCTGGTAACGCCGCTTCAGTTGGTACTGATCCTGTCATAATTATTTAAACAGTCAATATTAAACCTTAATTAGCAATTTAACAATGTAACAATTCAGCAATTTATCCATTTAGCCATACCAATTAATTTTGTATTTTAAAAGATAATACTTTTTTCACCATCTCCTGCGCCTGATCAAACTGTCCGGCTTTAATCAACAGGGAAACCGATTCTAACGCCTTTTTCTCATACTTTTCTTCATACTCTCTCATGATCACGTAAACCAACGGTGCCATCTCGGAAAAGTTATCGTCCAGCTTGACCGCATTGGTATAAAGTTCTTCCAAGTTCATCCCCGGCTTGATCAGATCAAGAGTTCTTTTGGCAATCGCCTGAATTCTTTCCTTTTCCGTCTTTCCTTCCTCGGCTAATTTTTTGATGATTCTCAGCGTTTCAATCTCGACAAATTTCCGAAAGTCTTCCGCTTGAGAAAGATTCGGCAGTTGGTCTTGACTTGTGGTCATATATATAATGTATATAATAATACTTTAAAAAACAATGTTATAAATTTCTAATTAACCTAATTAATGACCAATTTCAGAAACATTTTATTGTTTGGAATACTTGTGTCATTGGTTATTCTTTAGAAATTAGAATAATTAGATCGATTACGTTAATTTTTTTATTGTAGTATTATATTATGACCTGTCCAAACTGTGGTCGTCCAATGAACTATGTCAATCTAGAACTACAAAGCATTTTCCATTGTTCTCATTGCGGTGCCAGTTTTTTTGAGGAAAATGGTATTAATCGCATCAGTTACACTTCGGCAGAAAAATTGGCTGCCGATCGGAAAACCGACGAGATTTCCGGCGCAGAAAAACTCTGCCCCCACGACCATCTAGCACTTCATCCTTTGGAAAAATTAGAGGCTGTCCCGGAAACAGTCATCCTTTTAACCTGCGACCGCTGTCATGGGATTTTTATTTATCCGGACGATCTGCTTGCCTTTAAAAAAGCCCAGGCCGCCAAGATCGAGTTTTTTAAAGCCTGGACTAAACCGCTGCCTTCTCTAAAGACAGTCTTGGTTATCTCTCTCACTGTTTTTGTTTTGGGAACGGCCGTCTTCCAATCTAGCCACTTTTTTAATAACTTTTCGAGTCAAACTCAGGCGTCTGATTTAATCAAAAAAGTTTATTTCTCTAAATCCAGCCGCTACCTGTTGGTCTTTTTCCAAACAAAGACTGTCTTTAGATCCCAGATAATCTTTTTTGACAAGACGGCCAATCTGAAGATAGAAAAAACCGTCAGTGGTCAACCGTCAAAAGATCATCAACTAACCACTGCCGAATTCAATCTTGACCATGAATTGTGGTATCAGATTATTCTAATTAACAATGAAGGAGAAGGAAAGAAAACAGAGATGAAGAAGTTGATCTTGAAATAAAAATTAAAATTTCCTCAGTTTTTTCAAGACTGCTTCCATTTTTTCCTCTACTCCTCTATAGCGCGCCGCCGCCGCGACCGGATCGACGATATTGACTGAAAGACCGGTGCCAAGCTCAAACCCGGCCCGATAAATAAAACGGGGAATGATCCTTAAATACCAGTTTTCTTTCGGATAGATGTAAAAATTATAGCTAAAAGGAATGTCCGAAAGAGGCTGTTTTTTGTAAATTTTCTCCATTGAGCGGACTGTTTCTTTAAATATCTCACTTAGGTCTTTTATCTCTTCATCGGTAATGTCTCCGAAAACCTTTCCATCGTCGCGTCCATCTCTAGTGTTGATAGTCTTCGGAGTAATCCAAATCTCATAAGGCCATTGAGAAAACTCCGGGCAGTAAACAACAAAAAACTTGTTTTCTTTGACGACGTTGGCCAACGGTTCGCGGATTAAGGTGTCAAGATCAATTTGAAAAGGAAGAACGACCAATTGGGAATGGGAGTGTTTTAAAGATGCGCCGGCATGTTCACGGTGGTTACTGAAGATTAACACCTGGCCTTTTTTTCGGTAAAAATTGTAACGTTCGCGATAGGCTTTAAAAATAAGCTCTAAATGACTGGTGGGCAGCTGATCTAATTCCTGGTGACAAGAAGGGGCGTGAATAATTACTTCATGAAAGTCGGTAATCGGAAATTTGTTGGGAATCACTCGCACCAACCAACCGGGTTTATTAGGCTCACCTTTGCCGAAACGCAACACTTCCGGGGTAGTCAACCTCTCGTTTCCCGGACAAAAAGGACAAACATGATCTTTCTTTTTTTTGGTTTTTTTATTCTGGTCCGGCCGGCCCAGTCGTTGGGGTGAAACAATCACCCAGCGTCGTGACAGAACATCAGGAACGTATTTAGACATAATAAGTTAAAAGTTAAAAATAAAAAATTAAAATTACAAATCAAAATTTAAAAATATTAATTTAGAAAAGGGTGAAGTGTGCGGATTTTTAAATCGGCCACTTGTGGTTCGACAAGCTCACCATAAACTATTAGAATTAAAATCTTTTTCTTTTATCCTGAGCAATGTCAAAAGACATTGGCAGGCTTACCCCGTAGCGAATGCTACTGGGGTATTAAAAAGACGCATACGAACACTTTTCTTTATAATCAATATTTGACTTTTATCAACTATAATTTATAGTACAGCTTTTAAAATTTTTTTCAATATCTTTTATAGAAATGCTCTTAATAGTAGGATTAGGTAACGCCGGTCTCGAGTATCAAAATAACCGTCACAATGTTGGGTTTCAGTTTATTGATTTCGTCGCCACGTTACTCCATTGTTACATTGCTGAAAAAAATAAATACTATCTAACAATGAAACAATTAAACAATGAAAAAATGATTTTCGCTAAACCCCAAACCTTCATGAATCTCTCCGGCCAAGCAGTAAAAAAGATGATTTCAAATTTTAATCCGCCAGCTGGTGGACAAATTTCAAATTTAATTGTTGCTCACGACGATTTGGATATTCCTTTGGGTAAATTCAAAATTCAAAAAGGCACCGGCCCCAAGCTTCACAACGGCATCGAATCAGTTGAAAAAGTTTTAAAAACTAAAGATTTCTGGCGGGTAAGGATCGGCGTTGACAATCGGCAGCAAACTGGGTGGGTGGACGGCGAAACCTATGTTCTCCAAAATTTTCGTCCGGAAGAAAAAAACACAATCACTAAGGCTTTCCCATCAATATTCCAACAACTAAAGAGCTTATTAAAAAGCGAGTTTAATTTCTCATTTTAACCCAATGCGTCAACCTTTGGCAACCGAAGCGGTTGCCGATTATGGCAAATAACTTTCCCAAATTGCGCTATAATCACTTCATGGCCCAGATTTCTCTCTACTCTCTGCCCCAGCTTAAAAAAATTCGTGATAATTTTATTAATGAGTTAATTTTAGCCGCCCGAGGAGAAAAAACTAGTCTCGCATTTATTAAAAATTCTTTACCTTTAAAACCGGTCGTAGCCGATGATGAACTATTCCAATTGATGGCCATCGGTGGATCGGTTTTCCACATGGCTCTAGCCAAGAAAAGCAAAAATAAAATCAGTCTTCAAAAAAAAGTAAAGTTTTTTTTACCCCATTTTAGTAGTCGAGAGATTTTTTGTAAATTTTTTTTGGAACAGCTTGATCCACGGGTCAATACCGTTGCTCTGAACCTTGCTTACCATTTAGTTCCTTCATTGAGACATGGTCTGGTCGACGACCGATTGGTTATTCCTACAAAAGAACAACCCTTTTCCGGATTAGTCAATAAATTAATCGGTCAAGAATTGGAAATCTATGTTTTTGAAAAATTAAAAAGAAGGATTCGGGTGGCGGTCGCCAATGATGCAATTTGTTTATTACTTTCAACCTTACCATCTCAAAGCCGATCGTCTCAAAGATTGTCAACGGTCGCTGGCATCGTTGGCGCCGGCACCAACTTCGCTTTTTTCCTTTCTCCTTGTCAACAAGCAGAGAATGAAAATATCGCTGTTAACTTAGAATCTGGTAACTTTGATAAATTTCCGCCAACCGCGACCGGAAAAATTATCGACCAAAACTCCGACCAACGCGGCCAACAGCTTCTCGAAAAAGAAGTCAGCGGTAACTATCTTTATCGCCACTACAATTTATTAGTGAAGCACTCCCCGAGCTTATGGGACACCACGTGGGGTATCCCACTGTGGCGCTCGGGGCTTCAGCACCAACAGGGTTTCGGAGTGCGAAACCCTGAACCGTCCCGACGTTACGTCGGAGCTGGTTCATTGGTAAATCGAGGTGAAAAAAATCGTCTATTATTATCGACTTTTGAACTGTCCCAACAAGCCCAATTACACCCCGGGGGTGTAAATCGTGGCGTTACGATCGCCCGAAAACTAATCGAACGGTCAGCTTCTCTCATCGCCTGCCAGATCGCGGGAATTTATTTGTTTAAAACGTGTAGAGAGAATAAAAAAAGTGCGCAGGATACGGATTCGAGGCACATGTCACGCGTGGCTGCCAACTTAATGGACAACGCCAGGTTTACTAGCTTGATGCATGTGCGAGAAGACGTATCCAAGCACTTCAAGAAAGAAGTGACCCCGTTCAAATTTATCATGGAGGGTTCTCTCTTTTGGCATGGTTGGCATTATCAACAATTTGTTGAAGATTATTTAAAAAAACTTGCTGTCAGAAAAAATTCAATTAAGTTTATCAACGTTAAAAATAGTAGTCTGATCGGCGCCAGTCGCCTTATAGCTAAATTAGGAAGAAATGGTATAATATAGCAACAAAAAAATTAACCTAATTATTCTAATTTCTAATCAATGACCAATAACCAAATTTCAATTACCAAACACCAATTGTATACACTGTTTGATTATTAAGTGATTGGACATTGGTTATTGTTTGGAATACTTGGAATATTGGTAATTGAGATTTTATTAGGAATTAGGTTAATTAGAAATTAGTAATTTTTTCATGAAAGTTCTATATCTCTACATGTTTCCTCTTTGGGGTAATGGCTCGGGCGCCTGGCTGCGCCGTCTATGCTCCAACTTAAAAGAAAAATATCAATTTGATTTTGAAGCGCAAATAGCCGCTCCGGAAAAAAGGAATCTTCAATCTGCTAAGGTCTGCCATCTTAAACCTCCGATTATGGGAGTGTTCGTCGGTAATCCAGAGCTTCTCGGCGTGAAAAAATATTCGAAGATATCAACTATTGACCATATTAATATTTTTAACTATTATCTTTCGCGGACCGCCAAAATCGTTGAAAGGTTTAAACCCGACTTGATTCATATTTTTCATACCGCTTTTTTGCCGGCGGTCGGTCGCACTCTGGCCAATCTCTACAAAAAACCGTATATTATTACCACTCACGGCAGCGATCTTTACTATTTTCATGAAGACAGCCGCTGGAAAGCTTCGACCCGCGATGCGTCGCTCCGCGCCAAATTTATTACCGCCAACAGCAGCTTTACCCGTGAGTGGTACTTAAAAATGTTTGGCCGTGACCTGGCTAAAAAGACTAAAACTATTCCCGCCGGCATCAGCAATAAAATAGATTTTGACCGTAATGTTTCCTGGATCGACAAAAAATATCATTTCCGCTATAACAAGGTGGTGCTTTTTACCGGTAGGTTGACCGAACATAAAGGAGTTGAGTATTTGATAAAAGCGGCGAGAAAAATTACGGCCGAAATTGTTATCTTAGGCGACGGTCCGGAGAGAAAATATTTGGAAAAATTGATATTAAAATTTAAACTAAATAACGTCCATATGTTAGGATACTTTTCTCAGAGACTGGAAAAAATTAACGATTTTTATCTGCGAGCGGATGTCTACGTCGCGCCCAGTGTTTGGAGTGAGCCCTTAGGCTTAGTCATTCTTGAGGCGATGGTTAACCGAACTCCTGTCGTTGTCAGCCGAAAAGGAGGGGTAACCACGGTGGTTAAAGATGGTTATAACGGTTTCTTAGTTAGGCCTAGAAGCCCGGCTTTGATCGCCGAGAAGGTTAATTTACTCTTGTCTGATGAAAAACTTTGGAATAAAATGGCCGAACGGGCTTACAAAACCGTCGTTGAACGTTTCAACTGGAACCGGATTACCACCAAGTTTTATAATCTCTATCAAAAGTGTTTGATGAAGCCAAAATCCTAAATCCTAATTTCTAAATTCTAAATACTAAATGCAATCCGTTTAGAATTTTGTATATTAGGATTTAGATATTGTTTGGAGCTTGGGATTTATAATTTAAAATTTATATGTTTATAGTCATTCTCGGCGGCGGAATTGATCTTAACGGAAATCTTCCCAACCATGTTTATCAACGTTTGGATAAAGCAGTTCAACTCTATTTTGACGGGATCCAAAAAGAAAATATATTTATTATTACTTCTGGAAAATATAGTTTTCTATACGATCAACTAAAAAGATATCCGCCAATTACCGAAGCGGAAAAAATGGCCCAATATTTGCTGATTAAAGGAATTCCAAAAGATAAACTATTGCTAGAAAAAAAGTCCAAAGACAGTATTGGCAACGCGTATTATTTAAAAAAAGATTTTTTCATCCCGCTCAAAGTAGATAAAGCGATCATTATCACTTCCCATTTTCATCTAGAACGAATTAAATATATTTTTAATAAAGTTTTTGGCAAAAATTATCAATTTGAATTTATTGGATTGCAGGAAAAACTGGCTCCCGACGAAGAATCCAAAGTCGTCAACCGCCAGAACGAGGTATTGATTAAAACAAAAGAAATATTAGAACTGATGCCCGACGGCGATCATGACTATTTAACCAAAAAATTATATAAAATAAAATATTACCTGGAAAAACGTCCAGCCTGGGTTATTAATTTTGTCGCTAAGGGACGTTAAACGTCCCCAAGGGAAGATAAATCATGGTTGACGCAGCTGAACCCGCTCCACTCCCTCAACCACCAGAAATCAAACCAAAAACTCATCTTGTTGACCTATTAACTCCCAAAGAAAAAAATAATCAAAATCCCATTGATTACTTAGTTGTCTGTGGTCAAGGACCGGTCCTTGATAAGGATACTTTAGATAAACCTGATTCTTCAAAAAAAGACGTTGAGGTAACGCCTATTTCTTGGATGAAGACGATCGCCAGAGCCGCTGGCGAACTCAAACTGACCGGCGGAGTAAAAAAAATCGTCTTAACCGGTGGTAAAACCGGCGGTGAACAGACTAAATCGGAAGCTGAACTAATGAAGGATATTTTAGTGAGCGAATACTACGTACCCGAGATCGATATTATTGTTGAAGATACCGCCGCTAATACTCTGCAAAACTTTGCTTTTAGTTTAAATAAAATTGATTCATTAACCGCCGGTCAAGAAAAATCAGCGTCGATTGGTCTTTTAGGCGCGGATTTTCATCTTGCTAGGATTCGTCAACTAGCAGAGCTTTTCGGCGTGAAAACCAATCAAGCATTTTCCGCCGAACAAATTTTTAACCTGATTGCCGATCGCGCTGACGATCAAGAGCTTAAACAATTAATTAGGTCAAGAATTAATCCTAATGAAGATTTGTCAGCCGGTGAAAAGATTGATTGGCAAGTATTTCAAGCTTTATCTAGTGAAGAAAAAGCCAGACAACAGTCTAAATCAGCAATGATGGCACCAACTCACTTTGAAAAACAACTAGGAAAAGAAGGCAGAGGAATAAAAGAAAGAATGTTGGACGAAAACTGGTTTTCCTACGGATTAGTCGATGTACCAAAATATTGGATCGGATACTTAGGCTATCTTACAGATAATAATCGGTTGATGACTATTCTAAAAACGATAAATACATCTTCGCCAGAAACTCTAAAAGAAGTTGGTATTGATTTAGATCAAACTCCAGAAACTATAAAACAAGAACTTCTTCTTTATGCTAAAGAAAAACGAACTGGTCCCCCTGAGTTCGATTTTGCTCGAACAGATTGGCCGGCATCGGCAAGAGATAAACTCCAAAAAATCGTTGATAATCGAAAGAGTAAACAATCTTTCTAACCTCCGAGGTCAGAATAGGCATTAATATCAATCTAAAAGTAAATTTTTAATCTGCTTTAATTTTTTTTGATAATCTTGTTGGTCTTCAACGAATTTCATATAAGACTTAGTATTAGAGATAGATATCTCTTTAAAAGTTTTTTTAAAGAAAATGTCATTACTAACATAATCTTTATATGAAGAAAATTGCCAATCTTCCGGTTTATTTACTAAACACTTTGAAGTTGGATTAAGATGAATGTATCGTGACACATGAAGTAACTGCACGTTACTAACTATCCTCACAGCTTTAAAACTTGATTGCCACAACGGTCCTTTTCTTTTATGTTTAAGATTAAAGTATCTACTATAACTATTTTCTACTCTGCTAATAAATAAAGAAAAATCTTTCGAAATAATTTTTAGCAACAGATGATAATGATCTGGCATAATGCAGAAGCACAAAAACTTTACCCGTGGCTTTTTCTTTAGATGAAGAAGTCCTCTATAATCATATTTTTTATTTATATTTAAATAGTCAGAAAAACTTTTAACAATCTTGAAATCATTATAATATTCCAAAATTTCTAAAAAACGGAGGCAGCTTTCGTTTTTGTTAAAAATTTTAAAATTAGCAATACTTTTGTTGCATATATGAAAAATCTCTTTTTCTATAAATTTTTCTTTTCTTCTCATTATTTCTTTTTAAGGAAATCTGTTTGTTTTGTCAACGAACCATACGCTACAAAATCTCTTGATTAACCTGATTCTAACCTCCGAGGTCAGAGTAAGGAAACACTTTATTTTTTTATAATTTAGTGTTATAAATATAATTAATGAGAATTCTAATTGTTTCTACCCTTAAACGTAAGGTAGCGCCTGATTATTTTGCTTCTCGATCACGGGTAATTTTTCAACTAGCTAAAGGTT